>Ga0190367_1001795_pt1 | contig 11891 bp, 11 predicted proteins | sample 4872181011_MG_FD_171838 | JGI IMG/M metagenome (GOLD analysis project Ga0190367, IMG submission 171838) | Hydrothermal vent microbial mat bacterial communities from Southern Trench, Guaymas Basin, Mexico - 4872-18-10-11_MG | ecosystem: Environmental > Aquatic > Marine > Hydrothermal vents >... | reverse complement strand
ACTCAAGCTAGAAAAAATATTGCTTATGTTGATCTAATAAAACATAACGTAATAGCTCATATTCACATAGAACAACGAAAATTGAACACATTAAAGAGTATTTTGGATATCTTTAATTTTAACTTTCTATATGGGTGAAGCTCCCTCAACTCCCTCCTAACAACATTAAAAAATTAGGATTTTAAATCTCTCAACTTTTCAAGTATCATTTTCTTCTCTATCCTTGCAACAGTTTCTCTAATCTTTTGTACAGCATCTGGATTTGCTGAAATTGAATCTATTCCCATTCTGACCAAAAGTTCTGCAAACTTCGGATCACTTCCAGCCTGACCACATATCGAAGTTTTAACACCGTACTTCTTGCAAACCCTTATTACATGTTCTATCAGTCTAAGCACCGCAGGATGCTTTTCATCGTAGAGATATGCAACATGCTCATTGTTCCTATCAACTGCCAATGTGTACTGTGTTAAATCGTTCGTTCCGAAGCTAATAAATGTAATTCCACATTCTTTTATTATATCCTCTATTATCAATGCAGATGCAGGTGTTTCAATCATTATTCCAAAGTCAATCTTATCCAATGGAATTTCCTCCTCTCTAGCAATCTCTTTTGCTTTCTTAACCTCTTCAACCCTTGTAACAAGAGGTAGCATTATACCAACATTAGTGTATCCCTCATCTATTATCTTCTTTATAGCTCTCATTTCCGCTCTAAAATGTATATCCTCCTTCAAATCTCTTCTAATACCCCTGTATCCGAGCATAGGATTTGATTCTATAGGCTCATCTTCTCCACCCTCCATTGATCTAAATTCATCTGTTGGAGCATCCAAAGTTCTTATCCATACAGGCTTTGGATAGAAGGCCTTAACAACCTTCTTCAATCCCTTATAAAGTTCATCTATGTAAACATCTATTTCTCCATCCTTTATATACTTCATTGGATGCTTTTTCAGACTTAGAACCATATGTTCAATTCTCAACAATCCAACACCATCAGCATTCGTTTCTCTTGCAACCTTCTCGGCAACATCAGGTATAGATATGTTAACCTTAACTTCTGTAGCTGTTACAATTGATGGTGCTACAGCAATCACCTTTTCCTCCTCCCTCTTCTCCTTAAGAGCTCCCCTATAAACGACACCCTTATCTCCATCAACAGTAACTATCATTCCATCCCTTAAGATATTCGTAGCATTTCCAGTTCCAACAACAGCTGGAACACCCAATTCCCTCGAAACTATTGCCGCATGACATGTAAGTCCACCTTCATCCGTAACTATTGCAGAAGCTCTTCTCATTGCTGGAACCATGTCTGGAGTTGTCATCGTTGTAACAAGTATATCTCCATCCTCAACCTTGTCAATGTCCTCTGGACTCAAAACTATCTTGACCTTACCTATTCCTATACCAGGTGAAGCTCCCAATCCCTTAACAAGTATTTCACCTTCCTCCATTTCTTTCTCCTTAACCTCACCCCTTATCGTTGTTACAGGTCTGGACTGAACTATGTAGATTTTGCCTCTCTCTATAGCCCATTCCACATCTTGTGGATAACCGTAATGATCTTCAATTATTTCACCTAACTTAACAAGCTCTTCAATCTCTTCATCATTCAAAACTCTCTCCTTACCCCTTTCACCAAGTTCAACCTTAATTGTTTTTCCATTTCTCCTCGTTAACATGAACTTCTTCTCAGCCACTTGAACTTTTATCAACTTCCTTCTAACTCTGTCATATTCGTAATGATCTGGCGTTAAAGCACCACTTACAATAGCCTCACCCAATCCAAAAACAGCTTCAATTATGGCAATTTTTTCACCAGTAACGGGATGAGATGTGAACATAACACCAGATTTCTCACTGTTTACCATCTTTTGAACTACAACTGCAATACTTACATTTTCATGTCTAAAACCATGCTGAACTCTATAAAATATAGCTCTGGGTGTATATAAAGAGCCCCAACATTTTTTAACCTTATCCACAACATCATCCTCACTCCTAACATTCAAATAAGTTTCCTGCTGACCTGCAAAACTTGCTGAAGGAAGATCCTCCGCTGTAGCTGAACTCCTCACAGCAACATATACTTCTTCACCAATTTCTTCACAGAGCTGTCTGTAAGCTTTCTTAATTTCTTCTTCAATCTCCTTTGGCATTGAAGTATCTTCAATCATCTTTCTTATCGTTTTTGATGCATTTTCAAGTTCTTTAGTATTGTTTACATCGATCTCATTTAAGATTTTGATTATCTTATCTTTCAACCCCGTGCTCTCTATGAATCTCTTGAATGTTTCTGCATCAACTACAAATCCTTCAGGAACTGGAATTCCCAAGCGCATCAGCTCTCCCAAATTTGCTCCTTTACCTCCAACAATAGGAATATCATCCTTATCAATCTCATATAACCACAGTACACCCATGCTACCACCAAATTCTATTAAAGCGGTAAATTTAAAAGGCTTTTGAAGACTTATTTTTGTTACCATGATCGAGAGCTGGCAAGAATACAAAATTATCAATGAAAGACTTAGGCAACTTATAGAGAGTTCAAATACAATACCTAAAGTAAAGAAGGCTTTAAAACATGTAATAAACTCTGGAGGGAAAAGAACTAGACCAATCATAGTACTACTCTCTGGAAAATTGTGCGGTGGAAGTTATGAGGATGTAATGAACATGGCTATGGCAGTTGAGTTGATACATACTGCAAGCTTGGTTCATGATGATATAATAGATAAAGGGATTATGAGAAGAAATGTCAGAGCACTACATGTCGAGTACGATATTTCTCTAGCAATATTAGTTGGTGATTGGCTAATTTCCAAATCTGTAGAATTAGTATCGAGCTATCCAAGTGATGTAATATCAGAATTTGCAAAAACAGGAATGATGATGTCAGAAGGAGAGATATTGGATGTTTACAGTCCATATGAATTCTTTGATGAGGAGAAATACTTTAAATGTATAACATACAAAACAGCACTTCTATTTGCATGTGGAGCAAGAAATTCTGCGAGAGTTGTGTGCGAAGATGAAAAAGCTTGGAATAAGATGTTCGAATATGGTTTAAATTTGGGGATTGCATATCAGCTTGTTGACGATCTTTTAGAGTACATGAATTCGTGTGCTGGAAAGATTTCAGAAATAGAATCTGTTACTCTACCAATGATATACGAGGAAAAATACGGAGATAGGACTGTAGACATGATAATAGAATTGATAGAGAATTATGCAGAAAAAAGTAGGGGAGCATTAGGTTATTTCGAAGATTGTGAGGCTAAAGATAAACTTGAAAATCTAATAGACTACATGACGGTCAATTTAATTGAAAACAAACTTTCAGACTTTTTAGCATAAAACAAAGACTTTAGTATTAAGACCACCATATCTAACCCATCTCTCATCCTCAATGCTGTAACCTATCTTTTCTGCTTTTTCTTTCAGAATTTTGTATTCTGCTGTAATTATAACTATTTTATCAACACTGCTTGCAGACTCCAAAAAACCCTCGTATAAATCTTCTATTATCTTTTTTTTGGCAATTCTTAGCCCATATGGTGGATTTGTCACTACTATATCTGCCCTCTTCAAACACAACCTTGTTGCATCACCTTGAATGTAATCTATTGTATCAGAAACCCCAGCTCTCTCAGAGTTTAATTTAGCTCCAATTAAGTGCTTTCTAAATTTCTCTATCCCTATTAGGTTCAAATCCATTTTATTTTCAAAAACTTCTTCCCTAACCTCATCTAGCAAATCGTAACCCCAAATCTTTGTAAATTGAAAGTCCACTCTAAACTTTTGAGGAGGAATATTTCTACACATCATAGCAGATTCTATTAAGATTGTACCACTCCCACACATGGGATCCAACAATATTTCTTCACATTCCCATCCAGAAAGTATTATGAGGGCTGAAGCTATTACAGGATTTAAGGGGGCAGGATGATTGTAAATTCTGTATCCTCTTTTATGCAGTGCTTCTCCAGTTGTATCCAATCCAACGTAAACTTCATCGTTTATTACATCTACTCTAATTATTACATCGGGCTCATCCAAATTTACCTTAAGCCTAACACCCTTACTCTCCATATAACTATCGATCACAGCTTGCCCAGCAACCCTACCAACATCTAAAGATGTGAAGTCATGTTTCCCCACTCTTGAAGGTCTTATGGCAAAGCTTTGATTAGGTTTTATAAAGCGGAAATCGATTTCTCTAACTATTCTGTATATATCATCCAATTTCTCAAATCTTTCGAACTTCAAAAATACCATAACCCTCTCCACAGTTCTTGCAAGATAGTTCAATCTAACCACAGTTTTTACATCTCCTTCAAGAAAAACTCTACCCTTATTAAACCTTATTTCCCTTACCTTACCACCCAATGACTCTATTTCCTTAGCAGAAATATCTTCAAGTCCGGGAGAAGTTGTTACACATATTTTCATTTTTAAAATTCAACATCCGAAAATGTTATATCTAATTATCCTAAGTGATTGTTATAATGATAATAACTATGGCAAATGAACTTATCAAATTTGAAGTTAGGACTAAAAGGTGCAGGACAATTATACAGATATTAGGTAATAAATTGGAGGTTATGTTATGTGAAAATAGGGAGAGATGCGTTAGCATGGGAATAACCAATTGTCCCCCATTTTGTGATAAAATTTCAGCATTGAAATTGTATTTGAGAACTGGTAAGAGTAAGAATGGATATAAAATAGTGAAGATAGATTAATTTTTTTATACTTGAATACAGTCCCAATATGCTTCGTGTGCTTTACGACCCAGACAATTTCTTTAGAGAGTTTAGAGGAGATTTTAAAATTGCGATTGGTATAGTAGCATTGAGTGGAATTTTAAGTGCAATCATAGCATATTTAAGAGCTGCGGAGATGATTGAAGATTTGTTAAAAAATTATCCACTTTCAAAAGAGCAGGTTGAAGTTGTAATAGCCATAGCAAAGGTGCAGGCAATTGTATCACCTATAATTGGTGCTTTTGTTGGATGGATTCTTATAACGTTAATAGTACATGCTTTATCCGCACTTTTTGGAGGAGAAGGAGAATTTTCAAAGACTTTAAAATATACATCTTTTTCATACATACCAGCAATAATTTTATCTCCACTAAATTACATATACTTTAGTGCAACACCCACAACTGAAACATTGATAATTGGACTTGCAACAATGATATGGCAGGCTTACATATTAATATTTGCCGTAAAGCATGCAAGAAGAATAGAAACAAGAAAAGCTGTCATATGCGTTATAATACCTTTTGCAATATCCTATACATTGAGCTTCATGGGATATTTATTGATAAGAGGTGGAATTAGATGAAGAGTGAGATTGTTAAAAGAGGTATTGAAAGAACTGCTCACAGAGCATTGTTTAAAGCTTTGGGAGTTACTGATGAAGAGTTTGACAAACCATTCATAGGTATTGCCAATGCCTACAGCACGATAGTTCCCGGGCATGCAAACTTAGATAAGGTTACTCAAGCCGTTAGAGAGGGAATATACTCTGCAGGAGGAATTCCCTTTGAATTCGGTGTAATAGGTGTTTGTGATGGAATAGCTATGGGACATGAAGGAATGTGCTATTCTTTACCTACAAGGGAGCTAATTGCCGATAGTATAGAGGCTATGGTGAAAGCTCACAGGTTTGATGGATTGGTAGTTGTTGGCTCTTGCGATAAGATAATACCTGGAATGTTAATGGCAGTTTTAAGACTTAACATACCTTCTATAGTTGTATGTGGAGGGCCAATGCTAGCGGAGAATGTTTTCGGTAAACCAGCAACGATAAAAACGGCTTTTGAATCTGCAGGACTTTATAAAGCTGGTAAGATTGATGAGAGAACTCACAAAATCTATGAAGATTTCTCAGCACCTTACTTTGGAAGTTGTCAAGGATTGTATACGGCAAATTCCATGCAGATTTTAACAGAAGTTTTAGGTTTATGCTTACCTTACTGTTCAACATCACCAGCTGTTAGCTCAAGAAAACTTAGAATAGCTAAAGAGAGTGGAAAAAGAGTTGTGGAATTAGTTAAGAAGGATTTAAAGCCATTGGACTTTGTTAATTATAATTCCTTTGAAAATGCCATAACTGTAGATATGTTGATGGGTGGCTCTACAAACACAGTCTTACATCTGCCAGCAATTGCAAGGGAAGGGAAAATTAAAATAAGTTTAGATTTATTTGATGAAATAAGCAGAAGAACGCCAAATATTGTATCAATTGATCCTGCAAGTGAATATACAATTGCAGATTTAGATGAGAGTGGTGGTGTTCCAATGCTTTTAAAGAAGGCTAAGGATATACTGAACGATGAGATGACAGTCAGTGGATTAAGTATATATGAAATTGCAGATAGAGCTTTTGTTAGGGGTAAGAACATTGTAAGAGACTTGGAAAATCCAATAAGAAATGAAGGGGGAATAGCAGTATTGAGGGGTAATTTGGCTGAGAGAGGTGCTGTTGTTAAAACTTCAGCAATTTCTGAAGATATGCTAAGATTTGAGGGTTATGCTAAAGTTTACAATTCGGAGCATGAAGCTTTAAAGTCCATTTTGAACAATGATGTTGAAGAAGGAGATGTTGTTGTAATAAGGTATATGGGGCCGAAAGCAAGAGGTATGCCAGAAATGCTTCTACCAACTGCTACTATTGCTGGAATGGGCTTGAAAAGAGTTGCTCTAATAACAGATGGAAGATTCAGTGGTGCTACAAGGGGGCCATGCATAGGACATGTTTCACCAGAAGCTTTAGTTGGAGGAAATATTGCTTTGGTTGAGAAAGATGATTTAATAATTATAGATATTCCTAAGAGAAAGATTGAGCTTAAGGTGAGTGAGGAAGAGCTTGAAGATAGAAGGGAAAAATGGAAGCCAATAGATATAAAGCATAGTGGATATCTTGCAAGGTATTCCAGGTTGGTGAGTCAGGCTGATGAGGGATGTATCCTGTTGAACTGATTACAGAGGAAGGAGAGATAGTTAAGGGCATAATATATGATGATGGTGAATTTGAGGAATGCAAAATCGAAGCGAAATACATAGCAACTCCCACATTTTTCAATTCCCATACACATCTGTTAGACTCAATTGCTGAAGTTCCAAATGTAGATTTGATAAGTGCTATGGAATTCAAGTTCAAGATTTTGAATAAATTTGAAGATGATGAAATTAGAGAAGGTGTAGAAAGATCTGTTAAAATTGCTATGAGAAGTGGTACATCCTCAATTCTCAACTTCACTGAAATGGGATTGAGAGGATATAAAATAATAAAAGATTTTAATATATTATCATTAACTAGACCTTCAAATATTGAAGAGGCTGAAATTTTAGTTGATAAATCGATTGGATTTGGGATGAGTTCTATTAGGGATCACGATTATAGATTTTTAGAGGAGTTAAGGAATATTACCAAGAGAAAAGGTAAAATTTTTGCCATTCATGCAGGTGAAGTTGATGATGAAGATGTTGAAGGTGCTCTTGCTTTAGAGCCAGATTTGATAATTCACATGAATATGGCAAGTGTTAAGAATCTAAAAAGAGCTATGGATGAAGGAATTCCAATAGTTACATGCATGAGGTCAAACGCATTCTTCGGATTGCTAAACAAGAAGAACTATGAAATTTTATCTGAATACGATAAATGGTTGATTGGAACTGATAATGCAATGGTTTGTAAGCCATCAATGCTTGAAGAAATGAGATTTGCAAGTTACGTATTGAGAAAGGATTTAGATGTTTTTAAAGCATGTATAAGAGGTTTTGAATTTTTTGGGGGAAGTAGGGGTTTGATAATATTCAATAGAAAGTTTAATCTTCATTTATGTAAAGATTCACTTAAATGTGTCATTAGAAGGGCTGAAACAATTGATATTGAAAAAATTATTTCTAAATCCTAACATTCTTTGAAGGGATGTAGTATTTGCTCGTTACTTCCCATAGAATTTGAAGAGCTGATACAAGGAGAGATATATGACCAATTATCATAAAAATACATGAACTTTTTTGAAAGGTAATAAAAATGGCTACAGCCCCGTATATCGCAAAGGCTAAGCAAGCTGTTTTTATTGGTCCAATTAGATTTATTGGTTCTGCAAGTGCAATAACATCTCTATAAATTTTAAGACCATAAAAACTCAGACCCAATAGAATTGATATGAGTATAGCAACTGTTGTAATTGTAAAAAATTTTACAATTTCAATTTCGAAATGTGCGAGAAGATAACTCATGATTTCATTACTGAACATAGTCAATACTATGACGTATATAAGCAAATCGAAAGCCTCTTTTCCCAAAGTAAAACAACCATATTCCTTCAATCTCTTGAGACAACTACACATTATGCATATTAGAGCAATCAAAAATATTGAAAAACCATAAAAACTATGAAAATATACATCTAAAATATTAGATGCAGAAAGAAAACCTAAAATGCCTTGAAATGCAATGGCTAAAACTATAACAATCATACAAATCATAAATTTCTTTAAATCAATCATTTCAGGTCTGGCACGATGAATTGATGAGTATGTCAATATCGATAGCAATAATACGATAGATCCAAGTATACCAGTAATTTTCATGAGTAGTAGATTTGAAATTATATATTAAAATTTTTCAGTTTTTCTGAATAAACCTAAAACGCAAGCCAATCCTATCAAATTCTCTTTAGAAATAGAACCATCTGCAACATCCTTTAAAGCTTCTTTAGCATTGAAAGCAATACCCAATCCAGCATTTTCTATCATTATTTTATCGTTTGCTCCATCACCAACCGCAACCACATTCTCCTTACTTATACCCTCCTTCATTGCTATTTCCTCTATTATCCTTGCTTTTTCATTCGCATCTATAATTCTACCCTTTATTCTACCCGTAAGTTTTCCATCCTTAATCTCAAGCTCATTTCCAAATGCATAATCTAAATTAAGTTCCTCCTTCAATCTATCTGTGAAATATGTAAATCCTCCACTCACAACAGCAACCTTATAACCTGCCCTTTTCAATGCCTGAATCAATTCCTTAGCACCTTCTGTAAATCTTATGTTTTTGTAAATTCTCTCCAAAACATCTACAGGCAAGCCCTTAAGTAGTTTAACTCTCTCCTCCAAAGCCTTCTTAAAATCAATATCCCCCTTCATAGCATTCTCCGTAATTCTTCTAACTTCCTCTTCAACTCCAGCATATTTTGCCAATTCATCTATTATTTCTGCATCTACAAGAGTAGAATCCATATCAAAAACTATCAACCTCTTCTCCCTCTTAAATTCATCATAATGCTGTATCACAATATCGAGATTCAATTTCTCGATATCTTTCCTCAACTTTCTTTTCAAATCTTCGATATTGGCATTCCTTACATCAACCACAAATTCTATGGAAATCAATTTTCCTCTTGCAATTAAACTTGTATTCTCTATGTTCACACCATGTTCGAGCAAAATCTTTGCTATATCCCTCACAATACCAACCCTATCTTTACCCAAAACTGTTATTACGTAAAGGTTCTTTTTGGAACTTTCCCTCTCCTCAAACTTTGAGACATGAACAGAAACACCAAGCTTCTTACCTTCTTCAATCAAAAGATTTCTCAGTTCATCAAAACTCAAATTGGATTTTGAATCGTCAGCAACAACATACATAAGAAATATTCCGTGAGATACTTTTTGCTCAATATCTATTATGTTTACATTGGCATTTGCCAAAACATTGGATATACCATAAACAATTCCAGGTTTATCCAAACCGTATACAGTTATTGCAAGCATGTTTAGATTATATTTTACCTTTTAGTAACTCCGCACCCTTCTCAATTACTATCCTTGTTGGAGTCGGTAGTTTTTGGTTTGCTCTCTTCAAAGCCTCTTTAGCATATTCGAAGTGCTCTGGCTTAACCCAGACACTTAATATTTTATCTCCAGGATGAATCTGTGCTGCCAAACCTACAGGTTTACCAAAAGCTTTCCTCATTCCTTGAGAAATTCTATCAGCTCCAGCACCTACAGCCATCTTGTGCTCCCTCAAAATGTGATGTGGATACTGTCTTATCTTGAGCTTAAAGTTCATGCTTCCAACAGTCTTAGCAAGATACTTACCAGCTGCAAGTCTTGCAGCTTCTAAAGCATTGTCTCTGATTTGAACACCCTCCTCAGCAACCAATGTGAGCATGACGGGAAAATCACCAGATTTTTTACCCATCTCGAACATTCTTATTCTCGTCCCCGGTATACCGTCTATGTATTCTTTTCTTGTGTAAGGCCTTTCCAAACTTCTCCACATCCTTGCAGGTTTTCTCGCCATAACACAAAGCTTTTTGAAGGATATTTAAGTCTTTACCGTTCTTCGAACCACCCCCTTTAATGAACGTTAAGAGACGGTTCGGTCATCACGGACGCCCGACGCCCCTCACCGTAGCCTTACGACTACAGATCTCGGAACGATCGGGGCACACTAAATTCTACAACCAACATTTATAAATCTTTTGGTGAGATATCCTTCATGGATTATATAACCTTAACCCTACCATTCAATGCTTCTGGAGATGATGCGAGAAGATTGTTAGCAACGGCTAGATTGTTTAGATTAGTAGCTCTAAAAGTGTTTGAAACCTTTTTGAACGATGGGAAACAGCCACTTTCACAGTTCTCTATGTACAAGAGATATCGGAAAATTGGTTATGAGATTATACCAAACAGAAGATTTGTTGATGGAGCGATAGATTTGGTCTATGGAATCATTGAATCCGTGAACGAACTTAATCGATTGTATAAGAAATTAGGATTTGATGAAGAAGTTAAACTGGAAAATGTAAAATTTAACAACTGGCTACTTTTCCAATGCGAAGGTGAAAGTAGGCACATGAACATAAACATCAAGATACGAGAAGATTTATCTTTTAGAGTTTTAACATTTGACTTTGAAGGTAGTAAATCCTATATAATCGTTAAGCCAACAATTTCTAAAATATACAAACCAATTCTTCAAAATATATGGTTCTACATGCAACCTTACTATGCGAGAGTTGTGCTAAAGCAATTTGGTATTCGTAAAGGAGTGTTGTTTACACATGGCGAAATCCAAGTTGCTGTAGATTACGATTTCTATTTAGAGCTTACGAAAAGATATAACCAACCAAAAGGCAAGAATATTGCTGGAATTGATGTGAACTTAGACAGAATAAACCTTGCAATCGTTGGTAGAGATAGTAAGCTAAGAGATTTCAAAACCTTCTGCTTCAGAGAGATTAAATCTAGAAACATGCCCAAGAGTAGAGTTTGGAGCATAATAGGAATGAGAGTTCATGAGATGCTAAAGTACGCTTACAATCACGGAGTATGTAGAATATATCTGGAAAATCTGTCTGTATTAGGTAAGTTGAAGTTGATGTGGATCAAGAACGGTAGGAGGTTCAATGAAAACTACAACTATGCTGTCCAGTCGTTCAGAAGCAGAGTCATTGAGAGAATTATAATGAAAGCTCCTTTGTACGGAATTAAGACCTCTTACGTAAATCCGGCCAATACTACTAAAATTGGTAAGAGTTTAATGAGAAAATTAGGTATAGATAAACATACCGCTTCTGCCTACGTTATTGCACTAAGAGGTTTAAAATTGCTTAATGTCCCTTAAATCAAAGACTGTTGTGGACTCGATCTTCACTTTTAATGCAAGGATTGAGGTATTTATGAAGTGGGGTGTGTTTAATTAACAAAGATTTTAAGAGCTAACAACTTGCAATCGTTGCTTCATTTAAAAAGCTACGTCTTTACGATCTTTCTAATAGTCTTTTGTTTTGATATTCTTAATGTCTTCTTAAATTCTTTCAGAAAAATCATGGAATAGTATTCTGC
>Ga0190367_1001794_pt1 | contig 11898 bp, 10 predicted proteins | sample 4872181011_MG_FD_171838 | JGI IMG/M metagenome (GOLD analysis project Ga0190367, IMG submission 171838) | Hydrothermal vent microbial mat bacterial communities from Southern Trench, Guaymas Basin, Mexico - 4872-18-10-11_MG | ecosystem: Environmental > Aquatic > Marine > Hydrothermal vents >... | reverse complement strand
GTTCTGCTCCTACAATAAGATTGTTTTCTTCTGCAAATTCTTCTAATTTTCCCCTTTCAACCCCAAAAATTGCCCCAATAATCCCCCAGATAACTGTTGGCGGAGGCAAAAAATAACTTGACCTAAATTTTTTTGTCTCATGCCGTTTGAAATGGGCTGTGAAGAAGGAAATTGAGAAGACATGTGGCCGCATTTTATACAGCCTCCCAGATACCAAAATTCCCTGTGGAAAGTGCTCTATCACAAACAAACTGCGAGCCAGGAGTAATACAAATTTTAGCAACTTGGCTTATTTTTTGTCCAGAACCCCGTTCACCCCATTCTCGTCCAATAAGTGGCTCAATGTTACCTCTGATCAACTTAATATCCAGATTTTCAGTATTAACATGAGAAAGCGCGATTATTCTCTTTTCTTCACATAAAATCATCGGTTGCTCTCTTGTTATATCGATTTCTATTCCAGAATTAAATAAATCGATTGTAACATCTTTAGAATTTTCTTGCGATAATTTTATTATTTTTACTCTTCCAAACCCATAGTTTCTTTCTCCTCCAACCCACATTTCGTTTAATTTAACCCTATTAACTTTAATAGAGTCCGCAAATGATATTTCAACTTTCTTTGTTTCTACTTTAATTTTAAGAGCTTCATTTTTTACAAAGAAGTATCCTACAAAAACCGTAGGTTTTATTTCTGTGCCGCACTTTATTCTGTCTTTAATAAACTCAATTTCGTGGAGCGATCCCTCTTCTACGGACTTCGAAGTTTTGTCTATAGCTGTTGAGCCAAAGGATGAGATAAAAATTCGTTCAAATTCTTCCAGAGAAATCGCTTTTTTATCCTTGCATACACCAAATTTTAGACCCTCTTTTTCATAACATGGAACAAAAACTTGTTGAACGTGTATTTTTCCGTTTGTTCTTTTGTATTCCACTGGATAAAAGTAGGAAAACTTAATGTTTTCATTAAGAAATTCACCGATTCTTTGATATACTTTTGGGCTGTAGTTCTCCATAATACTCTTAGCTATCAAACTCGTTAATGCGCCCCAAACATTCTTAGCTGGGATGTAATATCTAGTTCTGTCAACTACACCTAACTTTGCACCATAACCGATATGTATTGGTGCTTTTGCCTCCAAATAAACTTTATAGCACGTCCACATATAAATCACCCTAAAGATCGAGCTCTGTAGAGGGCGTAGGTTAACGTTTGCTCCAGGATTTGTTTGACAAAGAACATCTGGGATATATCATTACAGACGCTCAGAATCTCTTCCCTCAAGTTGTCAGGATTGCCACTAAATCTACTGTCTCTAAAAATTTCATGCAAAAATTTTGAGATCTGATATTTGATTGCACGGTAACTTTCCTCATCTTCTTTGGATTCTATCCAGATTATAGAGGCAAAAACTCCTTCTCTGGATAAAATTCCTAAAACTTTCCTTAAGGAGTTTTCACATTCATTTGCAAAGCTAGAAAATTTTCTTTCTTTAGTAAACTCTTCAATTTTTTCTTCATCGCTTTTCTCGGTTTTTTGAATTCTCTCCGCATCGCTTATAATTCTTTTAAGAACTTCTATTTCTACATATTCATTAAAGTTCTTTACTTCATCAGGTAAGGAATCTGCAACGTTTCCCTGTATCACTTTCGCATCATTTATTATATTTGTTGAGCCTTTTTCCTTTAATTTTGCAAGTTCTTCATTCAGCATATCATATATTTTCTTTGGATAATCGCAAACTTTGAACCCGTATTCTGCACATTTTTTATCAATGTTGATCATCTTTCCACCTCCTTAATAGCATTTTCCCAGACGGAGTTAATCCTCTTCATCTTCTCATAAATTTGCTTGGCTTTTCCTTTTAACTCTTTTACTCTACCCTCAATTTCATCCTTCTCTTCTGGTTTTGATTCTTTTAGTTTCTCTTCTAATTCTTTTATTTCGTTTACAAGATTTTGAGCATGTATTTTGCTTAACTCAATTTCATCATACGCTTTGTCTAAACCAAGCACTCTTAGTTTGCCAAATCCTCTTGTACCCATTCCTCCAACGCCCAAGAACTCAAATAGCTCAAACCCAGTTTCTACAGTACTGATAATGTCGTTTAATCCTAAACTCAACCCAAAGTGTTCAGGTGGTTTTTGATATACAACATCGAAGTAAAATATCGTGGTTCTTGGTATCGCTTCATATGTGAATAATGCGCCCTCTTCAGCAGCTCCAGTGGTTGGATCTATTGAAACTGATGTTCTCACTTCCAAGTTGGAGTTTACTATCTGAGAAAAGACTGAATCGCTGACAATAACGAGTCTTCTAAATATTTCTTCCAACTCGAAACCTCTATCTTTAAACTTCAACCTATTACCATTTACTTCAAATATCGTTTCTGATTTGATGTTATGTGTCACAACTTGGCCATCTTTCTTTTTCAATTGAAGCAACAACCAACCAAAGTTCAAGTATCCAACACCACTTAGCTTTGATTCCAAATGCTTGGAGATTACGCATGACTCACTTTCGTCGAAATCCTGCCATGCAGCTTGGTCAACATTTTGTTCCTTAAGCTTACTTGGGCAAGTCACCCAGATTGGACCTATTAGAGATGCTACTGGAAAGAACAGTATTTTTGCATCCGAGAACAGAGCCATTCCCTGAAGGCTTCTATCATCACGAGTAAATCCATGAGCAAAGCATATATGACAATTTCCGCAGGGTTGTATTTCTTTATTCCCTTCTCTTATTTTCTTACCCTTGGCACAAGCTTTATTACTTCCAAGTTTTTGGAAATATTCGAATGTTCTGCATACACCCTCTATACTCGTCCCCGGGATCTTTGGTATTCCATCAAAGTCTCTGAGCGTTGGGTTGTCTACTCTTCCGAGCGTGTAACCACCGGTACCGACATGTATTGGATCTATCGCCATTCCAAAATAGATTTTCCTTTCATAGGGCTTATCCATATTGTTCACCTCCAATTTCGGATTTTAGGGTCATGAACAGCTCAATAACGTCGAAAAACATACCGGATAGGATTGACGAGATTATAATCCTTTTATCACCTTCGCTTAATCTTCCACAAATGTTCTCAACAGAAGAAACGGTAAATTCTTTAAATTCAGAATCCTCTGCAAGGTTTTTACCTTTTAATTCCCATTTTTTAATTTTATTTGCACAGACATATTCAAGTTTTTTAATCTGTGTCCTTGTAAGTCTTTCATTGAGGACGTTCCAGAGTTCGATTATTTTTTCGACATCCTCCAAAAGATACGGTCTTGGACTAGATTCTCCAAGCAATTCATGTTTTCTTGGTAAAGCCAAATCAAACCTCCTCGTTGTTGAATCAAAGAACTGAAAATCGAATAGATTTGGTACGATCTCTATTATTTTCCCATCTAAATCTTTCACGTTAACAATTGCAACGTCTTTTTCTTTCAAGATAATTTCAAAATAAGTTTCCTCGTCTCCAGAGGCATTTGTTACAATAAAGTTTGGATGATATAAATCCTCGCTGTCATCTCCTAACTTTCGGTAAACGTTCCACCTATAAACATTTGTCCACGAGCCGAATTCTGTTGAAACTTTTTCCTTCACGTCATTGCCAATTTCCACCACTTTTATTTCTGAGTCGTCTATAACCTTAAATCTTCTCCACCCATCTTCTCTGTTTAGTTCTGATGAAAGTGATTCTATAGATCTCTCAACACCATCCATGACTGCAAAAAGCGGGAATTTTCTTTTGAAAAACGCAATCCCAAGATTAAAAGATAATCTTCCACGAACTTTACTAAATCTATCGTTATATTTGTTCAAAAATCCATGTATAATTTTCAACGCTAAATTCGCTGGAACAAGAATCTTAAGTCGGTTTGGGGAAACCATAATTTTCCTGAAAGGCAAGTATTCCTCAAAATCTACCTTTCTTATTTTAATTTCGATTATTTTATCTTTCCCACTATCTTTTATTTTTATTTTTAATATAGAATTTATTAGTTTTTTAGATGCCGCTCTGATTTTTTCTTGTTTTTCTTTTAAAATTTGCTGTAAACCCTCCGCTTGATGGGCTGTTACATAGTTTTCAATTCTGAGTGTCGTATTAAAGTGCTCGCCATCCCAATATAAGTCCGTTTTTGGAAGAGGTATATCAAAATCTAGTTCAACGAGTTCGTACGGTTGATATTTGTTCCTTTTATCTTCAAAGAACTTTCTTGTTTCGCCATCCATAAACTCTGGTTCTATTTTCATTCGCAGACAGTATCCACCAGTAAACTCTTTTACCACATTCCGAGCTTCGTTAACCAATTCATTAGCAAAATCTAAAGTTTCCCTCCAGATTCTACTTAGACGAGAGGGGGAAGAGGGTTTTGCAAACAAACCTGCTGCCCAATCTTTCGGTCTATCACTTCCAATTCTTGACCTTAGAGAAAGGTATATGTCTTCAATCATAGATCTAATCTTCAAGGGTAATTCATCGGCTAAAAATGGTCTAAGGAGTTCTTGCTTTGCTTTTTCATAACCTTCTTTATTGATTTGATAAAGAAACTCACTTAACATTTCTTTGATCTTAGGGAATCCTCCCTTTTCTATATCCTCTCTGATTGATCTGTATTCTGGTCTTTCCCAAATCTTAACTTTGTCTCTACCAACTTCTCTATTTGGATCGATGACATCACCTACAGACTTTATTAATAATGTTTTCAATAAAGTTCCATCTAACCACCTTTCAAGAGGAATAAATCCATAAATTAAGGCAACATTCCCACTTTCGTCTGCGATTTCATCGATCCATACAGTTTCTTCAAAAACCCCATTTTGTTTTTTAGCGCTTGCTTTAGCCCCCTCAATTCTCAGTCCCTGACACCACTCACAAATATCTTTACCCTTCATCCTCGGTCTCTTGCCACATTCCACACAAATCTCTCTGTTCTTAACGCCTCTCCACTCTTTAATCCAACCTATTTTATCTAAAGAACCTTCTAATAATAATGGGGCTTTAATTTTAGTTTGTAACTTATCTAGGGTCTGAACAATTATTTTACTGGGATACGGACTTAGGTCACTCAATTCGATACACGGAACAATGCTTCCATTGCTTAGCTCCATCACCTCAGTTATTAACATCTTTTTAATTTCTTCAAAAATCAAGTCTAAATTCTCTGGAACGAGAAAACAAACGAAGTTTTGATCCTCATAAATCGCATTACCAACTGGAATTTCAAATTCAAGCAAAGTTTTAACCCTTTTTCTTATTGCTTCTATAAGTAAATCCCTTCCCGCTATTCCCGATAGAGTTTGAGCTTCTTTGTATATCTTAAATGAGTCCCAAGCTACACCGAGAATTCGCAGCTTTTTGGTCCAATGTCTTGATGCATTAGAAGGTAAAGACGTTGAAAAGTTGTTTAGTATATCTTCAATCATTAACGCTTTTGCAATCGACGCAGTTGCGTAACTGTGATCCCAAAGCGTAACATCGTTTGCAGCTCTCCTAGTCTCGGCAGGAGTGCTATTGGATGTATACTCCCATTCTATTAAGATGCTATCCCTGAATGAAAAGAGAAATGTATTAGAACTTAACTTGGTGCCAACGTGCCTCCACACACCAGCTAACTTAAAATAAAAGTTATTTCTTAATTTTTCGAGTTCATCTTCATTCACATCAATTTCTATACCAAAAGTAGAGGCAAGACAAGTTTTTCCCTTTTGTTGAGCAAGAGGCATTAGCCTATCATCGGCAGAGTCTTTTCTATCTGCGAGTTTAACAAATCCTAATAGCTTTTCATTCATCTTGATTTTTCCATCACTGTGTTTCTCTATTATATCTTTTAGGGTTACTGAATCGAGATTCCAAGCTTTTAGAATTTGATCAGTAGCTGGTATAAATGGTGCTACAAGGTTGCTCAGAGGCGTGGTAAAGAGCTCTAAGAGTCCTAAATTGCTTAATGAGCCTTTATCATAATCTATAATTTTTTCATGTTCATAGTCTTTATCTTCTTTTAAGTCTTTGCGATGCTTTTTTAAAAATCTTCCATCCAACTTCCCCAAATCATGAAGCAATGCGCCAATTTCACCAAGTATTATTATCGCCCTATACTTCTTGAGAGTGTCAATCTTATTGATGATCATTTTAATCACCAATCTTACTTATTAACCCGTTCATCTTATCCCTAAACTCCTTAAACGTGCCTTTGCGGTAGCTATTATTTATCCAAAATTCTATCTCATCCTCGACAACTCCGTATCCACTTGTTTTCTTAGCAGAAAATCCATATTCAAGCATCATTTTTGGAATTGCTTCTTTTAAAAGCTTCAAATCTTCCTTAATCTCTTCAAATGCTTCTTGTTTATCCTCTTCTTTTTCAGAAGAAAGCTTCTCCATTAAGTCAAAGGGGGCATATAGTAATAGAAACTTACCTTTAGCTCCTTCTATAATTTTACCTTTTTCATCAACCTCCTTTCCGCGTGCAATTTCAAGAAAAATTGGTCCCTTACGGGAGTCCTTTTCACCCTATCGAGAGGTGTAATCACGTCCAAGCCAATCTTATTCAAAAATGTTGGGCAGAATATTAATCGGCCTTGTCTGTTTCCATCTTTATTCACATAATTTTTTCTTGTGATGTATTCGAAGAATTCCTCTGAAACTGTATTTTTAGGCGTGTCTGGTGTGAATGTCCGATCAAAAACCTCATCTAAAATTTTCTCTATTCTGTCTTTTTCATTACCAAACAATCTTATTAATATCGCTCTTTTTTCAAATGCCTCTTTTTTATTAAGGGGTAATTCATCTAGAAACATTTTATAAGCTGTAAATCTCAAAACGCCTTTCCAAGTTGTAGATCGAACATATGGTACTTTAAAGACACTTTCCTTACAAATTGGGTTGTCTATGATGTAAAATTCGTCATCGTCTCGACTTACGAAGGGTTTCTCGAGTTTGAATATGATCTGAATAGCTATACAGTAAGGTAGTGGCATGGTTGAAGAAATAAGCAACTTTTCGGCTAAGATGTCTAGAGAAGAAATAGAGACTAATCCCTTATATCCAGATTTTATATCATCCCTTTTATCATCGTTCATAGCCTCATAGTATTTCTGGAAAAGGGTCAATTCTTTAACCAGCCAGTACCAAGATTTCGATACGAGGTTTGTCTGAATAACAGATGGTAAGTTTTGTTCCATCCACTCACTTCGTCTTGCTTTAGAACCTCTATACTCACTAATTTTATCTTCAACTTTTCTCTTGTCCTTTTTAAATATGTAGACATAAAAATCGTGGATCATTTTTATCCTCCATATATATTCTTACGAATTTCTAAAAGCTTCTCAGCCAATTCATCAACTTCAGGCGATGACGACCATACTTCTTCTCTATTGGCTTTTTCTTGGTATTCCATTAATTTCTCTGAAAAAGTTTTTATCGTACCAACCATTCCTTAATTCTCTTTCAAGAGCAACCATTAGTTTTCTTGCCTCCCTTTTAGTCCAATATTGCTTAACTGAGAAGCATGTTACAACAAACAACTTAAAAACTAATGCGGGTGTAACACCAGTTTCAGTATATAATATACCTTGAATTGAAGGTATCCCTATAACTTCCTTCCACCACTTAAAAATGTCCTCAGATTCTTTAATCTTTGTAGATTTGTTAATTTTCTCAATTTTTCCAGAATATCTATCTAAGAGTTCTTTTAACTTTACATGCAAAGACTCAGAATTCTTTACAGACCTTCTATAAGACTCGAGTAACCCCTGAGCTAACTTATGAGCCTCAGCTGGAGTGAATATTGATTTAGGGTCGAAATATTTCACAAAAAGCTTTTCAGTTTCATCATCAAGCCACATATTACCCAACCTCCAAGAGATTCACTCTTACAAATTCTGAAATGTCATTAGTCCTTTTGCAAGTATCACGATCTGAATTAAACTCCCTCCACCTTAGATTTTGACCGAATTTTTGGATACTATCGTAGATATCACCAATTATCCTATCTCTATTTTTTATTTCAGGAGGTATCCAGCCCCAAATTCTCATTTCGTTGCTGTCTTCTATTTGATAAACCCTTGAAATAAATATCTTTGAGCCTTTTCTATCCCCTTTTGTAGTTCCCATTATATTATACCTTAAATATTTGTTATTTCTGAAAAGTTGCCTTAGATCATATCTAAGCTCTAGCGATTTCTCCAATCTTGATCTATGATCAAGAAAGCTGCCTTCTACTTCAAATTTCCCAAAAATGAAGTATTTTAGATTTGGCAGATTTGAAATTTCATTGTCTTTTATTTTTTCAAAATAGAGAATTCCAGATTTAATTTCTTCAGACGATAATTCGCGATTCTTGTTCTCTTCTTCAACCCACTGAAATACACCGTATCCCAGATGTGTTCTTGATCCGATTGCTCCCCATTTTTCTATTATTTTTAAAGTAATTTTTAGTCCATTTAGCTCCTCTTTGCTGCAATTTTTTAGAGGGGCGATTTCTAGCTCTACTAAACCTTCACGTCCAGGATAGGGAAAATACCACTTGGGAATAGTTTTTCCATGCTTTCTACCAATGAGAGAGATAGTCCCTATTTGTGGTTCAGGTTGTGTATTATCTTGTGTTATTTTTATCTTAAGTTTCCTACTCCAGCCGGTACATCCAAATAATTTACAAGCATTACAATGATTAAGATTTTTACAGTTGGATCTAGTAGGATCACAAGCATAACCACCAAATCCCCTAACCAAAGCTTCATACCACCATCTAAGAGAACCAATAATTCCAGTTTCTTTGATTTTGCTGCATTTTCTATCGATATCCCCCGTCCAGATAGGCGTTAGCGTTCTAATCTTAATTTCCATACCTAAGCACCAATTAAATATCCTACTATTTCGTCTATCACATCATCTATCTTCTGAGTAGTAACAATTTTAACAGATTCAAGATTTTTCAATTGTTTCCACTCCTCTGACCCCTCTTCTGAATCCTCGGACTCTATTACACGTTCAAAATCGAGTATTGTGACATGTTCTTTATCTAACATGCTTACCAAAGCCTCAATCTTCTCGAGATTGAGCACGACTCTTCTATTTTTAATTTCATAATCTGTATAAGCGAATAACGGCAGTAAACGCTCTGTTAGAAGAATAACAGCATAATAATAATGCGGCTGATGTAAATTAGTTGCGGATCTTGGGAATACGTATCTTTCCTTTAGCAATGCTTCCAGAAAAGCCTTTAATCTGTTCCTTCTTCCATAAGCTTTTTTAGTATCATCAGACGGTTCAAGAGGTAGGCAGTAGAATTTCTTTCCATTCTCTTCTTTTTCTTCCAGTTCTACCGGAGAATTCTGAATAATTTCTTGAGTTATTTCTTTATCCTCAAATTTCCCTATATTCTCTGTTAAAATCCAGTTGTTCTGTCCAATAAAATCTGCAACTTCTACCTCAAATGGAGACGGATCCTGAACTCCTGTAGGATCAAATCTACCTCCAAAATCCCTTGTGATTTCACAGTGTTTCAAAGCAACAATTCCATCTGTTTTTATTGGAGCAAATCTTCTTCTTGCTGCCTCACCTGGCGCTTCTGCCATCATAAAACCAAATAAGTCATCATCAATGTACAGAACTGGATTGCCTTTTGATATAACAACTCTTCTCGGTCTTTCTAAAGGAGAAAGTCCAAATCCTTTCTCGCTTAGTCTTTGCTTGATACAATACTTAACACACCTTCCAGATACAAATACTCTTGTTTCTCCATCAGTTGTAAAAAATTTTTTAATCTCAGTAAGAGCTCCAACTGTTCCGTTTGCATTTACATTTCCCTTTACTCTTGCTAAAATAGAAATTAAGACTCTTTTCATTCCTTTCCTCCTTCTTTAGACTTTCTTTCACTTTGAACTTTTGCATTATAAATAGTAGCTGTAACAATAGCTTTTGCTTGTTTGAATTCAGTAATACTGCTGAAGTATTGAAGACTGAATGGAATTTCTCCTACATCTATTCCGCTTTTTTTAAAGACAGTTATATTGTTAACAATAGTATTTGAAAATTCATGAGGAAGATTTGCTGATCTTAAATCTGTCAAAAATCTATCTAATATTTTTTCCTCTCCCGCTTTAATCAAGCTATTTGCCACATTCCAAGCCCAGCTCCTGATTTTTTCTACATCCATGACATTACCTCCTCTAAATATCTAATAGGGGTTGTATCACCTAATTTTATCTTTAAATCCTCCAGAAATAAAATTGAATCCATGTCCAATTTTTTATGGTAGAAAATAAAATACAGAAGTCTATTAATATACGTATGAGCAATTTCAGAATTGTTATTCTTTAAACTGTTATCTATTTTCCAAGTTTCCACAAGGAATGATGATATTAAGGCTTTAATTTTGGAAATTCCATAGGATGTATATTTATCATTTCCATGATACAATTTAGAGAACACTTCATTAAGATTTGGTATCACATAATGAGAAAAGAATTTCTTTCTTCTACCGACTCCTTCGATTATAAAGAGTTCTATATGATAATTAGGAATTTTATTTTCTTTAAACATTTCTTGGAAAACCTTGTCAAGGAGATAAAACATATATTCAAATGGTCCTATTTCGCTCAGATTTATTTTCCCTACTCCAGCGATACTACTAATATTTACATTATAGAAATCAGGAATATAGCTTTTAAGAATTTCTTTTATTTCAATCCCTTCTTCAGGTACATATAAACCGTAAAGCTTCTGCCCACATCTGCCACATATTGAATCAGCCAATTTATTAAAAAGTTCTATTTTTGTATCTGATGTGTATGCTTCTTTGGGCTCGTAAATGTAGTAATTTGGTATTTCACTTGAAGCCACACTTGTTGGGAATATAGGAGTTGGCAAGTCATCAGACTCTAATTTATCTTTTAATTGTGAAATTATTATGTCTATAACGATGTCTTGGAATTTCTCTTCAAATTTTTGTTTCTTTTCTTTCCAAAGACGATATAATTCTATTCTATCTTCCGACGAAATCTGCTTTGAAACATTTGCTATTATTGATTGCCCTATAGATGCTGTTAAAATTAGATTCCTTAACCTGAGACCCCTAATAGATATTTTATCAACCTGATTACTGTTTAGCCAGTCAAATAACTTGAAGAAAATTATTTTATCTTTATCTAATAATTTTTCCTGATTTTGCAAATCTTTCGAAGAGTGCAGGTTTATTCTAATAGATCTATTTCCTTTTTTTATTTCTAAGAAATATCCATTTTCATTTTCTGTAAGCACATAAATCTTTTTATTTTCTCTATCTTTGAATTCCACTTTAAATCCTACATTAATATTATCAAAATCAATTAATTTTTCGATAATACTATTTAATTTGTTATTTATTTTCATTTTTACATCTCTCTTTACACTCAATAAGCCGAAATTTGAATAATACCTAATATATCTTTTTAACAAGTTTTTTAATTTTATATTTAAATAAACTTTATTTTATTTGTCAAGTTTAAACTATTTTAAACTATATCCGAAAAAATTAATAAAAAGTTTTTTCAGATTTAATAAAAAAACGAACTTTTAAAAATGCTTAAGGAAAGTTTTACGGGGACGCAGATAGCTTATTATGTAGTGTGTAAAAGAAAACTTTGGCTTTTTTCTCATCAAATAAGTTTTGAAAAATATTCTGATTATGTTGAACTTGGTAAATTAATAAACGAAGAAGCCTTTAAGAAAGAAAAACATAAGGAATTAGAAATCGGAGATGTAAAAATAGATTTTATAAAAACAAAAAGTGGTATAGTGGTTCATGAAGTAAAGAAGTCAAGAAAATTAGAGCCAGCTCATATATGGCAAGTCAAATTTTATATATACAAATTAAAGGAATTGGGAATAAATTGCTCTTCAGGAATTATCCATTATCCTAAAC
>Ga0190367_1001793_pt1 | contig 11906 bp, 14 predicted proteins | sample 4872181011_MG_FD_171838 | JGI IMG/M metagenome (GOLD analysis project Ga0190367, IMG submission 171838) | Hydrothermal vent microbial mat bacterial communities from Southern Trench, Guaymas Basin, Mexico - 4872-18-10-11_MG | ecosystem: Environmental > Aquatic > Marine > Hydrothermal vents >... | reverse complement strand
CTTTACGTCCTCAAGATCTTTTTCATCCAAGTCGGCAGGTTCAGCGTCGAGGAGAAGGGTGTCGAAAAGCCAATTCTCTACGGGGTCATCTGAAGCATACCTTATGGGCTCCTCCATTTCGTACTCGTACACCGCGGTTTTCGGGTCTCTTCGAAGTAGTTGAAGAAACCTTACAGAAAATCCTCTTCCAGCTCCCTCATAACCATGAATTGTTGATGAAAAGATCATTCTACTGAACCTTCTGTGTATTCCGAATAACATGGGCACTTGGAGACCTGCTGCCTCATCAACTGCTATTATATCACCGGAGCGTCGTAGCGCTTCTAGAGGAGCATAGTATTCTAACTCTATACCCCGTGCCTTCACACTAACTAGAAAGCCCTCTCTATCCTTCTCTATATCTACATCCTGTCCCAACTCTTTCAACGTCTTTGCAGCCAAATTGAAAAGCGGCTGAACGTTAGTGATGCTAGGAGCAGTGATTATTATACGCGTCCTTCCCTTAGCCCTTCGAAGTCTATACGCCAATGAGGCTATCCCTATGCCCACAGCGCAGGATTTACCCCTCCCCCTATCGGCAGTAATGACTATCGCCAGCTTTCTATCCTCAGGTTTTTCGTAAAGAGCCTCCAACATCTTTACAACTCGAGCCTGGTCTTCGGTTAGTGCTAAGCTATAGGCCTTCTTGGGAAAAATTGTTTGTGGAGGTATCGTGGGTTTAGTTCTACTGAAAGGCTTGACAGTCTGTATTCCGTCTTCCTTTATAATTCTATCAGAATCTACATCATATATGATAACTCCTTTATGTTGCAGTAATTTACGTAGAAAGCGCTTTTTAAAAATATGCCTCAAATCCTTTGGAGTATAACCTATAGTTATGAGGTTCTCTTGAAACCTCGTGGTCTTCCGCATAAAAGTGCGAAAAGCAGGCATCAACAGCACTATGAACCCGCCGCCTCTAATGATACCTATGAGCCGCCCCAGGTCGTTTGGTTTGAGATCGTTCACTAGGTCGAGTACTGCTATATCATATGTTAAGCCTAGAACTTTCGCAGTATCCGGGTAAGGGACAAAATTTATTTCAAGCCCCTTTATCTTCTCAAGCCGCTCCTTAAAGCATCTCCTTCTATCTAAACTATCGTCAAATACTCTATGAAAGGCGTAAAGGATGCTTAAACTTTCAGGTCGAAAATGTCTCACAAACGTTTCTATTATACTTGTAGCTATCCCCACAAGCTTTTCATCATTATCACCAGTCAGTACTATGAGTCTTCGATGATGCGCTATTCTAGCTTTCTTAAGGCTTGTAAGGATCTTTATCGCAACATCTCGGGGCATCTCCGCTACCATATAGCTCCCTTAAGGTTTTACTGACCTTTTCATAAGTATTTTATGCAATGTTTGTCGGCTTTCATCACTAGAAACCTGCCGTTAATATGCTTTGAGGTTTCATCAACTCCCTTAAGAGAATGGTCGCATAAAAACCTCTCTTCAGAACAAATCTTATGGTGACTTTAGTCCTGCTCTCATGCAACTCGTCCTCTGATATTGAGAGCAAGCTAAGGTCTTCAGGCACCATGAGCGCTTCTCGAAAACTCCCCTTCATTGAGGCTTCAGGGAAATGTTTTAAGCGGAAGTCTTCCAACCGTATTCCCTCCTCCTCTAAAACATCTTTCTCGATCTCTCCCTGTGCTCCCTCTGCTAGAATGGTATTGTAACCAAATACATTTAGAACAAGGCTTGCTTTACCTCTCTTAATTAAGCCTTTTAGCTCATCGATATTCGACGCCGTAACGCGTATTACTGAGGAGACGCGTTTCCATTTATCCCATAAGCCTACATAATCTCCAGGAAGAGGGAATGATAACGGGAGGCCTAGTAGTATACGTCTACTTAAGACTTTATTAAAGAGGTAGGCCTGATATGCTTGTAGAAAAAGCCTCCTAACGGTGTGGGGGAGCTTTCGAAATGCTCCTATATAGTCACAAGAATGTTTCACAAGATGTCTCAGTACGTGTCTCTCATAGAAGTAACTAGGAGGGAAAAGTCTTAATGCTTCCTCGTAACGTCCTTCAGCAGCCGTTTCGCGCGCTATTCTAATATCTTCGCGCTCAAAGGGATATACTTTACAAACTAATTCATAAAATGAGCTTTCAAAGTCGCCTCTGAGCAAATGATACCCCACTAGGTGAGTATTCGGACGTATTGTACCGAAGCGCTGGTAGCCATAGAAAGCTGGTACGCCCCTCTTTTCTCGAACCTCGCTTATAAAGCTGTTTAAAAGCATCTCTACTATATCTGGGGGGTGCTCAATGCTCCGTATAGTTATCGTAAACCTGTTTCCATACAACATTCCAGGTTTAAGTAGAAATGGGCGCCTGTGAAGTGAATGTATTACGACCTTCTTGCTCGAGAAACCAGTCAAATCCCTCTCTGAGACATTATATGCAGAAACGAACTGAGCCGTCAAAGCTTTGGAATCTTTAAGGCCAGCGACTTTGAAAAGGTTCTCATCAACGTTCAAGGATTTAGCAATAAATCTCAGTGCAGTAAGAGTATCCAGCCCCCTCTTTTCGAGTATGAACCAAATGTATTCCTTGGGACCTATGTTATCAGGAGCCTGCGCTTCAGCTACTCCTTGAGCGGATCTTCCTTTAAATTGTAGAGTGTTTGAAAGAAAGCCCCTTACCTCGGCTACGGATCCATCGAAAGCTATCTCCTCAACAATAAAATCCTCAAGCAAAGTTCTAATCTTACCGCCAAGACCTTCGGTAGTAGTATAATATGTGTCAATACCGTAGACCCTTTCAAGAAGATCCTGTTTTCCCATGACTCAGCGACTTTTAAATGGCTTCGGCTACTTATACAGTTTTAGCTTCCCCGTAACCTTATCCACAAATTCCTCGGGAGCTGGGCCTATAGCCACAGCTGTTTTAGTACCGGGGGGAACTTCAGTGAGCCCCATATCAGCTACGAGAGAACAGGGCAAATTCAGAGAACAAGCTTTCTCGTAGACTTCGATAAGCTCCTCTTCCGTGCTAACTGCCAGAACTACCTTCTTTTGACCCTCGCTCCACCAAGTTCTCCACCATTCAGGTTTACTTCTCTTACAATTTTCCGAAGCTATTAGCGAGGCATGTGCTACTTGTGCAGCTACTTTTCCACAACTCATCTTCAGGTCCTTTCTAACAGCTATGACCTGCTTATACCTAAACTCCCTTACTTTCGTCATGATAATTTATAACCTATTTTCCTCAGGAACTCTCTTCTCTCCCTCAAATCTTCTTCTGTCTCCACGCCTAATGGAGTTAGACCATCTATTACTGCCACTATTCCCCTGCCCTGCTGAGTTTCTGCTACAACGACCTGCACGGGATTAGCGGAAGCACAATGTATCGTCGTAATTTCCGGAACGCTCTTTAGAGCATTTAGGATATTTATAGGCCATGCATCCTTTAGAATTATTACGAAAATGTGACCTGCACCTATTTTATTGGCGTTCTCTACAGCTGCTTTTTTGAGCTGCTCGTCATTTCCCTCTACCCTTATAAGCCTTTTACCTGAGGACTCGCAGAACGCTAGTCCAAATTTTATACCGGGAACGCTGGATACAAGGGCTTCGTACACATCCTCTGTTGTTTTAATGAAATGAGCCTGCCCTATTATCACGTTAGTGCCTTCCGGCTTAGTTATTTCAACCACTTCAAATTTTAGACTCATATTAACATACCTCCTTGTACCTAAACTCTAGGATTGCCTCCGGAATTTAAATTTACTGATGCGTAAAGAAAGGTTAATATTGCTCCAATGAATTGAAAAGAGGACTAGGGGGTTCTCGCATGAGTTGTCTTCATGTAGGATGCAAAAACAATGCAGAGGTAATCCTACGATTAGACGAACTAGAAGTCCCACTATGTAAACAGCACCTTAAGGAAATCCAGAATCTACTGACTACTATTGCAGTAGCCAAGGGTCGAAGTGAAGTGACTCAGCTACTATTCGAGAGAAGAAGGGGCAGATTGAGATTTCACTTAAAGGAAAAGGTGAGCGCTAAAGTATATGAGAGAAAGCTCAAGGAGCTAGAAAGACGTTGCATAGGATTCGACGAAAACTACTTGGGAAGAGTTGAAGAGGAGAAGAAGAAGAGAAGGAGGAGAAAGGCTAGGAAAGCAAAGTAAGACCCTTATTTTTGACTAGCCCTTCTCCTCCAGCTGCTCCACTTATAAAGTGCGGCAAGTGAGGATACCGCTCTCTCAGCTGTGGGATACGTTGGTACCCCGTTTTCATTGAGGAATTTTATAGCTCTCGCCGTGTTTACACCGCCGATAAAAGCCGCTACGAGAGGCTTCTCCATACTTGCCTCCTGTTTAGCTTTCAAAATCCCCTCAGCCACCTTAATCGGGTCAGCTACAGCAGTTTCACAGTATAGAACTATCACCGAGTGAACTCTATTATCACCTAATGCCGCAGAGATCGCTCCATGATACTCTCTTTCAGTTGCCTGTCCCGTCAAATCTACGGGGTTTCGGGGACTTCCAAAGGGAGGCATGAATCTTCTAAACTTATCCATTAAGTCCTTGGGAGGCTCTAAGAGCTTTAAACCATAATCTTGAGCAGCGTCTGTGGCCATAACTCCAAGGCCGCCTCCATTAGTTACTATAATCACATTTTCACCTTTAGGTTCTGGAAGGCTTGCAAAGGCCCTTGCCCAATCAAAGGCTTCTTCTACATTCATTGCTCGAAGGACGCCGCACTGCTTAAATGCGGCATTATAAATAACGTCACTTCCTGCGAGTGATCCTGTATGTGAAGCTACGGCTCTCATACCTCTTTCTGATCGTCCTGCCTTAAGCACAATGATAGGCTTTTTAGTGGTAACTTTTCGCGCGACGTTCATGAACTCGCGGGCCCGTTTTACCCCTTCCATGTAGATTAATATTACGCGTGTGTTTTCATCTTGACCTAGAAAATCTATTAAATCTGCATCATCTATATCCGCCTTGTTTCCTACACTTATTATCGCTGAAAGACCTATCCCCTCGAGAACTGTCCAGCCCATTAACGCTATTCCCAAAGCTCCACTTTGACTTATAAAAGCAATAGTTCCAGGAACAACGTTACGCGGACCAAAGGTGGCGTTCATGTAGCTACCCGCATAAAAGATGCCGAAGATATTCGGTCCTAAAAGTCGCATATCGTACTTTCTGGCTATTTCAACTATCTTCTCTTCAAGCTCCACATTGCCAACTTCCTTAAACCCTGAAGATATAACAACAACTACTTTAACGCCCTTCTTACCGCATTCCTCTAGAACACTAGGCACTGCAGCCGCTGGTATCGCTATTACAGCCATGTCAACTTCGTCGGGAACTTCAGTTATTGAGGGATACGCCTTAAGTCCGAGAACTTCCGTTGCGTGGGGATTTATTGGATAGAGCTTGCCTTTAAAGCCATATTCCTTAAGATTCTCCAGTATCTCGTATCCTATTTTTCCAGGAGTCCTAGAAGCCCCTATCACCGCAATGCTTTTAGGACTGAATAGATATTTTAGACTGCTCATTCTCTTCTCACCTACTCAGAGATTTACCAAGCACTATGCTAAGACGCTAAAATAAATCTATTTCGAGTGATGTTATATCTGGCTTATTAACCTCTCTAACTCGTCTTTTAACCGTTTATAAGCCTCTTCGCTTATTTTCCCTTCAGAGCGCATTTTTTCTAGCAGCTCTATTCTCTCTTGAATGTCACCGCCCACAGCCTCCGAAAGTATTCTTCTTAGGTGCTCTTCTATTCTTGCGCTAAGCACCGAAAGTCTATTTTGTATTTCACTAAGCTGCTCCTTAACTTCGCTAAGCCTTTCTCCATACGTTTTAACGAAACTATCATATTCCTCCTCGCTAAGTAAGCCTATCTCCTTTTTGACTTCAAATTCCCTAAGCTTCTCGTTATAATAATTTTCAAGAGACTTTAGGCTGGCGATTGCCTGTTCTATCTCGCTACGCATTAAATACCATTCCCCTAAAGCCCTTCTGGCACTATCGAAGTACTTTTCCCACAGGTAATCGAGCTGAGTTAAGCTCTTATGCAAAGTTTCAAATATTCTCTGTAAATTTTCTAATACTGTAGTGGTCTGACTACTCCCCTCCACCTTGCTCAACCCCTTCTCCTAAAGCTTTTGTAATTTCATCTTTTAGCTTTATAAAGAGCCCCTCTGATATTTTCCCTTCCTTAAACATGTTCTCCAGTTTAGTTAATCCTAGCTTTAATTTAGTACGTATTAGTGGTGCTGAAGCAAATGCTCTTTGCTGATGTTCAAGAGCCTTTCTCTCGGCTTGAGTAAGTGTGTTCTCGAGCCTTTCGAGTTCTTCCCTATACTTGTTAATCTTCTCCTCAAGCTTGGATTTCAACTCCATGTACTGATCTTCATCTATGAGCCCAAGGCTCCTTCTTAGCTCGATTTCTTTAAGCTCTACTTCAATTGTTTCAATAAGGTTATTTAGAGTCCTATTAAAACTTACAAGGGAGTCTCTAACTCTCTCCCATGATTCGAGGACTCTCTTAGCCTCCTTTTCATACCGACTCCAGTATTCATCAAGTACTTTAAAGTCTCTGAAAATCCTCTCCACACGCTCTTCCAATTCCTTTTCCATTAGCAGCGTGGGCATAGTTACAGGAAACTCCTCAACAACTTCTGCTTCTTCTCTAGCTACCTCCACAGCCTCTTCCTTCTTCTCTACAGGCTTCTCCTCGGGGACTACTTCTGCCTCCCTTAACTCTTTCTCACGGAGCGCTTGAAGGTAATAGGGACACTCCCAATATCTACTAAGACAGGGCAACGCCAGTGGGTCTATGATGCTTCCTAGGACCATGCATTTAAACTGCCCTTCCTCTTCAGTCTTCAGATGAGGGCATACTGTTGATGTCAAGTACTTTATCCTCCTTAACATTATTCATGAGTAGAACCATAAAATAAATATAATTATGATAATAACCTCTCCTCAAGTGTGGAATTTAAACCTTCTACCTATAACAGTAAAATGCCTAGAAAAGGGTTCCTGCTTACGTAGGTGTTGGTAGACCTACGTAAGTGTTCATTACCCCTTTTCTTCCCCACACCCTCCTACGGAGGTCTGCCTCCCTCGGCGAATGTGGGTGCATTAATTCTCATAGACCTCGATGCCTCATCAGTCTCGCTTACCCGAAAATTTATAAGTGGTGTCTTATATAAGTATTTTGGTGTTTAGGTGTATGAGTATAATCCACGTTAAAATTGATAAAGAATTGGCGATGGAATTTAGAAGAAAAGTTTTGGAAGTAAAGGGGGTTAAGAAGGGAGCGCTAACAGAAGCCGTTGAAGAGGCGATAAGACTATGGTTAGAAAAGTACGGAAGGAGTACGTAACGGTAAATGGAAGGCTACTGATTGCAGATAATATAGCTAAGAGTAAATTACTATATACTATGAGGCTATTCAGAGACACTATTAAAATGGCACATTATTTGATGAGAAAAGAATTAGCTTGGGAGGATATTGAGAAGAGACTAACATCCCTTATCTCTAATGCACACTACGGGCATTCAGCATATCAAAGAGCTAAACTATGGAAGGATAGACCTTATTTGAAACTGAGAAAGAAGTTCCTCTTTAGTGTTGGAAAATCCGCTGAAAAGGGGAACAGAAACATTAGGTTAATTCCCTCGGATAACTACTTTATTGTTAAGATAAAGATACCACACGCGGATGGAAGACATGAGTGGATAGAGTGTAAAGCAATATTTGGTAAAAGATACATTCCATTATTAAAAGAGCTATCTAAGGGGAATGTAAGTTATGGAGTTGAGATTGGGGAAGATTATAAAATTCATGTACATGTTCCACTTAAACTATACGCTAGATATCTAGGCAAGAATATTAGCAGAAGGGGAAAATCTCTACATATTGCTGGCTTCGATTTAAATGCAGACAGAATAAACATGGTTATAATCAACAGTAGTGGAGAACTATTGGATTTCAAAGTCAAGCATTTCCCAGAGGTTACACAACATGGTTTTCCTAAGGAGAGAGCTAAGGATATCAGGCTTAAAGCCCTATCAGAGTTGATAGATTATGCATGTTACCATAATGTCGAGTACTTTGTATTTGAGAAATTAGGGAGGAGGAGGAGAAAGAAGACATCTAATAGAAACATTAATAGAAAGCTAAGTAAGTTCTCTAAGAAACAATTGCTCACTCATGCTAAGGTAATGGTGGCGAAGAGAGGTAAGAAGTTTTGCGAGGAAAACCCTGCGTTTTCCTCACAAGATGCTGAGCTAATAGCCAAAAAACTAAGACTTGATACACATACAACATCAGCATACATACTAGCATATAGGTACTTAAAATCTATAAATACCTAGCCAATACCTATGGAAATGAAACTGTTACACACAGCGGCGAAAATGACCAGTGAATTCGTGTTTAAGGGCTATATAACTCTCCGAGAAGCATTAAAAGATTACCTAAGAGACCAGGGATTAAGTATAGAGGATATCTTAGACGCCATGAACGAGGATCCTAGAGGAGTTATAGAGTCCCTACTCAAACGCGTTAACATAAGTCCCGAAGAAGCTGCAAGGCTTGAGGAAATGTATACAACGCGGCAACTTAACTTACTAATCTTTGCAATTCAACTGTTTTACATTTCAACTGTAACTAATTACTACAAGGGATTCATTATAATTCCTCTAAGAGAAGAGGTGGTGGGTAGAGATGGTAAAATAACCCGAAGAGGACTAAGCGAAATTATACGGAGCCTCGGACTTAAGCCTCATTGGACAACGCTTAATATATGAGCAAGGAAGAGGATAAGCGCAAAATTTTTAGTTTAAATGTTCTATTAGCTACTTAAAACTTTACGGTGTAGCGTCATGGAAGGTCTTTCCAAGATGGATAAATACATTCTGGCTTATCTATGGCACGAATATTTTGGCGCGTTGTATTACAGTAGCGGGAAAGAGGATCCGGAAACCTTTCTAGCAAAGTCTTTCATCTCAAGCATTATCAGCGAAAGAGCGTTTAATTACCAGCAGGTTCTCAAAAAAGCTGTACAGGCCATAGAGAAGTTAAAGAACTACTGGCTCATAGAGGTCAGCGGATACGAAATTAAGCTAACGAGCTACGGTCAGCAAGTAGCCTCAAGCATAGGGAAAGAAGAATACGAGAAATTAAAGAAAGAGTTATCCGAAGGAAAGTTTGATTAACAACGAGAGGCTTCTAACCTACTGTGAGACCTCAACCTAGACCTACTTTAGCGTCAGCTTAGTTCATCAACTATTCACTGGACATTCTTCTTAAAAACCAAGCAAAAATCTAGTGAATTCCTGATTTTTAAGAAAGATATTTAAACACAGCGTCCTAGAATCTAGTGTATGGAGAGAGTTTATAGGGTAGATGTGGGGAGGGAGGAGTTTTATAGGGAGTTTGTTTTCCACTTTTCTAGGCTGGGTTGGAGTGTTAGACGGGAGGATGGAGTATGTGTAGCGGAGGGGCCTAGAAACGTAAACTGGGTTGCAACCGCACTATTACTCGCTATAGGATTGTTCCTTTTAATGATCGGGATACCTCCTATAGCTTACGGACGTGTCACATTTTTCCTAATAATTGGAGCGCTACTGTGCCTATTCACTATAATCTACATAATAAGCGCAGAGCGCCATATTGTCGTCGTAAAGGAGGAGGCAGACAAGTATCGTGTCGCGACCAATAGCGAGAAGGCTCTGAAAATTATAGTTCACCTGTTTTCTAGAATTAGTACAGAGGAGGTCAGGGAAGTGAGGGAAATAACCACAGAAGAGGCCTACGATAACCTACTAAAACTCTACATACGCACCTGGGGGACTGGAGCTAAACAGAAGCTGGAAAAGAAAATTGAGAAAATCATGAAGGAAAAGGGTCTTAGCAGGGAGGAAGCGATCAAGTCAATATATGAAAAAGAAATGGGTTTATGATGAACCCTCTTCACGAAACGTGCTCGATGGTTCCAATTTCAAAGCCTCTCGTGAAGGACGCTTATTTATAAACCTTCAGTATCCTATGGAGGAGATTAGACACCACAATGCTAAGACGATTAGCGTTCTAGTGAGCTGGGTTTCGAGAACTTCACCATAACTACTGACGGCTTCATAGGGCTGATAGCGGCAACAAAATTCGAAACAGGTATCTTTGTAAACGCGGGAACAGGATCAATTGTAATGGGTATGAATAAGGAGGGCGGAATAGCCAGGGCCATGGGCTGGAGCTACTTATTTGACGACGAAGGCGGCGGGTACTGGATAGGCGCTAGGATACTGAACGCCATATTCAGGGAATTTGATGGGAGAGATGGGTCCACGGGATTAAGGGACCTGATCTTCAAGTGGTTCCAAGTCAATAGTTACGACGGAATATTAGAAAAGATATACGGCAGTAAAAATCCCGTGGTAGCTGTAGCCTCGGTGATAAAAGCCGTAAAGAATGTGTGGACTCAAAATCCCACGGTCTATAAAATAGTAATGGATGCTATACACGAGCTAGTGAAAGGGATTCGAGCCCTAGCCCGAAAATTGGATCTAAAGCCACCTGTACGTGTCTACTATAACGGGGTAGTATTCAGCTTGGGTGATAAGTTCGTAGAGCTGTTCAGCAACGAGCTGAAGAAGTACATAGGTTTCGTTGAAGTAAGCAAGCCTATCTTCAAACCTGTCTTCGGCGCAATTCTGTACGCGATGAGACTTGAGGATATAAGATTAAATAAGAGACTACTGAAGAGACTATACTCAGAGGAAGTTAAACAGGGTGTTCTCACTTGAGCTACACAAATAGTCTTAGGGGAGACAAGAGGATTTTTGAACAGCTACGCAAGCTCACAACCGAGCAGAGAAACCCTGCCTCAGAAAGGTTAAGTGAACTTTCTACAGAGGATATTCTCAGAATTATAAATGAAGAAGATAAAAAGGTAGCTTTTGCAGTTGAAAAGGAAATACCGAATATAGCAAAAGCCGTAGAGGCTATAGTTAAGGCGGTAAAGAAGGGAGGGAAATGGATCTACATAGGAGCAGGTACTAGTGGAAGGTTGGGCGTAATAGATGTAGCTGAACTACTACCGACATACGACGTGGGACCCGAAGTAGCTGACGCTATTATAGCGGGTGGACCTGGAGCAATGTTTCGCCCTATTGAAGGTGCTGAGGACGATGAAAGAATGGCTATAAGGGAGCTGAAGGCCAAGAGAATCAACGAAAAGGATGTAGTTGTAGGAATTTCAGCCAGTGGTAGAACTCCCTTTGTAGTTGCCGCGTTAAGATACGCGAGGAAACTAGGAGCTACGACAGTTGCCATAACCAGCGTGCAGAACTCCCCGATAACCAAGTTCGCCGATATCATCATCTGCCCTGAGACAGGTCCCGAAGTTATTACTGGTTCCACACGAATGAAGGCAGCAACTGCTCAGAAGATGATACTTACGATGCTTAGCACAACCGTTATGGTAAAGCTTGGCCGAGTGAAAGGCAATTTGATGGTGGCGCTTGAACCTGTAAGCCAGAAGCTGATCGAAAGGGCTAAGCAAATAATAATGATGGAAACCGGTGTAGACTATGAAACTGCAACAAAATATTTGGAAAAGGCTGAGGGGAATATCACGGCTGCTATAGTAATGATCAAAGCAGGCGTAGATCTTGACCAAGCAGTCTTACTGCTTAGGGCCACAAATAATGTGCCTACCAGGGCTATAGAGCTGGCAGAGAGGCTGAAAAAAGGAAAGAAAGTTAAATATTTTTAAAGGCAAAGGCGCTGGACGACGCAATTAACGGATTTAAGCTCCTACAAAAGAAGCAAGTTTACATCATATTTTGAATAATTGCACAAATGTGAATAATATAGTTGAAGGT
>Ga0190367_1001792_pt1 | contig 11909 bp, 21 predicted proteins | sample 4872181011_MG_FD_171838 | JGI IMG/M metagenome (GOLD analysis project Ga0190367, IMG submission 171838) | Hydrothermal vent microbial mat bacterial communities from Southern Trench, Guaymas Basin, Mexico - 4872-18-10-11_MG | ecosystem: Environmental > Aquatic > Marine > Hydrothermal vents >... | reverse complement strand
CGGGTGGGTAGGGAGGGTCAACCAAGCAAGGGGAACTATAGCCCACCTCTCCGCCTTGCGGACAGGTGGGTTTAACGGGGTGCTGACCCACCCCGTGTATATCCGATGAGGAGTGAGGCTGAGGATATGCACAAACCTCCCCGTGGGAATCCTCGCACTTCAGTGCGGAGAGGAGGTCAAATAATCCTTTTCGGTCAACCCAACGCTCAATCCTCTTATCCTTGAAATCCTTCTTATTTCCTCTTCAGTTAACATTTCACCACATCAATTCTTCCTTGCTTACATTAACTAACAGTTTCCATTTCGGGTTGTATTCTCCTTCCCTCCTCCTTGTTGGATCTAAAACGGAATGGCTCTTTTTAACGTATTTCTCCAAGTCCTTTGAATCCAGACCCAGGAAATCGAGGATAAAACCCAATCTTTTAATTATTGCATTATTACCCATCTTTAAAGCATATCCTGTCAATTTTTTGAAATCTATTTCATCTTTTGCAAGGAAAATAGCTTTGGCAATTTCACATATTCCACCACAATACCTTGGCTTATCCAGGCAATCTATTATAGTTTTTTCCTTATCAGAAATCCTAACCTTGAAGTTCGAGATTGCAATTTCGGTGAACCCAAAGAACTTTCTCTTAGATAGGTAAATAAACTTGAACTCCATTCCAAATATCTTCCTGCTACCAATTCTCTTGGTAGTTGCGACGAAAACTTTGTTTGGTATTTGCTCGGTAAATCCATAATAATTTAGAGCAGACCAGTAGGCTATGTAGGAGGGTTTGAACAGGGAAGCTATTATGAACTCATGTTCAGCATACATAGCTTTTATTCCGGCTGACAGAGGAATTATCATGTATTTCCCTTTTATTATCCTCTCAACCCATCTCTTCTTTATCAACCTATAAACGATAACTTTAGCATGCTCATAACTGCAATTCAAAACATCCATGACATCCTTTAACTCAAATACATTCTTCCTGTTCTCAGCTAAGCAAGAGAGAAGATAGCTTTCCTTCTCAGACAATCCTTTTCTTTTCTCATTAAAGGTAACAGTTTCTGTTACCATAATTACAACTTGTAAAAATTGTTTTAAATTCTTTTCATTTTCACATTACGATGCTGCAAAAAAATTTACAAATTTCCTCGAGCTTATTTAGAGGTCTAATCATGAAGGAGAGATCAGCTGAAGATTTAAAATGGATTAATGAGCATATAAGAGAATTACAGGAGAAATATCCAGACATGTACTGGCGGTTTACAATGGAAAATGTACGCGGCTGATAGAGATTTAAAAAATGTTTGTGAGCAGTTGGGAAGAGAAAGATAAAGCATTAAATACTTTTGATGTAATAAAATAAGAAAATAAAATATGGAGGACTATTGCTGGCTGAGGGGAAGACAGAAAAAAGGTTCGCATAGTTGAAAATTTCGGAAATACCAAAGTTTTCCCGATCACAGTCAAATTCCGTCAACGATTTCAGCTATCTCGGACGGAAGGACGTGAAGATATCTCTTTCCCCTGTAGATCGTAGCAACTACAAGCCTCGTTCTTTCTCTGTTTATCCCGTAGTACTCCCTGAAGGGTGCCTCGTCGAACCTAAGATCCTTCCTCGACAATACCTCATCCTCGAAATCCCTTGAGAAATCCTTGAAATCCATCTTTTTACCGTGTCTATCGACTATTTCAACGTCAACAACGTACTTCCTTCCCTTTTTCCATATGCAGTAATTCTCGGCATGGTTTATTCCAAGAACAGGATTCACATTAACGTTTTCAAGAGAGTTCGATTCGACGAAGTCGAACAACCTGCAGAATCCCTTTATCTGGTATTCGAAGAACTTTTCCGGCATGTCTGAAAGCCATTCGAACTGGTACTCGTTCACGCCTTTGAACGATACGTCGAAGTCAACCCTCAGATCTCCTATTTCAAGCAGATCTTCCATGTCTATTCTGTTCATCCCCGCGAGAACTCCATTTGTCTCAACTATGAGCTTAGATCTGGAAACGCATTCAGCAGATCTCTCATCAAAACACATCTTCCTGCATATGTCGAGAAGATTCTCCTCATTGCCTAAGATCTTCATAACCTCAACAAGGTGATGCCACTGAAGCGTCGGCTCGTTTCCGGTTATCCTTATAATACCTATTCCGTACCTAGATCTCGATACAAACGGATCTGTCAGGGTGTGATGGACCCTGCACAGTATATCCTTTACGACCTGAACAGGCGTCTTCCTTATCTCAAGCTCTGAATTCCTCATCTTCCATCCCCAGCAGTACTTGCAGTTCAGGTTGCAACCCTTAATATCGAGAACTATCTCGAGTTCGGAATCCGCCAGGCCGCAGGATGCTATGCAGTCGTGATCAACATAAAGCTTATTGCACCTATGCCATCCAAGCCCCCTTCTCTTAAGAGGGACCCATCTCGTTCTGTAGTAAAGATTCGAGTACACACCGATCACAGCATTAGTAGGCTTTCGGTATTTTTAACCGTTTGCAGGAGAAGACATTATGATAAAAAACGTGGAAGAACTATCAAAATGATCTGCCGGAGGAGTTTGACCTCTTTGCACTGAAGTGCAAGGGTTCCGGCGGGAAGTTTACGTATATTTTCAGCCTCGCTCCTCATCAGATATACGCGGAGCTGGCTAGAGCCTCGTTAAGCCCACTCGTCCTTGAGGAGAGGTGGGTTATAGTTCTCCTTGCTTGGTTAAACTACTTAACATTGGACAAATCTAAGCGATGCTTTATAGGTATATCACCTACCTCTCCCCAATTCATCCCTGCTTTAAACAGTATATGACAAAGTTCAAGTTTTGGGCACATATGCCCACATCTTCTTGTGGACAGGTGGGTTTAACGGGGCTCTGACCAGCCCCACGTATATCTGATGAGGAGCAATTAGGTTTACTAAATGGGATTAAGGATTTTTATTTTGTTCTAAAATTTTTTCAGAATTTTTATTTCGGAATTAAATGTCGGACTTTTCCGTTCTAATTCTAAAATTGATGAATTCTGAATTTCCAAAACTCGTCAACATTATAGCCATAAATTTCTACGGTTGAAATAATTACTTAATACAAATGACTAGATTAGAGTATCTAGAGTCTTGAAGTTTTTTCCATAGTTTGTCATCTGTCGTAATCAGTTTCTCATTGAGTTTAGATGCCAAGGCTACAAATAGTGCATCATAAACTGTGATAGACACATCCAACGCTATATCAAAAGCCGAATCAATGAGCGATAAGCTGTCGACGACCTTGCATATCTTACTCACGAACTCCACTGCTTTTCTCAAAGCTTGCTTCGAGAGATCTTTATCCTCACCGTATACGTACACCTTTTTCCATGCCGCATTTGCAACTTCTGAAAACGCTTGATCAACTGTATAATATTCGCTGAATCTATCAACTTCTTCTTCTACTTTATCTGAAACATCTTCTTTGAAGAACAACGCTACTATGGCGCTCGAATCTAAAACTACCCTATCTCCCATCTCTATCCTCTCTTATGAGTTTTGATGCCGGAACACTTGTTTTCATTTTTTCTCTCAGTTCTCTAGCCTCTTTTAACAACTTCTTCTTGTATTCTTCCTTAACTCTCTCTTCCACGAGCTTCCTAATTTCCTCTTGCCAGTCTATATCTTTTATCTCTTTCATCATCTCCTTTATCTCTTTGTGTATCCTGATACTGTAAACAATTGTACTCATATCTGATTGTTTACATAATTAGTATATATGGCTTACGTAGAGCCAATCGACCAGGTCCTATAAGTGTTGTTAACAAATATTATATTTGGTCTAATTGATAGTTACACAAATGCGTTAAGCTGACCTCCTCCCCGCCCTAAAGGGCGAGGCTTCCAGCCCGCAAGGAGTGTGAAAATCTGAAGCATCCTGAAAAGTGCAGTATATTCAAGTTTTTCAAAGGAAGAAAATAGAATAAAATGGAAAAAGAGAATAAAACCTATACACATAGACTTTTACAGAAAGTTGCTAAGAAAGCCCTGCATTTCACAGTAGTCCCGAAAGTTGGCAATTAGGCTAATCTAAATAGTTTAAAATTTTTATTTTATTTCTAAAATTTTTATTTCAAAGTTAAATGCCAAACTTTTCCATCTACTGTTTAAAGCGAGGCTTCCTTAACAATGTTTTGTGATTGTGCTGAGCAATGAGGATATACCCGGATTCCTTATAGAATTGCTTAGCTGACTTCCACTCAAAGCCCTATGGGTGTCATAGAAGCAAGGCTTCTACCGAATGAAATTCGCTATTATATGCTGCGATTTCGGCCATTTCATATTGACGAATTGGACTTTCTCGACAGTATTTCGTTTAAAATCCTTTCTACTCTTTTTTCTGCGGTCGTTGCCGGTAACTCCGTAAATCTGTTGTTGTATATCTTCTTCAAGATCTCGTAATGCTTAGATCTCTCAGCTATATCCCTTAGCGATCTGAACCCGTCATCCACGTAGACGTTTAGAGGCTGAAGTAAGAAGACGACATCGTACCTATCGATGTACCTCCTGACGATACCAGATATCTTCCGACTCAAATTCGACGGAAGGTAAAGCTTTGAATAGAGGTAGACTTCGGCAACGGTACTGTCGCATATGACGAAATCATAGGACCTGATCAGATCAGACTCCATCTTAACTTTCATCTTCAAAACCTCAAGCTCAAATCTGAAATAATCTAAGGGATTCCTTCTTATATCGTCCACCTTTTTATATCCCATTTTTTTTGCAACCTCCCTTGCAAACTCTGGAATTACGACTGAACTGAAGCCCATGTCTGACAATCTCTCATTAAGTCTTTGCGAGACCGTGGTTTTACCGGAAAGGGTTGCACCTCCTATTCCTATCAGCATTTCAATCATTTTTGGAATTGGGATTTTATTTATCCTTTGTGGTGTTAACGTTTAAGTATGTATTGGGAACCGTTGACACCATTTCTCCATCGGTGCATAGTTGATATGTCGCCGTGAGATAACGGCATGCATGCTGCGATAACAATCAAAAAGTAATAGACATGCTCTTCTGTGCAAATTGTCCAGACGCATAACATCCCGTTCAGATTCATCCATATTAACCCTTTCCCTGCTCAGAGCGGTAGGTTGGAAAATAGATGGTGAGCTTTGACCAGGTCAAAACGAGTATTATATCCCTGTATCTTCTGCAAACGATAAATTTTAAATTTTAAAATGGTTAAAGAGATTGGAATGCCCGACTGGCTTGCACATGTACTCTTTGCATATGTGCTGTGCAAGGTTCTTGGATTTAAATTCAAAACCTTCAGAAGAGGAGAATACGTTGCAATAGTCATGTTAGGATCTCTCGTACCGGATGTCGTAAAGATCGGAATGCTATTCGATTTATTTAATATATGGATATGGGATTGCATTGAACCTCTGCATACACCTGCTGGTTCCCTGCTTGTTTCAGCCCTAATTTCTCTACTTTTCCGAGATTCAATAGTATTTCCACTGCTCGTACTCGGATTCGCAACTCATTACTTTCTCGATTTCCTCATGGGTCACGTCAGCGGAGGAATGCTTTTGCTCTTCCCATTCAGCTGGAACGAGTATCAGCTGGGGTTGATCCATTGTGATGAGTACAGAGTTGCCCTAATAATGTCTGTTCTTGCAATTCTCATGTATTCCATAACTAGGCGTAGTAGATGAGATATTCATACCTTTACTCGTCGCACAGACGTACTGTGAATCTTTAAATGTCTAAGAATTTTATTATCTGTAATTCATGAGAATTTATACATCGATTCGTCTGCAAATCCAGAAGAATCTTAAATAAAAGCATATCGGGTATGAAATCTGAAATCTAATTGAATTAGTCCAATCAGATTTATTTATTTGTCGATTTGGTTTTAATCGCATGGCTATGGCTGCGTAAAATCCAAATCGGCCTCTGATTTTTTAAAAATTTATAACGATAAAGTTTAAAAATATAGCATTACAGATATAATGGGTCTGATGATGAGATGCGAGCACAGATCCAGCAGGAAGGTATGGGCTAAAATGCAGAACGGTGTTATGAAGCCCCATCCTTACTGTGCTAGGTGCGGAACACTGAAGAATGTATCGTCAGATAAGGGTAAAAGCATAAACTACTTTATAGTTGCCCTGTCAAGGCTCAGGAAGATTTTGGAGAGGAGGGGTTATAAGATATCCGATGCTCAGATAAGGTTAATTGTGAAGGATTTGAAAAATACTGATGGGTTTACCGATACATGGTGGATGACGTTTTCGAGGCAGAAGGAGATATTTACCTGTGTGGTCTGGAAGTATGTTAAGATTTCTAAGGATCTGATAGATTTTGCATTGAGCTAAGCTGGCCAGCAGAAACTGAGCTTGGGCGATGAGGGGGGCTGGCCAGAGATAGTTAGCTTAGTATATATACAACTTTTATTATCTCATTTCAATAATTAAACGTGATCTTTTAATGGACGATTGGAAATTCCGATTGGAATTTATAAGGAGAATGGTGGCTTAAATGGGATTAGTATATGTAGATGTTATCGTTCGTGGTAGAAAGAAGGAGAAAAAGATGAAAATGGTTGTGGATACCGGATCAACTTATATCGTGTTGAGTAAAGATGTTATCAGGGAATTGGATTTGCACGAGACTCCTTATAAAGTAAATATAACCTTGGCTGATAATAGGGTTGTAGAGGTGAGGTTATTTCTGGCAGAGGTCGAAGTTGAAGGAAGAAAGGGGCCAGCTTTTGTTGCTGAGCTTGATACACCGACACCACTTTTAGGTGTTTATGCCCTCGAAACACTTGGATTTAAGGTAAATCCGATAACTGGAAAATTGGAAGAGATTTCACCAGAAGGGGGATATCTACTCTAATACAATTCCATTTATAAATTTTATTGAGATATTCGCTTAATAAAAGCGTTTGCTCTGTTGAAAATTAGAATGCACGGTATGACATAGAGTGGTTGCCCGTGCATTATCTTTTTGTAACTACGAATACTTGCACGGGCTTTTCCCTCAGCCACCTCATCTCCATCGGTGGTTCATTGGGAGCTACATCCCCGCACACCACTTGGGCGGTCTTACGGGGTTATGCCGTCATCGGCCAAGCCTGATGGCAAAGGTAAGTATGTGAGTAGTTTATATTAGTTTTAAGTTCCCATAGTTTCCAAAATCACTCAAATACTCAAGTGAATAGTCTATGAAAATTGTTACTGCTCCGCAAAGCATTCACTGGTATGGAATTACATGGTGTTTTAAGGAATGGTAAGGTTTACTAAGCATGCACAAGATAGATTAAATGAATATGGGATACCGCAGGAGGATGTCATTGATGTATTAAAGAAACCGGAGAGAGTATTTTTAGATTTGGCCCCCTCCTCGCCCTGAAGGGCGAGGATTCCTGACGGGGAGGTTTGCGTATATCCTCAGCCTCGCTCCTCATCGGATATACGCGGGGTGGGCTAGCACCCCGTTACCCCTATCCCTTACGGGATTCGGGGTTATGAAGGCTTATTTGACCCTTTCCACCCGACATTAGACAAATCGAAGCGAATCTTTATAAAAATAACGCTCCACCTACCTCCTCCTCCCTCCTCCCCTAATTCATCCCCGCTATAAGGCTTTCTTGGCGACATTTTGTAAATAAGTCTCATTCATAAAAGAAATCTCATACTGAACAAGCTGAATGAATTAAAAATTTGCTTGGAGGAAGGAATATTTCCCGTTAGATGTTTTGAGCTGAGAACATGAAAGTAACATTCATTCCTCATGCCTTAGACAGGATGAAAAAGAGAGGAATAACGGAGAAGATGGTTTTAGAAACGTTAAAAGATCCTGAGAAAGTTGTGGAAGGTTATGGAGGTAGGAAGATAGCTCAAAAAATGCTTGATGATAAGTTGTTGAGAGTTATATACGAGGAGAAGGAAGATAAGTTGGAGGTGATTACAGCATATTTGACATCAAAGGTAGATAAATATGGGTGATGGGGTATGAAGGTTTATTACGATCCTAAACACGATGTGATGTATATAGAGTTCTCGGATAGGAATGTAGTCGATACGATTGAAGTAGAGGATGGAATTTTGATCGATTACGGTGAAAACAAAGAAATCGTAGGTATTGAAATAATCGATGCATCTCGAAGGTTAAAGGCTAATTTACAGGAGATAACAATTAGATTAGAGCAGTTATGAAAATCGCTTTCATTTACGATGCGATTTATCCTTGGGTGAAGGGGGAGCTGAGAAGAGGATTTACGAGATAGGTAGAAGGTTAGCTGATAGGCATGAAGTTCACTGGTATGGGATTGGATGGTGGTTTAAAGATAACATTAATGAAACAATGAATCACGATGGAATAATCCTGCACGGTGTCTGTAAGCCGATGCAACTTTACGTTGATGGAAGGAGGAGCATAAAGGAAGCTATTTACTTCGCTGGAAAGCTTTTGCCGAAGCTGATAAAGGAGGAATTTGATGTTATTGACTGTCAGGAGTTTCCTTACTTTCCATGTTTTAGTGCTAAGGTTCATTCTTTATTTAGAAGAACACCGTTAGTCATAACTTGGCATGAAATATGGGATAATTACTGGTTTGAATATCTCGGTAAAAAGGGTTTGTTTGGATGGATTGTAGAAAGATTAACTGCAAAACTAACGAGTAAAGATATTGCTGTTTCTGAGAGAACCAAAAAGGATTTGGAAGGCTTAGGAGTAAAAAATGTTAAAGTTATTCACAACGGAATAGATTTCAAAAAGATATGATTAGAGAGTCGTGATTGTCATGATATTACCGAAGAGACTTGAGGAGAGGATAAAGAAGGAAAGCGAGAGGCTAGATATTCCAGAGGAGGAGTTAATTTTAAAGGCGTTATCTGAATTTTTTAAGGAACCTTTGGATCCAGAGTCAAAGGTGGAGTTACATCTTAAGCTGTGTGAGAAGTTTCTGAAAGAGGTTGAGGAATTACTAGCAAAGGGAGACTATGTTCAAGCTTCTGAAAAGGCTTGGGGAGCTTCAGCTCAAATGGTGAAAGCTGTCGCGGCTAAGGAAGGGAAGGAGCTGAGAAGTCATGGTGAACTGCATAAGTTCGTCGTTGAACTTAGAAATAGGCTGAACGATTCCGAAATATCTACTCTATGGAGTTCGGCCACAAGTCTGCATCAGAACTATTACGAAAACTGGTTGCCAAAGGATATCGTCAAAGATCTGATCGAGAACGTTAAGAAGTTCGTTGAGAAGTTAAAGGTGTTACTATGAAGATCATCAATGTTTACGACGGACATGAAAGGGTGTTTCCTGTAGGAGAAGCTTATTAAGGGATTGAAGAAGAGAAGTTGGAAGCCATTCCAAGCGGAATAGATCTTGATGAGTTTAATTTAAGCAAAGAAGAGGTTGAAAGGGTAAAGAGGAAGTATGGGATTGATGATGATAAAGTAGTGGTGATGTTTTCTAGTAGCATAACCCCAAGAAAGGGTGTAATTCATTTGGTTAAAGCTGTTGAAATGATAGATGATAGAATTTTTTTGTTAATTGTTGGAAATCCAAACGTTGATAGGGAATATGCTAGAATTGTTATGAATTATGTTAAAAAAAAGGATATTAACGCTAAATTTATTGGATTCGTTCCCTATGAAGATTTAAAGGCTCTGTATTCAGCTTCTGACCTCCTCCCCGCCTTAAGGGCGAGGGTTCCCCATGAGGGAACAGGCTCTTGCCCCATCTCACGACGGTTTCATCGCCTTCGGTTGGTGTCATCGGGCCGGGTCAGAGAACCCTCTGAAGGATAGATAGAGAGGATTGAATAAAAATGTTTAGGGAGAAGTTTGAAACACTCTTCAACGTAATCTAAACCAACCTCCTACCCCCTCCTCCCCTAATTCCTCTCTGCCATGAAAAGCAATCTTCCTTAGCGACATTTTGTGAGGAGTACAGCGAAAACATGATAATTCATTACTCGGAAGAAAACAGGGTTGTAAAAATTGAGATATTGAATGCTTCAAAGACAATTCTTAACTTTTTACAGCAAATTCTTGAGCAGAAACCGATAAAAGAGATTGCGAAAGCGCAATAAAGGGCATGAAAATCGCTTTCATTTACGATGCGATTTGTCCGATAAAGGATGGAGCTGAGAAGAGGATTTATAAATTAGATTGAAAAATGCTATGAAAAATCCAAAGATAATTATTAACACATCTTCGTGGATTAACATATATAACATAGGGTTAATCGATTATTTACTATCTAACTTTCAGGTCTTTGTAACCCCAAAAGTATGTGAAGAAATTTTGAGTGGCAAAAACTTTGCTGAAGATGCAATTGTATTCGAGAAGGCTGTAAATGAGGGTTTGGTCAAAGTAATAACTCCAAAGGAAATTCTAAAAGAAATAAAACATGAGATTAGCATATCATCAGGTGAAATGGAGATAATAGCATGCGCGATTACAGATAAGGATTCCTTATAGACGATGCAAAAACTTATCGCGTTATGGACAGATTTAACATTAGATACATCTCCTCAGCACACGTTGTGATCGATGCGTACATAATAAGCGAAATTACTAAGGAGGATGCGCTTGCAGCACTAGAAAGGTTGAGAAAATCTTTAAGAGATGAAGTGATAGATAGAGCGATTGAGGTGTTAGAAAGTGAATTTAAAATTGAGTAAAGAAAGTAGGGAGTGGTTAAAGAAGATAGCAATGGAAGAAAAGATCTCCGAGGAAGAGCTAATATCTCTATCTGTTGAAAAGTTTATAAGTGAGTATAGACTTAGAAGGGCTATAAGGGAATATGTAGAGGATAAAGTATCGTTGGGCAAAGCCTCAGAAATTGCAGGAGTTTCTAAGCGTAAATTTATGGTCATACTTGAAGATTTGGGAATTCCTCTCAACGTTAGCTCCGATGACTTCATTAAGGGATTGAAAGTCCTTTCGAAGTTAAGAGAGAAATTATGAAAATCGCCTTCATTTACGATGCAGTTTACCCATGGATAAAGGGAGGAGCTGAGAAGGGGATTTACGAGATAGGTAGAAGGTTAGCTGATAAGCATGGTTAAGAACTAACCTTCAACACGGCTTTCGATGGCAGAAAAGTTAATTAATATAGATCATTGATGATTCTAAATGGATGAACTAATAAGGATAATTGACACATTAAAACTGCACAAAGAAAAGATAAGGAAAAAATACGGTGTCAAATCAATTGGGATATTTGGCTCTTACGTTAGAGGAGAACAAAGAAAAGATAGTGATTTAGATATCCTCGTCGAATTCGAGAAACCTGTTGACTTCTTTGAATTTCTTGAACTTGAAGAATACCTCGAAAACATCCTAAAGGTTAAAGTCGATTTAGTGCTTAAGAAGACACTAAAACCTGAAATTTCAAAATACGTTTTAAAGGAGGTAGTGTATGTCTAAAAGAACATACATTGACTACATTAAAGACATAATCAGTGAACTTGAAAGGATTGAGAAGTTCGTTAAAAACATGAGCTATGAAGAATTCATAAACGACGAAAAAACGATTTATGCAGTTATAAGGTGTTTTGAAGTTATCGGTGAGGCGGTCAAAAATATACCAGATGAAATACGGAATAGATATCCAGAGATCCCATGGAAAAGAATTGCTGGCATGAGAAATAAGCTTATACATGAATACTCCGGAGTTGATTACGATATATTGTGGGAAACCATAAAGAGGAGAGTTCCAGAACTAAAACCAGTCATGTATAAGTTACTGAAAGATATTGAAGAATCGAATTGACATCCTCCCCGCCCTGAAGTGCGAGGATTCCTTGCGGGAAGGTTTGTGCATATCCTCATCGGATATGCACGGAGCTGTTAAAGCTCCCGTTAAACCCACCTGTCCGCAAGGCGGAGAGGTGGGCTATAGTTCCCCTTGCTCGTTTTACCTTCCCT
>Ga0190367_1001790_pt1 | contig 11915 bp, 12 predicted proteins | sample 4872181011_MG_FD_171838 | JGI IMG/M metagenome (GOLD analysis project Ga0190367, IMG submission 171838) | Hydrothermal vent microbial mat bacterial communities from Southern Trench, Guaymas Basin, Mexico - 4872-18-10-11_MG | ecosystem: Environmental > Aquatic > Marine > Hydrothermal vents >... | reverse complement strand
AGCTACAAGAGCCTTGGAAACAACGCTAAGGAAGAACCACTAACAACAGAAGACAAGGAGAAACTAAAGACACTACTATCAAAGTATGGAATAGAAGCAGATGTTGAAAAGTTCAAGAAGATTGTACCCATATCGGTTAGACCATTTTATGGAAAGAAGTAAGGGGGGTGTAGGTCATGTCCCACCCACTCTACAATAAAATAGTTGTAAAAAGATATCAAGAAAACATATACTATGCAGTAAGAGATGAAATAAGGTATCGTGCTGAAACAGGCAAATACATTATTAGAGGATTTGGTTACTCTGGAAAATTACCCGACTTTGACGACTTGTTACTCGTACCCGTACATGGACTTGGAACTCCTGCCCCCGTAGACCAGTATAGAGAGAAAGTAGATACAACTGTAATAATAGGTAAGGGAATGGTTAAGAAGCCACTAAAGCTAGCAACTCCCGTATTGATTGGAGCTATGAGCTATGGAGCAACAAGCCGTGAATTCAAGCTAGCATGCGCTAAGGCAGCAAACATGGTAGGAACAGCAACCAATAGCGGTGAAGGAGGACAAGTAATGGAGAAACAACCCGATGGAAGCATTAAGTGGCTAGAATTCGAATACTCAAAGCCAAACGGATACCTAGTAGTACAATTTGCATCAGGCAGATGGGGTGTAAGCCTAGAATACCTAGTAAACAGCGACGCGATAGAAGTAAAGTATGGTCAAGGAGCTAAGCCAGGATTCGGAGGACACCTACTAGGAGAGAAAGTACTAGATGAAATAGCCTATACAAGAGGAATACCAAAGGGCACTGACTGTCTAAGCCCAGCAAGACACCTAGACATTAGAAGCCTAGACGACCTAAAGAAGGTAATCAAGACACTAAGAGACATCGTAGGATACGAGAAACCAATAGGAATCAAGCTAGGACCAGGAAACGTATACAAAGAAGTATACACAGCAGCACAATGCGACATAGACTTCATAGCAGTAGACGGCAAGTATGGAGGTACAGGTGCAAGCCCACAACACGCTATCCAAGGACTAGGACTACCAACATTAGCATGCATACCAGCAGCAGTTAGAGCACTAAAGGATGCAGGTGTAAGAGAAAACGTAGCACTAATAGCTCTAGGAGGATTCCGCGACGGAGTAGACGTAGCAAAAGCACTAGCACTAGGAGCTGATGCAGTAGCACTAGTATCAGCAATAGAAATAGCAGCTGGATGTATAATGTGCGGTCAATGTGCAACAGGTAGATGTCCAGTAGGAATATGTACGCAAGACCCAGAACTAAGGAAGAAGATCGGTGGTGGTAAGGGTATTGATGAAGCAGCTAAGTGGATTGCAAACTACATGAAAGCAGTAACCAAAGAAATAGCACAACTAGCAGCAGCATGTGGACACAAGAGTGTAAGAGAATTCAACAAAGAAGACCTAAGAGCAATAACAATTGAAGCAGCAGCCATAGCAGGAGTAAAACTAGCTGGACTTGAAGACTACGTACTACCTCAATGGAAGTGGTTCTAAAAATAACCCTTGTAAAAAATAACCTTTTTTCCCTGGCTTTCTACCCCATCAAATTCTCTAACATATCCTTAAACTCATTAAACCTATCGTATAGGAACTTAAATCTAAAGAAGCAAACACCATCAATACCCCTCAACTTACTTAACATCACTTGCCTCTCAACCTCATCTCTTAATGGCACTCTACCTCTACTCCTAGGATTCTCTTGGATGAAGCTGTACACCAGCTAACGTAGCTCTACCAGTTAGCTCTTTAACCCATAAAGCTTCATTAACAACATCCTCAGGCTTAACATCATAATTAAGGTAATAAGTCATGGCATGAGCATATTAACGTATTTAGCTAATTCATTGAATTTAGGTGCCCTTATAAATAACCTGTTAATGTTCATAACCTTCATCCTAGGATTAGAATTCAACGAATAAAATATTTCAATTTTAAGATAGTAACATTACACACACCTTCATTAAAGATAATTACGTGTTTAGGGATATGGTTGTATATCCTTTAATATTTTCCTTAATGTTATAATATACTGGGTGCACGGTTTTGGAAATACTCGTACTTTCTGGTAAGGAACTTGAAGAACTCCTTAAACCCGAAATTCTTATTGATGAGATAGGTAAGGCTTTCGTAGCGTTAAGTGAAGGAAGAGTTGTTATGCCTCCGAGAACCGTTATGTGGATTGAAGGCAATTGGTGGGGAGTCATGCAGGCATACGTGCCAGATTATGGCGTTGGTGTTAAGATCGTTAATGTTATTCCCGAGAACCTTAAGAGAGGCCTCCCAACAATTCAAGCACTTGTAACACTATTTGATCCAGTTACTGGTAGTCCTCTTGCAGTTCTTGAAGGAGGAGTGCTTACTGCTCTTAGAACAGCTGCAGCTAGTGGTGTTTCAGCTAAATATATGGCCCCTAAAGCTGAAGGAGCAATAGCCATTATCGGTACAGGCTATCAAGCAAGATATCAGTTAAGATTTATTGCAAGCGTATTCAAGACCGACACAGTAAGAATATATGATATTAGACCTGAAGCAATGAAGAAATTCAAAGAATACGCAGAGGGTCTTGGATTCAAGGTAGTAATGTGTAATTCGCCTAAAGAAGTAGTGAAAGGTGCTAGAATAATTATTGAAGCATCAACAACTGAAGAACCAGTAATATTTGGAACAGAACTCGAACCACCAGTACACGTCATCAGCATAGGAGCACACACACCAAAGGCTAGAGCACTAGACGACGAGGTCATTAAGAAAGCTGAAACAGTAGTAGTTGATCATAAGGAAGCTGTTATGAGGGAAACAGGAGACATTAGAATTCCCGTTGAAAAAGGAATTCTCAAACAGGAGGATATAGCTGAACTAGGCGAGGTTGTAGCTGGTAAGAAGCCTGGAAGAGTAGGTAATGGAATAACGGTTTACAAGAGCGTTGGTGTAGCAATACAAGATGCATGTGCAGCAGGACTAGCATATAGGCTAGCAAAGGAGAAGAACATAGGAAGAATAATTGAACTATAATATTCTAAGTTCTTTTTATTAACATCCTCCGTATTACATGAATCAACATTATGCCTTTATATCTCCTCTTTAGGAACTTGTAATAGGGTAAGATTGTGGAAAAACGCTTGAAAGATTACTTAGAGAGAAGGGATCCCCAAGGATACTATGTTATACCTGCAAAAAGAAATGCTCTAGAATACATAAAGACTATTGGAATTAATGTCCATATCGAAGAGACAGGGGATATAGTCTTCATTAGAGTTAAGTCCCGTAGAATCGCATCACATTTAGTAAGAATCCTAGCTAAGAAAAAAGCCTTAGTTTAATTGATAATCAATTTAAGAATACCTCTATACTTAATTACTCCTCCTCATTACTTCTAGTTGGGGGTTTTCAGTGAAGAGTTTCTTGGAAGTCCTTAAGACTATGTATGAATCATTTTCGCAAACTAATGCCAGGAGGCTAATAAAGATATTAACTAACTATCATCGTGTTCCAGGCTCTAACGGCATCATTGATGCTGCCCATGAACTTGAGCGGTGGCTTAAATCCTATGGTGTAGCCGTTAATGTTGAGTACTTTAGGGTTGATGGAAGTATAAGGTACTTTGCATATACTACACCAATAGGATGGGAAATTTACGACGCCTATATTAAGTTGATTAAGCCTAAGGAGGAGATACTTCATAGGTTTATAGATTCGCCTACAATGGTCCTAACGTATTCTCCTCCAGGTAAGGTTGAGGGAGAGGTAGTTTATGTTGGTAGAGGAGTTTATAGTGAAGACTATAAGGATGTTGATGTAGAGGGTAAAGTTGTTTTAGCGTGGGGTAGTCCAGCTTATGCTTATAGGCAAGCCTGTGGGAGGGGTGCAGTAGGCTTCATTTACTTTAGCAAAGATAGGTGTTATGATGGAGTACCTTACGCTAGTGTTAGGCTTAGGAGAGATGAGATAAAGGAATACAAGATTCCTGCAATTGCTATTTCCAGGAGAATAGCTGATAGGATACTTAGGCATATTGAGAAGGGGGAGAAAGTAGTAGTTGAAATTGAGGTTAAATCCGAGATTAAGGATGAAAACAAAATACCCGTAATAACATCGTTTATTGAGGGTAAAAGCGATAAGGAGATATGGCTTACAGCACACCTATGTCATCCATCTCCTGGAGCTAATGATAATGCTTCTGGTGTAGTAGGACTAGCTGAAGGACTAAGAGTATACAATGAACTATTAAATAAAGGAGTCTTTGAGAAACCAAAACATAGTTTAAGAATCGTATGGACCGCTGAATGGCTTGGATACCTAGCCTATATGAGTAAACTTAGATTAGACTACATGAAGGACAAGGTACTTATGGGTATAAACCTTGACATGATTGGTGGAGATGAAGTTAAAACAGACTCTGTGCTAAGGGTTAAGAAACCACCAGTAATGCTGCATTCAATACTTGAGGTATTTGCTGAAGAAGCAATAAAAATGGTTACAAGAGGAGAAGTAAAGCCATATCATAGAGGCTCAATTGACACCTATAGTAGTGGAAGTGATCATGACCCATTAATAGCTATTGGGATACCATCAATAATGGTAATAACCTGGCCAGATAAATACTATCATACTGACCTTGATAGAGTAGATAACATTAACTTCACGAATATGGCTAAGTGTAGTTCAATAGCTTACGCTATTCCACAATACTTGTCGGTAGCAGACAAGCATTTAGGAGACCTCGTAGAAGCCATAACGTACTATATTTCGAAGACATGCTCAGAGCACATGTTTGAGGGCTTCATGAAGGGTAAGCTAAATACCATTGAGTTTAAACTTAGAGGCATGCATATCAGGAAGTACATGCCATTAATATTAGAGAACCTAAAACAAGTAATGGGTATTGACATAGACATAAGTAAATATACTGAAGAAATAGGTAAGTTCATGAAGGTAAATGGTGTAAGTGATGAAGAGGTGCTTAGGGAGTTAAAGATAGAAAAGTACAAGGATATACTAGAAAGGAGAATTAAATTAAATTACAATGTATTGTTACTGCCAAGAGAAATCGCCGATAAGCTTTCATGGGATGATAAGGAGAAGTTCCTTAAAATAGTTGACGAGTTAGAGAGGAAGATACTCTCAATACTTGTATTCCTAACATTAAGTAATGGTAAAACAGTATTAGAGTTCATGAAAACAGCGATATCTGAGCTGGGTGAACTAAAATACGATAAATTAGTAGAGCTTATCATGATGATTGAGAAAAGCGGCTACATATCACTAACTTAAGCTTAAGTTAACCAATATTTTGTTCTTTAAGCCTTAGGCTCTCTCCACAATTTTTCAATTAGAAAATATAACAAGACTCCGGATACCGCTCCTAATGCATTGAATAATAAGTCTTCTAGACATGCACATCTATATGGAAGAGGTATTTGTACGACTTCAGTTAATGGTATAATAGCGGGTATAATCAATAATAGTCTTGGATTAATGGAATTGACGTTATATTGTAGTACTATAGTCCATAGATATGATAGTATTAGGTAGGAGACATAGTGGCTAATGGAAAATAACTTTTCGCCTCCATAACTATTATTAATCTCGGGTATGGGAATTATTGAGGCGGTTACGATGATGATTGTAGTGATTAAAGCTAGCTTAAATGCTAATCTCTTATTGTTGTGAATGATGGATATTAGGTCATTAAACTTAGCCACGTTATCTACACCCTTTGCATTCTTTAGAAGAATGCATAGTTAGGGTTATATTTTCGTTATACTTTCACCTCGGTATGAGGGAAGAGTTCAAACCCAATTCTATAATACTTGTAAACAATTTAACAGTTAATCAGGTGGTATTTAATGTCATCTAAGTATAAATATGTTTATTCAATTATGTTACTAATACTAGTATTAACACCTATATTCTCTCTATCAGCGATGATGATAACCGTTAGCATGAATAATAGTTTTAGCGACCTAGAGGATATGGGTATAAAGGGACCATACCTAACTAATATAGATCCCAATCTTCAGCTAAAGCCTATATCACTACATATAGGTAATTTGAAAAAAGTGCCAACACTTAATGCTATATCAGGGACTTTAAATAATGAGTTCTATGCAATATCGTTTGATAATTTTACTGGTTTTTCAGGTGATCCAGGAACACCTGCTATTCCTAGGAAAGCTTATCGCTACGTAATCGATGGTTATGTTCGTAAGGATGATATAAAGATAGGAGTTGTTAGTGCTGATTACGAAGTTATAAGATTAGATAAGCCATTAATGCCTATGCCGGCTCCAGTACCGTTAAAGGGTAAGCCTAAGCCAGTTAAAATTAATGAAACCGTTTATTCTATGGATTCATATATTCCAGGGGAAATTGTAGACTACTACATCGGCTACGGTTTTGGTAATAAAACCGTTATTATTGTATGGATTTATCCAGTTCAATATAATCCTGTTGAAGGGAAAATAATCTTCATCAAAGATGTCAATGTTGTTATAGCTTATCCTAGGCCTATCGCTAAGGCTAAGGCTGAGGAACCCCTATTAGCTATAATAACCCTTGATGACCTCATTGATTATGTGAAACCTTTAGCTCAATTCTACACTAACGTTGGACTTGATGTACAGATAGTTAGTGTTGAATACATAGACTACTATTACCCACCAGCACAACCCGGAGGACTTATGACGATGCTGTACGGTATTTATAGGTATCCTCAAAGCCTAGCTCAATATGATATAGTCTATCAACTCTTAATGTATAATTATGATGTTTATAGAGCATTGAGGATAATAAGCTACTTAAAGGATGAAAGTGCTCATCCTAATCTCCAATATGTATTAATAGTAGGTAACGCTAAGGATATACCTCCAAGCTTCTACTACTTCGATATACTAGAGCTGGCATGGGCGCAAGACCCAAGATATGTTGATTGGTTTAATGCTTGGAATCCAACGGACTTCTTCTATGCTAGTCCAGACTATGATCTAGTACCAAACTACCTTGTAGGTAGAATACCATTTAGTGATCCAGGAAATGTAACCCACGTTGTTAATAAGATACTTAAATGGTATCAGGAAACAGCAAATAATCCCCCATGGGCTAGGAGGCTTGTATGGTTTGCTGGATATCTATTCCAATCACCAGCAATGGTGGGTGAAGCTGAAATAGCAACACTATCACTTGAAGGATCAACGAGAATGTTCAATACTCAAGTATATTCTAGAATTGAGGGAACATATACGCCAGCTAATGTGAAGAACGAGTTTGCTAAAGGAGAAAGCATATTGCTCTTTGTATCAGCACATGGAGGTATAAATAGTTGGTCAGCATATAAGTGTGGTTATGGATGGGAAACTCTAGCTACTTCAAGTGATCTACTTAAACTTCCAGAAAATTACAAGCTACCGGTCGTCTTAAGCTATGCTTGTATGAATGGATTATGGGATGAAGCAATAATACCTCCAGAACAGGTCTCATACTGGGGTCCAGCACCAAGTATTGGAGAAGCAATATTAATGTCTAAGGGTGCTGGAATAGCCTATCTTGGTCATGCTAGGACAGCTCTAGCTACACCAATAGTTGTCATAGATAAAGGAGGAACATACATTTACTATCCAATAGGTGGCGCTGATCTCCTGCATATGTGTTTTATCAGGACATATAATAGCTTAATGGGTAGGTCAAGTAAAGCACCACTTGGACTAGTATTTTATCTTGGGATGGTAAAATTCCTAGAAACATCACTCCAATACCAGCATTCAATGTTTCTCTATGTTACATTAAGGACGTGCCTACAAGCTGTATTATTAGGTGATCCAGTACTTCTCTTACCAGTATATGATGGACCAGCAAACAATTATGTGATTAGTAGTGCACAGGCAGTAAACTATGATAAGGAATATCCAGGAGCCTTAATACCTCAAAGTATGGGTATCATGGGTAATGTGCCATTCTATGATATTGAAGAGAAAGGGACTATAAGGGTTTCTGGTTCTGGTCAAGAAGCTAAAGCATACGTTACAAGGCTACTATACTATGCTCCATTTACTATTTCCCATGCAATGTGGAGGGAATCGTTAAGAAACATTATTGTAGCAAAAACATTAAAAGCACCATTCATGGGGGGCAGCGCAACAATTAACATAGGTTTTGATAAGCATGCTTCAGGGCTAATGCTTGTTAAAGTTGTTGTTGGGGATAAGGAGGCATTGGTGTACATAAGTGCTGCAGGAATAAAGCTTGAGCCAAAAGAAGTAATGGTTGATGAGAAAGTGCATATTGAGGGCTATGGTCTAGAGCTCCTAACGCTGGTACCAATGTTCATGGCATATAGCCCATACGTAGAGTATGGGATTACGACACCAGAGGAATTATCACCCTTTATTAAGATACTGTGTTCAGGAAACGTAATTGCTGAAACAATAACAGATCCGATAACCCATGGAGCAATAAGCTTAGACTTTACTGTAAGCTACCTTAAACCAGGAGAATACGTGATAAGTATATTACCACAATGGGGATACCTACCCTTAACCGAAGACTTAATGAGCTATATAGCTAAGAAGCTAGTAGTCAAGGCCATTAAGGAGCTAAGCGTTGAAGTTAATATAGGTAAATTCTACTCGTCATCAGAGAAGTGCACTGCGACAGCAGTGGTAAAGCTTGATGGAATACTAACTTCATGTAATGTAGAGGCCTACCTAATAGATGAATCAGGTACATCAACTAAGCTAACAGTAAACGAGGTATCTAAGGGAATATACATAATAACATTCACAGCCCCCAGTAACGAAGGAACATACACTATACTCGTAACTGCAAGCTATGAAGGTAAGTTCGTAAAAGCTTACGGTCATAGCATCGACACATTCATAGTCAGGGAAGTAGCTGCAGGAGATGTAGGTAAAGTAATAGGTGAAGTACGTCAAGCAAAAAGTGAAATCATAGACAAGATATCAAGTACGGAAACAAACGTAATGAGTGCAATAGACATGCTAAATACTAGAATAAACGAGATAACACCACTACTAAATCAACTAGCTATACTCCTTAACCAGCTAAACGCAAGAATAACAAGTATTGAGGGAGGCATAGCATTAATACAAACATCTATAGGTAACATGACATTAAAAATCAATGACCTAATATTAAGAATAACTAACCTAGACAATAGAATTATAAACATTAACACTTTGCTTGGAGACCTAAAGGGAAGAATAATAGGAATATATAATGAAGTCGTAAAAATCGATACAGTTAAAGGAGAAATAATTATGAAGATAAGTGACCTATTAAAGAAAATGAAGGACACGGAATCATTCCTAAATAGCATTGACGCAAAGATAACTAAGGTATCAGATAACGTAGTAGAAGTATCAACAACACTAGGAACAATAAAGACAGATATAGAGTCAATAATAACTGATATTAAAGTACTTAAAGATGGAACGGCAAAAATAGAAACAATAGTAGGCGATATTGAAGGAAAGGTATCAGATATTAAAGAAAATACCATTAAGATAATAACCAAGTTTGGAGAACTGTCAATAATGTTATCAAAAATAGAAGAAACATCAAATACAGCATTAACTGAAGGAAAAGAAGCTAAAGACAAAGCATCAACTGCATCCATGATAGCATACGCCGCAGTAGCATTAGCCCTAGTCTCCATGGGAATAGGGTTCATGAAGAGAAAACAATAAATTTCTAAACAACTCCTACTTTTTCCTATTCTTTTTAATTCTATTCAAGAATCTTATAGACGAATTGTGAGTCCATAGTTTAAGTAGCTTTTATTAACAATAATAGCGGGTGAAGGCCTATGAAGTACATTCCAATAATGATAGTCTTAGCTCTAGTAGGAGGAATAATAGCTACACCAACTATGCTAAAGAACATAAATCAATACTTAGATAATCAGACACTAATAGGAGAAACCACTAAGACAACTACATTAAACAATGCCAAGAACGCGGAGAACGCAAAAACCACAATAACTACTATTGAACATGTACCATGCAGAAATAAGAGTATGATCCACAGACATGAACATAATGAGACAAGAGAACGCCATAATCACGAAGAACACGAGGGAAAAACATAGAAGGAATAATACAGGAGGTAAACATTGAGAATAGCACACTAACCGTAAACAATACAGTCATAGTAGTGAGAGGACTATAGTCATACGATAATGAGACAATAACCCACATAGAGTTACTAAAGGAGCTTAAAACTGGAGAGGAAATAACAGTTAAATGCATTTCATCTTGCAGATGGAGATGGGTAGCAGAGGAAATAACGTATAAGAACATAACATGTCAGAAAATAATGCATCATCAAGGAGAGGAAGGAGAACATCAACATAACTGTTGTGAGGAATGCCAAGAATGTGTTAAGAACATGGAGGAACATCAGCATAAACATTGCGGTAAAATACACGGAAGACATCATGAAGAGATAAGAGAGAAACAATAATGAAGAACTTAACACAACATTTAAATCCAAATATATTTTTCACATCATTAACCTAGGGTGTACAAGTATGAGTAATAGTGAACATAGAGGGTTAATACTGGTAACGTTTATTGCTATCATAGTAGCTTTACTACCAATTATACTTAACCATATAGATGCATACCTATACTCACTATCTACACCTACTACGGAAACAGTAAAACAGTCGATAACCACAGTAACACAAACAACAAGTACCGTTAGCGAAGAAATAAGGATGCTGAAGGAGGAAGCTTCATCTTCTACAGGTTCTGATACCCTCATAGTTAAACCCGCATCCATAGTGGTCAAGCCTGGTATACCGTTTACTATAACGATGATAGTAAAGTTTAGGCATGCACAACCTTACCCCTATTCTAGTTGGGAGCTCTACTATGAAGTTGGAGATGGAGTAGAGGAAGTTGAAGATAAAGGTAATGAACTCGTTGATGAGAGGACATTAGTAAGGGAAGTAATTTTTAAGGCATATAAGAGTAGTACAATAACTGTAATTTTTAAGTATGGAAAAGGATGTCCCTATGGAACAGAAGAGAAAGTAATAGTTGACGTAAAGGTGCAAGAGTAACGTGGGGTGAAGGGTATGGTCTCTATGTATGAAATAAGAAGAATCGTTTCAATAACATTACTGTTAGTAGGACTACTATCATTCCTAAGCGGATTAGCACTATTCCTTAAGTCAACAAACGTACTATACAAGCTAGTACCAATACCTACAAGAACAATATCACAAGTACACGTACTATCATCGTTTATAGCAGCAGGTATAGCAATAACACACATATACTTAAACTGAAGAGCACTAATCAGCTACTTCAAGAAGAAATAAGATCTACTTTTAATCTCATTTTTATTAAGGATCAATGCCTTTTTCTTTCATACATTCAATTAACTTCTTCACGTACTTTAACATGCTATCTACTATTTCATTAAGCTCTTTCAGCACTAAATCATAATCCATATCAGCATACAGATGAACGATTATGTTTCTTAAACCTATTATCCCTCTAATCTCCTTAATTAAATTCTCATCCATATTACACTCCTCACCAATGCTCGATACTATTCCTTTATATGTATCAGGTATTTTACTACCAAGCTCTGACAGTATATAACTTGATAAATCTACCAGAAACTCTACCGCAACATGAATATTGCGTTCTAGTGCTGATAACATTATGTAATCATTAATGATATCATTAGCATTTAACTTGGTTATATCTCTTAGAGTTTCAATTGCTTTCCTAAACCTCTCATATCTTCTTAGAAAGCATTCTCTCAATATACTTCACCATTTTCTCTCTAAATCTTCGTGAAACGTAGAGATAATCATCATAAGCTTTTAAAGTATAAATTTGATCTCTGTATAGG
>Ga0190367_1001789_pt1 | contig 11920 bp, 6 predicted proteins | sample 4872181011_MG_FD_171838 | JGI IMG/M metagenome (GOLD analysis project Ga0190367, IMG submission 171838) | Hydrothermal vent microbial mat bacterial communities from Southern Trench, Guaymas Basin, Mexico - 4872-18-10-11_MG | ecosystem: Environmental > Aquatic > Marine > Hydrothermal vents >... | reverse complement strand
ACTTTAATGTTTGTAGATATAAATGGAAAAGTTGGGATAAGGACAGATACACCAAAAGCTGAATTAACTTTAAAGGGCTGGGCCTCTATAGGACCAGATGCTATTAACTATCTTCAGTCGCCTCTCTATGTTAGAGACGACTCTAGGACGAATCAAGCAATTTTTGCTAGTGGAGGCGGTTCTGCTGATATAATTTTAGAAGATTCGAGTGCTGGTACTGGCTTGAAAAGAATGTATATAATGTCAAACGACGGAAATTTAATTCTCGGTAAAATTACAAATGATGCTTACGATAGAACAGAGTTAGCAAGAATTACAAATGATGGTAAAGTGGGAATAGGAACCGCCTCGCCCTCTATTAAATTAGATGTTAGGGGTGGGGCTATATTTTATACAGACTCCACTAACGAAGATTTTATAGTTTACGACAACAGCAAAGGAAGCGTCTCAAATGTAATTTGGTATGATTTCGATACAGGACAAGTTAAGTTAGGCAACACAGGAGCAAACACTTGGGAAGTTGAGGTAAGAGGATCTTTGTTAACAGATGAAAATCTTGATGTAAACGGACATGTAGCCATTGGTACTCATGCAGGAACTCCAGCAAGCGACCAAACTTTGAGGATTTATGAAAGTTATACAAAGGATTCGAACCTCTATGGAATTTACAATTACATAAGTAACGATGCCACGCTTACCGCAAATAGAGTTTTGAGAGGGGTTTATTCAGAAGTTTATGATTTAATGAACGAAAACGGTTATGATGCCTATGCCTATGGCGTAGAAGGTATAGCGAGAACTTCTGGAAGCACTACTTACTATCGGCTTGTGGGTCTGAAGGGACACGCCTATACTTATTCTACCGCTTCTTCAGGCCAACACCATGTCAGTGGTGTATGGGGACAGGCAAGTTTTTATAGTAGTAGTGGTGGTGTTGCATCACTGAGAGGTGGAGAGTTCTATGCTCCAATGTGGGGGAATGGAAGTGCTAATTATTTATATGGAACAATATCGGAGGCTTATTTAACTGCAAATTACGGAAATGCTACGAATGCTTATGGAATTTATTCTTGGGTTGGAAAAACCTCTAGCTCTAAAGGTTATCTCACAAACGCTTATGGAATTTACTCGGTAATAAGAAATAATAGAGACTCCCCAGAAGGAAAGATAACCAATGCGTATTTGTTCTATGGTGATTTGGGGAAAGCAACTAATGCATTAGATTTTTCAACAGTTTATGGTTTAAGGATTAACTTGGGTGCAGGCCAAACTAGATACGGAGTTTATGTGACCGGTGAGAACAGCAATTATTTTTCTAGTAAGGTTGGAATTGGAACAACACCATCTCATACGCTAGACGTGAGTGGAGATGCTAGAATTACAGGAGAGCTTTATTTAAGCAGCGACGCTATAGAAGGTACGGAAATTGAAGACGGAACTATAGGAAGTAATGATATAGCTGCTCACTCTATTACAGCAACTCATTTAGCAAATCCGCTAGGTGGTTTTGTTAACGCAAGTAAGTACTATGATTCTGATAACTCAGCTTATTATTTAGATCCTGCATCGACTTCAAGGCTTTATGTAATCGATTCTAACCTTGTGATTTTCGACAAAAATTATGATGGGAGGACTGGGGGTGATGGAAAATTGTTCAGGTATAATGGTCAAGCATCGATTAGCTTTGATGATTGGTTTTATATGTATGATTCAAACGATGGTAGTTTAGATATAATTTTCAACATAGATGATGGTTCGGTAAGACCAAGAAAGATTCTAGATAGAGACAACACTGATTATTATTTGGATCCTTCCTCAAGCGGAACTAGCTTAAAAGTTGCTGGAGATATAGAAATTAATAACGCTGGATATTCTGGGACGAAGAATATTAAAGGTCTAAGAATTTATTACATTGGCGACGATACTCAAGTAAGTACTACAAGCACAACTTATGAAACTAAGAAAGAAGCAAGAATTGTTTTAGATTCAGATTATGGAATTAAACCTAGATACTTAACTTTTAAGGCAACTCTATGGACTAGCGATTCCGCTTATGCAGCCCATTTGAATATCTCGCTGGCTGATTGCGGGACTTATTGGACTACTTCTACAACTAGTACCTCGGAGGACCTCAAGGAAGGCTATATAGATATTTCTGATTGCAGCGAAGGAATTCATAGCTTATTAGTCCAACTTAAAACCGATGGAGCAACAGCTTATCATAAGTTGATAGAAGTTTATTATGTTTTCTAAAATTTTGTTCGCAATTTTTATTTTTTCGATAATTTTTCTACTGCTAAACTTCTCCTTAGCTCAAAATTTTTTCAAAATTCAAGAAAGGATTGAAAAAATTTTAAGAAAAAAACCAGTAAGCTTAAAGGGGAGTAGGTTTAAGGTTTTTGGAATAAATGAAACGAAAGTTATAAGGATAGAAAGAGGAAGGAAAGTTTTAACTAATTTGGTAAGAGAAAAAGAAGGAATAATTTTTATAACTAATTCAAGGTTTAAAATTTACGAGTAACAAAAATTAACTGAGCGATAAAAATTTGAAAGAAGTTGTCGAAAAAATGGACTAATTAAAAATAATGTTATATCGTACTATATCCATATGTATAATCCTACATACCTAAGCATCTTCCTTTCTCTAATATAACGCTGTTATGCGACGCATTTTTTATACTTTTCGTTGCATTTCGTTGCAGTTTCTTTTAACGGTAAAATTAAGGTTTACGATTCAATAATTTTCGTTAACAAATTACCTAGCTTCTTTGCTATTTTTGAATTTGCTTCTATTTTTCCTTAATGAAACGATCGCACCAAACCTTGACAACTATTTTTTAACGAGTAAGCTTAAGATTATAACGCTGTTATATTAGTTTAACCTTTTATTTTTATACAATAATGTTTAGCTATTATGTTAAACTAAAAATTTAAATATAAATTATAATAATAAGTAATTAACAATGAAGTTAAAAATTTTCCCGATAATTCTAGATGAAGAGTTAGACAGGAAAATAAGGGAATGGATGGTAAAAAACGGGTTTAAAACCAAAAGGGAGTCTATAGTTGCTTTGATTAAAAAAGGTTTGGAAACATGAAATTCTTAAAAATTCTACTTGTAACTGCTTTTCTAATAATTTTATTAAGCTCTAATACTATTGCTGGGAAATGGGTCATAGGAAGTTATGGAGTTGTAAATCCTGAAAATCCTGAAGAAGTATACCTTTTTGTTAATGAAAGTACTGGATTCGTAGGAATAGGTACTAATGCACCCTCTTATTCTTTAGATGTTATTGGAAGTGGGAGAATTACTCAGGATTTATATGTGGAAGGCTACTCATACCTAAATAAACTCGGTCGAAATCTGGTAGTTGGAACCTACGATCTTATATTCAGCCCTTCCTCCATACAATTGTATTCAGTTGATAATGCAGTAGGGCTTATAGATACAGACCTTTCACCAAATAGGATTTGGTTTTATGATAAAGCAAATGGAGAGTTACAAGTAAGGGCTGTAGATCTTGTCTTATATGATGCAAGAAAGATAAGGTGGAGCGATGTTAATATCTATAGAGGTGGAGCAAATTTATTAAAAACTGATGATTCTTTTGAGACTGCTGGAAATTTGTATGTTTCTGGAAATGTAGGAATAGGGACTACTAGTCCGCAGGCAAAGCTAGATGTAAATGGTGGGGGTTACATAAGAGGCACTTTAAACATGACTCAAAACAAAATTGTTGAGGTTCATACCTTAACTTTAAGAAGAAACACTGCAAACAATTTATGGCAAATCTATGGAGATCTTAGCGACAACTTCCAAATTTACAGTACTTCCCTAGGTGCAAATGTTTTTACCATAAGCCCTACTGGAAGTGTAAGCATAAGGGAAGGTTTAACGGTTGATGGTGGAACTTTATACGTCGATGCAGCTAATAATAAAGCTGGCATAGGAACAACTTCGCCTGGAGCTAAGCTTCATGTATATGGAACCTCTACAGATGTCATAGTCGGTGATGCCGGCTCTGGCTATTCCGTCATCCGTTTATTGGGAAGTTACAGCGACGATTATGCCTACATTCAAGCAGGTACTAGCTCAACAGATACCACAGCAAAATTAAGAATTTCTAGATATACCACTGCAACTTCACCGCTAGCTGATTTGCAAATTTATTCTGATAAAACCTATTTTTCTGGTGATGTAGGAATAGGAACGACTTCTCCAAGCGAAAAATTAGAAATAACTGGAAATATAAAATTAAACCCAGGTGCAAACCCAGCTATAATTTTTTCAGAAGACGGCACACAAAAGGCAAAATTACAAAGGATAGATTCTGATACAGCAATTAAATTAATAAACTCTGGAGGGTATCCCATAGCTTTAAAAATAGATTCAGGAGATTTTGACATGAATTATAATAACATTAAAAATCTTAACGAAATAAATTCCCTCTCTTTATATGCTGTAGCTCATTCCTATGCAACTGATGATGCCGCTTCTCCGAAAGTTTGGCTATCGGACCAAGGAAATATAATCATAATGAGTTATGAAGATAACAATGCAATTTTTGTTAACGGAAATTATCAAACAACCCTAAACGCTGGTCAATCTATTCAATTAAGCTTGAGTGCAGGCGATATGATAACAGCAACGAAGCCATTCTCCACAGCAAGCACAGGTAGTGCTGTCGCTGTGGCAGTTCCGATTTCTTGGGCAGGCTATAGATTTGCTTATTATGTTGATAGAGGAGATCCTCAACACATTTGGATTTATGCCCCGTTTTCAAGAGCAAACGTAAAAGTTTATAATGGTACGACTTTAATAACAACCTTAAGCATAGCCAAAGGAAGTTCAACTTATTATTCAAACAACTTTGTAGGCAATACATTGATACTAGAGTCCGATGCTCCAATCATTGTATGGAAAAGAGCGACTACCGAAGATGGCATTCCATTGTATCCTTGCTCTAAAGAGTTGTATGGAGTTGCTTCGGGGGAGGGTTATGTCTCTGCGTTAGAGGATAGCACAGAAGTTACCATTTACTTCTCTGACGGAGCAAGTACAACCATAAGTTTAAATAGAGGTCAATCAGCTCGATTTGATGCTGGAAGCCAATATGCAGGACCGGCAAGTAGAATAGTAGCGAATAAACCAGTTTGTGCTAGAGCAGAGGGTGATGGAGACGGGTGTGAACAAACGGTATTTACAAATCAACGGCAGCATGCAACTAATTTTGTTTTACCAGCCAATGCTGAATTTATAGCTTTAGTAAGTTATAGACCTGCTAAAGTTAGAGTATACAACTCAACTCATACAGTCTGTGAAGCAAGCTTGAGTGGGACTAATGGAGTTTATTTCGTTAAATTAACTTCCAGCGATTGTGGATTGAAAGCTGGCTATAGAATAATTACAGATAATCCGGTTTGGGCGATTTTTGAATACGGCACTAGTGACGAAACAATGCTACAGGGTTATACTCCTACTACTCAATTTGGATTATCTTCAGTAAAAGGAGCTTGGGGTTCTACGGGAGATTTTTATGTTGCCAACAACTTAAAAGTAAGTGAAACAGCTACTGTAGGTGACTTAAGTTGTAGCAATTGCATAGCATTAGGTAGTGAAACTTCGGGTACTTTACCTTTAAGCGAGGGTGGAACAGGAGCAAGCTTAAGCGATCCTAACGATGATAGAATATTATTCTGGGATGATTCAGCAAGCACAGTTACTTGGCTAGATATAGGAAGTGGTTTAACTCTTAGCGGAACTACTATATCTCATGCTGATACTTCTTCTCAAGGAAGCGTAGATAATTCTGATGGTACAGTAATTCAGGATGTAAGTTTAGATGATTACGGACACGTAACCGGATTAGTTAGTTATAATTTGGACAATCGTTATTATACAGAAAGTGAAGCTGATTCTAGGTTTGTTAATACTGCTGGTGATACGATGAGCGGAGATTTAACCATCTATAAAGATTTACCAGCCTTGAATTTAAATGATAATTCGGATAGCGGAATAGATGTTACATTGAGAGCTAATAACGAAAATCTTGAAATAGTTGAACCAGAAGATAGTTCAAAAGTTTGGGCATATTTCGAGGATGACAAAGGACTTCACTTAACTGGTGCTCCGCATCTTTATATGGAAAGTGGCAACATTTACATGTACGACCATAGCGTATATAACGCAAAAAACATAGAAACTAATACAATTTATGATCCAGATGATGCTTATTTGAGTATTGCTGATCATGTTTACTTTACTGTTAACGGAACTAGATTGTACTTGAAAAGCTATAGCGGACAAACTTATGCGGGAATTTATACGAGCTCTACTTCTAATAGATTGTTTGTAAGAGCAGAAAATACAGACAACGTTGCTCAGTTTGCTAGTTATGGTTTATACTTACCTAGAGATGTTGATACAGGACTTTTTGTAACTGGAGGTGCGAGGATAAACTATGGAGGTTCTGAATTTGTTGTCGACAATAGCGGTAACGTTAAGGCTGATGGCGGAACTTTTTATGTAGATGCTGCTAATAATAGAGTTGGAATTGGAACTACTTCTCCAGGTTATAAATTGGATGTTAGAGGCGGTGCAATATTTTACTCGGATGCAAACGATCAAGATTTCATAGTTAAAGATGCGGATAAAGGGAGCGTTTCGAATGTTATTTGGTATGATTATTCAGAAGGTCAAGTTTTACTTGGAAATAAAGGAGCAAATAATTGGGAAGTAAGGGTAAGAGGATCCTTAGATGTAGACGAGAATGTTAACATAGATAGCAATCTTTACATGACAGACGGAACAATTTATGATGCGGATAATGTTGAAACTAACACAATTTACGATCCTGAAGATAGCATAATAGAGATTAAAGATACTGCATTGATCTATGATACTGCAACCGGCGATCAATACGATTATGATGTAAGGATTGGAGGAGATTCATCTAATGCTTTGTATATAGACACAGCGGAGGGGGCTGGATTAGTTAATTTAGTAGCTGGAGCTTACTGGAATGGAACTCATTATTTGTATGGTGGCTCTAGAGGAGCTTCGAGGATTGAATTGCATGATGGAGTGATAAACTTATATGTTGGAGGGACTTCTGGAAGTGCAGGGTCCGTTGTTAGCTTTACTAATGTAATGTCCATGGACAATTCGATAGTTAGGTCTTACAAGGAATTTAGAGCTCCTGAGTTTGTGGATTCTGATAATACAGACTATTACCTCGATCCACATTCAACAAGTTATCTGTATAGGCTTGGTATAGTTAACGAAATTTATTCTAATGGTGATATAAGGATAGATTTAGACGAAAACGATGATGGAACTAACTATTTCAGGATTTATAATGGTGGGGATAGCCAAATTTTCTATGTAAGCGAGGGCGGTTTAGTTTATGCAAGCGGAGATGGAAACTTTAACAACGTTAAATTAAGAGGTCAAATCCTTTACTCAGATGCAAACATTTATCTAGATTTAGACAACAACGACGACGGAACTAACTATTTATACGTAAGAGATGGCGGAAATAATGTAGTAATGCAAGTAGACGAATCTGGTAATTTACAAGTTAAAGGAAACATATACGATCTTGATGATGGTGATGTCAACATAGGGGAGAATTTAGTTGTGAGTGGAGATATAACAGTTAATGGTTATGATTTGGATTTGGTTAGAGGGGATTATGGTTATATACATTCTGTTGGAAGAATAAGTTTTGATTGGACATCAGGAACTTACGATAATCCAGATAATCATGGAATTACTAGTAAGAATGAAGGAGGTAGTTGGAGTGATGACTTGAGGATAAATAGTTATGGTGATATAATTAATACGATAGATAGCAACAATAACGATGCAACTTCTTACTTTAAAGTTCAACACCATAGCACTGGAGATGGAGAAGATTTGTTCTGGGTTAGAAGTGCTGATGGAGATGCTTATTTCAAAGGAAATGTAGGGATAGGAACGACTTCTCCTTATTCAAGATTGCATGTTTATAGAGAAGGAGAACCGAACTCTACAGTTGGCTCTGCCCCAGCTTCTATAAGGATAGAAGGCGGAGGAAACTATAATTGGGCTGCTGGGGAGGCAGCCTCTGAATTACTTTTTATGAAAGATGGTGATATAGTTGCTGCTATAAGAGCTGAGCATGATAGGCCTGGAGGTGAGCATAGCTATGAAGATGCAGGTCTTACATTCTATACAGGAAGTGTAGCTGAGACCCCAACATTAACGCCAGCTCTCCACATATGTTCAGGGCATTGTGATTATAATGTAGGAATAGGAACTACTTCTCCTGCCGATAAGTTAGATGTAAACGGTGATATAAGAGTTAGAGGAAACGATATAAAAGATTCAGCAGGAACTTCAAGGATAAGTTTTGATACAAGCAATAAAAATGTTATAATAACGATAGGATGAGGTCCCTAATTCTTCTTTTAACTCTTTTCTTATCATTCCTCTTTTTACCTATAACTGTTAAAGTAACTTCTGACTCGCAACAAGATCCTACTTGGTGTGGCGTTAGTTTTACACAACCATGGTTCCCTATATCAAAAGATGGTTATAATGTAGTTATAGTAGATTATTTCGGAAATGTATACATCAACTCATCGAGCTTCAGCAAATCTTCTAATCCACCCAACACAGGGTGGAAAAATGCATTTCTTATCTCTAATGCTTCTAATAACGATGTTATAATGGGGTTTAATTTGACCAAATCTCAAATCGCTGGTAATATTCATGAATTCTTTTCTTTCTTCCAACTAAGAGAATTCGACCACAATCCAGACTATGACCCAGACATAAGGTTTGTAGTACCTTCAGCTGGAATTTTGAGAATAGATTCTTATACAGGTGGTGCTACTTCGCTAGGAAGAGGGTATGCGTTCATAAATCTCCCAAAATGGTTTATCCATAACAAAAAAGTTAGCATTCGCTGGAGAGGTTATTTTTCTGCTACTGTATCAAGAAAGATTGGAGAATTAGTGCTGGTCAATCATTCCCTAAACAGAAAGGAAACAAGCCAATATTTTGTCCCCAATTCAAACAGTGATGGCCTTGGACAATTTGGTACCATGACTTTAGCAGAATATTATTGCGATGCTGGTGGTTGGTGTGATTGGAAGGTAGATACTACTTCAACTCTAGATTTAAGCGATTGGAACGATAAAGTATGTCTGCTAGTTAAGTTAATAGATAGCTGGACAGGGTCAAAAGTTCAACTCGACATAGATTATATAAAAGTAGGCGACTCTACTTTCGGGCTTAACGGCGTAGTTGAAATGGAAAAGACCGGAACTTACAACGATTACGGATATTTCCTACCAGAAAATCATGAAAGCAGCTTTGTAGTTAAAACAAAGGAAGAAGACGATACCATAGCAATATTTAATAAAGACATATATGCAAAAGGTTACATCGTCTATCAAGGTTCTCAAGCTGGATGTCCTGCTGATGGTTACTCTTGTAGTTCAGATAATAACTATATAATATCTGAGGATAACTATTGTGATGTATTTTCTGGTTCCTGCAAAACGACCACAACTATAGTAGAGGATTGTAGCAGCATAGAAGATGTTTGCGGTTTCCCAACGAAATGTGAGGAAGCTAGCTTGTGCACTTATCCTAACGATTGTTTCAGTGCAACATATGACGGATATTGTTGTTGTGGTATAGAAGATCCTAGTAAATGTCCAACGTAAATTTAAACTTATGAATACTTGCTAGATCTTTTACAGAGGAAAAGGAAAAATAAAAAGAATTACATAAGCTTCAAAACTATTTTTAGATTTCAACTTATGCTTTCAAGAAAATATTAGGAACTATCTTGAAGAAGTTTACAAAATAAAATTCATTATGATTAAAAAGTTAGAAAATCTGCTAAAATCTTATTATTTATGCGATCATTGTTTAGGAAGGCTTTTTGCTCAATTACTTACAGGTTTAACCAATGAAGAAAGAGGAAGAATAATAAGAAATTTTTTAGCGATGCTATACGAAGCTGGAAAAATAAAAATTCTTAAAGAAAATCTTTATGGAGTTAACTTAAGAAAGAAAGTTAAAATTGAAAAGCCTGTTTGTTTTATCTGCAAAAATTTTTTTGAAGAAAAGTTGGATAAAGTAATAGAAAGAGTTCTAAAAGTAGCTAAAGAATATGAATTTAATACTTTTCTAATAGGATGCAAACCTACAGAAGAAATGTTAGCTAACGAAGAAAAAATTTGGGAAATTTTTGGCGCTGAATATGCCGAATCTATAAGAAGCGAAATTAATAGAGAAATAGGCAAGAGACTAGAAAAAATTCTAGAAAAGAAAGTTGATAAGAAAAGACCAGATATTACTTTTATAATAAACTTAAAAAATCTTGCAATCCAAAAAAACATAAAAAGCCTTTTTGTTTTTGGCGGCTATAAAAAGTTAGTTAGAGGGATTCCTCAAGCTAAATGGTATTGCCCAAAATGTAAAGGAAAAGGTTGCGTTTATTGTAAAGGTAAAGGCAAGTTATACCCAACTTCTGTTCAGGAAATTATAGAAAAGCCTTTAATTAAAGCAACAAAAGCTAGAAAAACAAGGTTTCATGCCGAAGGAAGGGAAGATATAGATGCAAAATGCTTAGATTACAGACCTTTTATAATAGAATTGGTAAAACCAAAAAAGAGAAAAATTGATCTGAAAAAGATTGAAAGAGAAATAAATAAGTCAAAAAAAGTTAAAGTTAAAGGTTTGAAATTTGTGGAAAAAGGCTTGATAAAATTTCTTAAAAACCAAAAAAGCGAAAAAACTTACGAAGCAATTGTGACATTTAGAAAAAAGGTTGACGAAGAAAAGTTGAAAAAATTAAAAATTTTGGAAAAAATCCCTATCAAGCAAAGAACTCCTTTAAGAGTATTGCATAGAAGAGCTGATAAATTAAGGATAAAAAGAGTTAGAAAAATAAGTTGGAAAGTATTGAGCAAAAGAAAAGTAATTTTTAAAATTAGATGCGAAGCAGGAACTTACGTAAAAGAATTGATAAACGGAGATAGAGGAAGGACTTTACCGAGCATTTCAGAAATAATTGGAAATGAACCTATTAAAATAGAGTTAGATGTTATAAAAATACATTCACCATTCAAACCCTAACCATTTTGTCTATAAATCTTTTATACCATTCAAATTCTTTTTCATTAACCAAATGAATTTCAAAGGGAGAAAACACACCAATTTTCTTCCACACTTCTTCTATTAACTTATTTCTTTCGCTTATCCTTTTTGGCATTTTCTTAGAAACTATCAGCAAATCTATATCGCTTAATGGTGTATAAGTTCTTTTGACAACAGAACCAAAAACAAAAACTTTTGCGTCTGGCAACTTTTTTCTAATTATTTTCTTTATCCTCTTCGCATACTTCATATAATTCTTAAAATATTTTTCCTTTTCCCTTTTCATCTCAATCAATAAATCCACAAAACCCATGCTACAACTTTTCAATAAATCTACTGAATTTCTTAGCAAATTTTAGCATACTATCTACTTCCTCTTTACTAAATTCTATGGGAATATAACGGGATGTTATGTAAGCGCTTTCTAAATTTTTTATAACGTTTATGTTCGAACTAAAGAATTTTTTTAATTTATTTCTCTGGTTCTTCTTCAATGTTTTAATTAATTGGCGAAAAAGCTCTGTTAAAGAATGTGTTTTTGGGAAATCACCGATCTTAACAAGAAGTTTATACTTTAGGAAAAGCTGACAAAACTGCTCTATGTTAAAGGCCGCCAGATCATAATCTTTTCTTTTAAAAAGGAATTCTGCATTTGATAAAAAACTAAACGCTCTTTTCCTCAAGATTTCGGCTTCTCTCTTTAGCTTTTTCATCAAATTCAAATAGTTTTTGGAATCTTTATTAGTAAGGGAGGCTTGATTT
>Ga0190367_1001788_pt1 | contig 11920 bp, 17 predicted proteins | sample 4872181011_MG_FD_171838 | JGI IMG/M metagenome (GOLD analysis project Ga0190367, IMG submission 171838) | Hydrothermal vent microbial mat bacterial communities from Southern Trench, Guaymas Basin, Mexico - 4872-18-10-11_MG | ecosystem: Environmental > Aquatic > Marine > Hydrothermal vents >... | reverse complement strand
TTTAAAGGATGGAGGTAAAGAAAAGTTATGATGGAGGTCGAATGTGTTTATGAGAATGGGGTTTTAAGGCCTTTAGGTAAACTTGATTTGAAGGAAGGAGAAAAAGTTAGAGTAGAGATTAAAGAAATAAGGAAGAAAATATTGAGAAAATATATAGGGATTGTTAAGTTGGATAGGGAGGTAAAAATAAGTGAAATTCTAAAGTTGGGTGACGAAATTTGGGAGTTATAATAGATAGCAACGTTATCGTATCTTTTCTGATAAAATCTGACAAAACTGAGCATGCAAAGGTTTTGCTTGAGAAAGTAGACGAACCGCTTACTTTAATGAGTATTATTGAGGAGGCATGCTATGTAGGCTTATCATTAATTTATAACGCTAGAGGTTGGAAACTTAGAGAAACAATAGAGGAAGAAGGTCTAAATGATGTAGCGGTTTCATTTTTGAAAAATTTAAGCTTATCTATTAAGGATTTTGGAATTAGAATTTTAGAACCTCCAAAAGATACCAATTTGCTTATTGAGATGATTAAGGAATACAAACTTTTACCAAACGATGCTCTAATCGCAGCTACATGCAAATATTATGGCATAAAGAAAAATTGCTACTTTTGATGATGATTTTAGAAGGGTCGATTTCTTGGAGGTTATTGATTTAAAGGAAAAGGAGTAAAAAGCTGTAACCTTTGACCAAAGAAATTGAGGCAAATCCCTCAATATCTAAAACTTAAATACAATCTCTGCAAATAAAAACATAAAAATGCCTGTGATTATGGAAGTTAAACCAAAAGATAATAAAATTGAAATTCCAGAAACAGAAAATATTGAGAAGATAGTTCTAATAATATTTAAGAAATCAGAGAGAAAACAAAACATTTACAAGCTTTTAGGAAAATATAAACCAAAGAAGCAAGTTGATGTTCATAAAATTGTTAAAGAGAGTATAGATGAGCTATACGATAGATATACTTTTCATAGATAGCAATGTCTTCGTAAAGTTCTTTGTTGAAGGAGAAAACTGTTTTGAGAGAGTTCATAGGAAATATCTCTTAGCAACATCATGCAATGTCCTTGAGGAGGTTGCCTACATTCTCCTGAAATTTAAAGTTATCGATGAAACTGGAAGAATCAAGCATTATGAGATACTAAATTTTCTGCAGAGCAATCCTGAAAGTATTAAAGCTTTCGCAAAGGAAATAGAAAAGGATATTGAGAATATTATTGAAAATTACAAAATAATTTTACTTTACCCACATTTTGAGGGATTCATGGAAATGATGAAAAAATACGGCTTACTGCCGAATGATGCTCTAATCGCAGCTACATGCAAATATTATAGCATAAAGAAAATTGCTACTTTTGATGATGATTTTAGAAGGGTTGATTTCTTGGAGGTTATCAAGCTAAATGATAATCGAAAATAGGGAAAAACTTAAAGAAATAGCTGAAAAACTCAGAAAAGAGGGTAAAAAAATAGTTTTCACTAACGGTTGCTTTGATATATTGCATTATGGTCATGCAGAATGCCTAAAAAAGGCAAAAATGCTTGGTGATGTGCTAATTGTCGGAATAAATACTGATGATTCTGTAAGAAGGATTAAAGGCAAAGAAAGACCGATAAATAAGCTTGAGCATAGAATGAAGGTCTTGGATGCAATAAGATACGTTGATTATGTTGTGCCGTTTAATGAGAACACTCCCGAGAATCTAATTAGAATTATTAAGCCAGATGTTCACGTTAAAGGTTCAGATTATAAGAATAAGCCAATTCCCGAAAGGAAAATTGTTGAGAGTTATGGAGGCAAAGTTGTCTTCGTCGATTTGGTTGAAGGTATTTCAACAACAAAAATCATAGAGAAAATAAGGAAGCTAAGGATTAGTTAACTTCTTTTCTTAATTCCTTTATCTTATGGAATAGTACTAAGATCCAGAAAAAGAAAGTTATACTGTTCCAAAGAATTAATGCCAATCTCCTTAGCATTACTCCATAGACAATCCATAAAAATATACCTGTGCAGAAAATTATTAGGAAAGATAAAGAGAAAGATTGAGTATCTTTAGTTTTAATTACCTTAAGCAACTGAGGTAATGCAGAAAAAGTTGTTAACGCTCCTGCAATCAAGCCGATAATCATTGCAGTATCCATAAAACTAATTAGCCTGCAAGCTTATAAGATAATTATGAGAATTTGCGTGATCGGGGATGCTATGCTCGACATTTATATTTATGGTAAGGTATTCAGAGTAAATCCTGAATATCCCTCTTTGATCTTAACTCTGAATGATTTTTTAGAAAAGAAAGCGAAGTTTGAAATAGGAGGTGCTGGTAACGTATTTGAGAACATTGTCAATTTAGGCTTAGAAGCATGCTTTATTTCAAGAATTGGTAAGGACGTTTTTGGCAAAAAACTAAAAAACATGCTTTCAGAAGTTTCTAAAAGTGTTCATTTATTTGAAGAAAAAAATTTACCAACAATTTGCAAAATGAGGTTTGTTGATGAGTCAAGCAATGCCATTTTGCTGAGGGTTGACATCGAGAAAACTGAAGAGTTTGGAAGGATAAATGAGATAAAGAACTTCTTAGAAGACATAGATATTTTTGTGATTTCCGATTACAACAAGGGTATGATAACTGAAGAATTGGTAAATTTGATGAAAAGTAGTAATGCAAAAATTGTTGTGGATGCCAAGCCAAAAAATAAGGAATTTTACAGAGACGTGTTTCTTATAAAGGTGAATGAAAGTGAAGCAAGAGAATATGCTGAAAAAGATTTGAAAAACGATGTGAAGCTTTGTAAGCATCTAACTAAGCAATACAATGCAAACTTTGTAATAACTAAGAAAGATGGGTTTATTTTTGGTAAGAAAGGTAAAAATGTTGAGGTTTTAAAATTTGAATACAAAACAAAAGCCATAGCTAAGAGTGTAGCTGGTGCTGGTGATGTTTTTCTTTCTGGCATAGTTTATGGCTTAGCAAATAACTATAGCTTATATGAAGCATGTAAAATTGGATATTTTTTAGCAAAGAGTAGCGTTACTAAAGAGGGGACTTGCAAAATTAGCAGGGAAGATGCTAGAAAGATTGCAACACAATTGCAACACAAATAAATTATTAATGTTATAAGCGAATCAGTAAACTTGTTTAATACCGAATCCTCTTCACCCGATACAAAACATCTATGAGCTTTTTATTTCTCTCAAAACCTCCCCGCAGGAATCTTCGCACTTTAGTGCGGGAGGATGTCAACAGAGTATCTGACTGTAACCTGGTTGTCTTTAGGAATAAGATTTTTTGAAAAAAGATGACTAAAAATCTCCGTGCTGATATTTTTCTTCCTGCTACAGCGCGCATTATAGCTTCGTAAACGTCTGAGAGTCTTTTTTCTTTCTTTTCAAAAATTTCTCCTATAATCTCCCTTATTGTAAGCTTATTCTGTGCCAGAAACGAGGAGATAAATTTTTAAAAGGCTTGCTGTATTTGGAGTAGATGGGTTTTCTTGAGTAGATAGCAGCCTCCACCATTTCCCCCTTTCTTTGATTTTTAATGAGCGCAAGATATCTCTCTCATCTACTAACCCAAAAATTAAAGGAAAATAAACCTAAAAGCGGTGAACCTCTTCCAAGCAACTTTTGCTCAGCCGCAGAGTTGAGGATATCACTATCAGATTTCCTTTGATTTCTTGCGAATGCAGGAATTCGAAGATTTTTTTTCGAAAATTCTTCCATTAGGTAACTTTGGAATAAAGTTTAAAAATAGTTAAAAACAATCTTCACCTATGAGCCAAGTGGATAGATCCAAACTTAACAGAGTATTTCTTTTTAAAAGTAGCCTTCTTTTAGGATTTGCTGGCATAACCGTCTTTTACGGGATTTTCTTCATAATTCTTAAGCTTATCTCACTTAAATTTACAGTAAAATATGTTATAGGTATTTTGCTATTATTTCTAGTTACTCTTGTTAGTTTGTATATTTTGCTTAGGATCAAACCTCACGAAGAACTGAAGCTATATTCGAAAATTAGAGGTATATATAAATACGAGAGAATAGAGCTTAGGGAATTCTGCAAATTCTTACCATTTATTTTTTCTTTTTCTTTAATTGGTTATCTGCTCAATAATTATCCAAACATTCAAGAATGGATTATCTATGCCATATTTTTTGTAGGAGTTGTTTTTACAGCTCTTCTAAAGCCTAATTACGAAAAGATAATAGAAGCTAAAAGAAAGAAAAGCGAAATTCCGTTTTCAACTCGAATGAAGGACAACATCATCTCGGTATTGGGTATACTTCTTGGAGCGTTCATATCTAGCATCATTTTGCTTGTACTCCTCATTTTGGAGTGAGAAGTTTATGAAAAGGATTTTGAAATTTGGTTTTTTAATTGATCATTTTCCTATGAAATAATTCTATCAAAAACCATGGAATCTCATCCTCATCCAGAATCTTAACGCCTCTCGGGTATCTGCGATGCGGCTTGCCTGCTTTAACTTCTACCTTCAAATCACCTGCTATGCAATCAATCTCATATTTGTTGCGGTAGTAGTAAATCTCGCCGAATTTGCGAAGCAAATGCTCTTGCACAATCCATTCGTATAGGAAGTCTTTTCTTATTTCCAGATCGAAAACGCTTGCTATAGCTCTGACAATTCCTGGATCTCTTATAAAAATCTTCTTCTCTTTTCTGAAAAGTATGTTTTTTCCTTCCTTTCTGTAAGCAGCTTTCGTGACGAAAAGTTCTTCAAGCGCTTCCAAATACTCTCTTACGGTGATATGAGAAATCTGAATTTCGCTTCCTATGGCACTGTACGAAAGAGCAGAAGGGGCTTTCGTTATGATCTGCGAAAGAATTTGCATAGCGAGTTTGTAACTTTTATCTATCTTTGAAAGATCGCTTTCCAGCCCATCGAGAAAATCTGAGAAAAATTCTGTTCGTCTATTCACCGCTGCTGGAAATCCTCCGAAAGCGGCATATTCTTCAAACGATTTTCTAATGATCCCTTCGTATTTTTTCTTGAGGGGAATGTTCTTTACTCTCAGGTATTCTGGGAAGGAAAGTGGAAGAACGTAGACTTTCTTACCTTTTCCCTTTCTTCCTGGAAACAGCTCTGCATGCTTTTTGAGCTTCATCGAAACTGAGCCAGAAACTATCACGACACTGTTCTCGAACTTTCCTAGGTCGATAAAGCCCTTGATAACCTTCCACCAGTTTTCTATAGACGTTACCTCATCAAGCACGAGAATATCTTCCTTTTCCCTCATTTCGAAATATTTTTCAAGCACCCTTCTGAGATGATGCGCATCTACAAATGGCTCGCAACTGAGATAGGTTATCCTCTCCGCTTCTACACCACTTTCGATAAGATTTTTTATAAGCAACTTCAGCCCAGTTGTTTTTCCAACTTGCCTAGGGCCTATAACGAAATTAAGCGAAAACGGTTCAAGAGAGATTTTGCTCAGCCATTTTGGGAGCCATTTTATTTCCTGGGCTTTCCATTCTCTTATATGCTTGTCCTTTTCCTCCCATTCCTCGTCCTCCCACCAAGGGTTAAATTCCAACCACATGTTGAAATTATTATTTTCAACACTTTATAAATATATTGAAAGACTAACTTTCATCTCTTCCAGTTCGATGAGAAACCCCGGCAGATCCTCTTCCTCAAGCACAATCACGTTGCGCGAATATCTACGATGTGGCTTGCCTGCTTTTACCTCTACCTTCAGATTATTTGCTATGCAATCAATCTCATATTTGTTGCGGTAGTAGTAAATCCCGCCGAATTTGCGAAGCAAATGCTCTTGCACAATCCATTCGTATAGGAAGTCCTTTTTCAGATCTTTTCTGCACCATAATGCTATTGCCTTGGCAAGGAAGGGATCTCTTATCATAAACTTTTTTTCTTTTCTTTCGTAAACTTTATTGTCCAGACCTTTGTACTTTATTTCCTTTAACAAAAACATTTTCTCGAATGTCTCTATGTATTCTATAACAGTTTTTACAGATATTCCAAGTGAGTTGGCTATGGAGTGATAGCTGCATGCGCTTGGAGCTTTCTGAAATATGTCGCCAAGAATATTTTTTGCCACGCTTATCGACTTATTAGCTATTCTCAGATCATTTTTTATTCCGAGAACGATATCCTCTTCTTCTATTTTTTTGTTTAAAACACCGAGATAACCGCCTGTTTGAAGATATTTCTCAAAGATTTCGCTTAAAACGCTTTTAATTTTCGGTTTTTTAAACAATTTAAAATATTCAGAAAAAGACAGAGGCCTCACTTCAATTATTTTTCCCTTTCCTTTTCTTCCTCCAAATGTCTCTGCTTTTCCGTGAAAGAACATCGAAACGCTTCCGGAAAGCACGAACACAACCTCTGTGGGTTTGTATTCGTCGATAAAAACCTTAACAGCGCGCCACCAATTTTCTAAAAGCGTAACTTCATCAAGAAAAATATAGCATTTTTTTATTTTTCTTTCTTCCTTGAACTTCCAATAATTTTTCAGTACTTCATATAGTTCTCGGTAATCATCGAGAATATCCACCCTGAAGAAAAAAATCGAAAATGGGTTTTCTTTTTTAAGGAGATTGTTTATAAGCAACTTTATTCCGGTGGTTTTTCCTGTTTTTCTCAAACCGAAGACAAAGTTCAGGCTAAAGGGCTTTAAAGATATTTCATTTAACCATGGCGGGTAGTACTTGTATCCAAGCGTTGAAAATTCGCTTATATCTCTATCCCCTTCTCCGACCCACCAGGGATTGAATTCTTCCATATTTTTTTTACTATAACTAAACAAAGATTTATAAATTTTGTTTAACCAGAGTAAAAATTTTTTTAAGAAGAGATGAACAGTTCGATCAAAAATCTTGGTAAATCTTCTTCCTCAAGCACAACAACATTTTTTGGATACCTTCTATATGGTTTGCCTGCTTTTACCTCTACCTTCAGATTATTTGCTATGCAATCTATTTCATATTTGTTGCGGTAGTAGTAAATCTCCCCATATTTGCGTAAAAGATGCTCCTGAACAATGCCCTCGTATAAAGCGCTTTCTAGGAATTTCGTTCCTGTCCAAAAGGAAAAGGCATGATAAATGAAAGGATCCCTGAAAAAGATTTTCTTTTCCTTTCTGAACGAAATTCTACTATTATCTTTCCAATAAGCCAAATTTGAGATAAATAATCCATTAAAAGCTTCTAAATAAGATTCAACCGTTTTATAGGAAATTCCTATATCCTTTGCTATAACCTGATAGGAGAGAGCGGATGGAATTTTGCTCAATATAGAGGAAATTATTTTAAATGCCATTTCAATGCTGTATTCAAGCTTTGCGATTTCACTCTCAAAAGCATCTATAATATCTGCAAATGCTTTTTCTTTCTTATTTATCGCGTTGGGGAACCCTCCATAAAGTTTATAGTTTTTAAAAATTTCTTGAAGCTTTGATGGGGGTGGGGTTTTATTTTTGTTAATTACTCTCACAAATTCAGGAAAACTTAAGGGCATAGCCTCTATCGTTTTCCCCTTCCCCTTTCTACCAGGAAATAGCTCAGCATGCCTTCTTAATTTTATCGTTGCTGAACCAGAAGCAATTATTACTTTATTTCTGAAGATTCCTGCATCAATTGCCCCTCTCAGAATTCTGTGCCACTCTTTCAAACTTGTAACTTCATCAAGAAAAACGAATTTTTCTTTCTTAAATGAGAAAAGAATTTCCTTGAACCTTGCCAAATCTGGAATCAGCCCCACATCCACATAAACAATTTCCTTTGGATCTACGCCCCTTTCAATAAGATTTTTAATCAGGAGTTTTAAACCAGTGGTTTTCCCAACTTGTCTTGGCCCAATAACGAAGTTCAGGCTGAAGGGTGTAAGAGAAATTTTTTTAATCCACCTAGGAATCCATCTTATTTTTTCTGACTTCCATTCTTTAAGGTGCTTATCTTCCCTTTCCCATCCTTCCTCATACCACCATGGATTCAGTATTTCAAGCTCCTTCATAATAGAATTTTTAATTCTGAATATTTAAATATTTTTAGAAATTTTATTTCTATTCATTTATAATGTAAAAGCTTGTAAAGCTCGGAGACTGGTTGAAGGAAAAAAATTTTGGAGGATATGAAGGAGAAGGGGCTGGTGTAATGCTTGTCGTGGACACGAGTGTGATTTTTGCGCTGTTTCTTTCCTCTTCCTTTACGCGTGAACTTGCTGTAAAACTTGTAGAAAAGGGTATGAAGCTTATTTCCCCTGTTCACGCGCTGAACGAGATTTCAAAGTACAGAAATGAGATCATGTCAAAATTTCTTCTTGACAAAGAAGAATTTAAGGAATGTCTGCAATTCATCACTTTGCTAATAGAATTTGTGGAAGAAAAGGCAATAATGCGATATTTAAAAGATGCACAAAAAAATCTCTCCAGATCCAAAGGATGTGCCCTTTTTCGCCCTTGCCCTGAAATTCTCCTGTCTGATCTGGAGTAATGATAAGAGGCTTAAAAAGCAAAGAAAATTGCTGAGCTGTTTTTGGAATGAAAAGAGAAGTTTAAATATGTTTTTTTGGTATTAATATTCACTATGAAGGAGATAGTTATTAGGATTGAGGTACCCGAAAACTTGAAAATAAACGAAGAAATGATTAGAAGGCGCTTAGAGGAAGAGGGAAGCAGAATAATAAGGGAGGAAATTATTGTTGAATTTTTAAACGAAGTTGCAAAAGGTGCGAAGGAACTGGATGAAAGGGAAATTCTGGAATTAGCGGACAAAATAAAAGAGGGGGAAGTTGAAAGATTGAAAAGAGAAGGATTGCTGTAAATGTTTTGCGTGATTGTGGTGGATGCAAATGTTATACTTCCTTTTTTCAGTGCCGAATCTTTTACGAGAAAATTAATAGTGCGTTTATTTCTCGGAGGATGCAGACTTATAGCTCCTAAATACGCGTTTCTCGAAATCGAGGATAAGAAAGAAATTATCAAAGAGAAATTTTCCCTAAACGAAAAACAATTTGCTGTGCTGCTTTCTGTAGTAAAGAAAATAATTGAACCAATCGAACTTTTAGAATTCAGGAATCACTTGGAGGAGGCGAAAACCATATCGCCTGATCCGAAAGATGTGGAGTATTTTGCTCTTGCCTTAAAATTCTCCTGCCCTATCTGGAGTAATGATAAGAGGCTTAAAAATCAAAGCAAAGTTCTTGTTCTTAGCACAAAGGAAATTGCTGAGCTGTTTTCTGAATAAGATAAAAAATTTATCAGAAGCTACGCAAAAACTGCAGAGTTTCCAGTAAGACAGCTTATTATTTTAAAGAGGAAAAGTAATGACAAAGGTTAAATGTGTTTATGGGAGATATTAAAATCTCTCAAAAAACAGGAAAATATTTTTAACCCCTTTGACAGGAAGTCCCTTCCAAAAAGGGAGGAAGTGAGAGCCGAAGAATATATCTTATAGTATAATACAAAATATTTGATAAAGGATAAGACAGCCCTGAGAGTCTGTTTGAGAGAAGACGTCTGCCGCAGCAGCTTAAAAATTTTCGGAAAATAACCATTGAGCTATTGAGCTACAGATTTAAATAATCACGAAATCTAATTATAATGGTGGTAAAGATGGAAGAAAGAATAGAAATCGATTTGAGAAAAATGGCAGGAAAACCTGTAATTAAAGGTACTAGGGTAACAATAGAAAGTATATTGAAAAGGATAGCAGAAGGTAAGAGTATAAAAGATATTCTCGAGGAATATCCTCAATTGAAGGAAGAAGATGTGAAAGCTGCTTTGGAATACGCGGCAAAGGTTGTGGGAATGGAAGAAGTTCTTCCGTTCATCGGTGAGAAAGATTGAAGTTTCTTGTAGATGAATGCATAGGTAAGATTTTTGTAAACATTCTCAAAGAAAATGGTTTCTTTGCAATATATGTTGGGGATGTGCTTAAAGGATCTTCTGATGAAGAAGTTTTGAAATTTGCAGAAGAAAATAAAATGATACTAATAACCAAGATAAAGATTTTGGAAAGCTCGTATTTTTATACAAAATGCCTTCAGGTGGTGTAATCATTTTTCGCACTTCATTTACCGACGCAAGAAAAAGATTCGAACTGTTAAGAAAAGTGATGAAAGTTATCGATATTTCAGGTAAATTTATTGTATAACAGAAAGGGGTGCCAAATGGAGATCTTTAATTTAGCTCTAAGGTTAAAATTTTGTTAAAATTTTAATCTTAAATGATAAGAGGCTTAAAAAGCAAAATAAAGTGCTTGTGCTTAGCACAAAGGAAATTGCTAAGCTGTTTTCTGAATAAGATAAAAAATTTATCAGAAGTTCTGGCAAAACTGCAGAGTTTAAGATTTATTTTCCATATGGAAAATAAATTATTTATTAATACTGGCACTTTTATTGCAAAAATCTAGAATATGTCTTTTTAAGGAGTTTCCATAGCTAGTAACTAGTTTTAAATTCTTATGGAATTCCTCAAAGAAGTTTGAAGAGAAATTTGAGAATTTTGGACCTTTATTTTAAAATTAGGAAACAATAACCAGCGTCTTTTGGTAAATAATTACAGCTTATACGATGCATGCAAAATTGGGTATTTTTTAGCAAAGAAAAGCATTGCTAAGGAAGGTAATGCTATAAGCTTTTTACCTCTTTTAGAACCCTTTCAACATCCCATATTTCAACTTCTTCAGGTTCTTTCTCTAAAGCGTTAGATGCTGGGACAATTAAAATTTTTCTGCATTTTCTGAATTTTCCTAATTTTTCTTCAATTCTTTTTATTTCATTTCTGCTTACATTCTTTTTCCATTTTACTTCAGCCACGACTTTTATTTTTTTAAACTCACAGAGTGCTATATCTATTTCTGGCTCCTCTATTATAACTTTTTTCATCCCGTATATTTTTGAAAGCAAATTTCTGAAGAACTGCTCAATGTGAAAGGGTAATTTTTTCTTAACAACATTTTCAATAAATCTTTCTGGCAGATCATTTTCCATATAGCCATATTTCTCATCTAAGTAAAAATGTAAATCAAAAAGTGGTGAAATGTGAAAGTATCTGAACTTATTTTTATTCCATACCTCAAGTTTCTCCAGAATCCCTATTTTTACCAGAGTATCCAGATACCTCTGAATGTATCCTGGGTTATCTTTAGGAATAAGATTTTTTGAAAAAAGGTAACTCGAGATTTCTGTGCTGATATTTTTTCCTCCTGCTACAGCACGCATTATAGCTTCGTAAACGTCTGAGAGTCTTTTTTCCTCTTCTTCAAAAATTTCTCCTATAATCTCCCTTATTGCAAGTTTATTCTGTGCCAGAAACGAGGAAATAAATTTTTTTAAAGGCTTGTTGTATCTCGGAAGTAGAATTGGTTCCCTTAAGTAAGTAGCAGCCTCCACCAGTTCTTTCTTTTCTTTGATTTTTAATGAGCGCAAGATATCTCTCTCATCTACTAACCCGAAAATTACTAAGGAAAATAAACCCAAAAGCGGTGAACCTCTTCCAAGTAACTTTTTGCTTAGCCACAGAGTTGAGGATATCACTATCAGATTTCCATTAACTCCTTGCGAATGCAAGAATTCAAAGAATTTCTCTGGTAAGCGGTGAAACTCGTCTATTACTACTGTCTTTTTTCCCAACATCTCTTTAAAAAGTTCAAAAAAAGCTTGATAAGAGATCTCCTTGCTTTCCTTGTTAAAAATAGTACCATCCTTTCTAACGAAAAAATATTCATCAAATTCAAGGAAATTTTTAACAAAAAATGTTTTGCCCGTTTTTCTTCTCCCGCAAATATACACCCAGGGCATAGCATTTTTTACTTTTTTGATTTCGTACTTTCTCTTTACTATGATCATAAACATTATGATTATGTTCATACTATAAAAATTTTCTTTAAGAAAAATGCTAGCATAATGCTACTTGTGGTTGATGCAGATTCTTGGT
>Ga0190367_1001787_pt1 | contig 11921 bp, 8 predicted proteins | sample 4872181011_MG_FD_171838 | JGI IMG/M metagenome (GOLD analysis project Ga0190367, IMG submission 171838) | Hydrothermal vent microbial mat bacterial communities from Southern Trench, Guaymas Basin, Mexico - 4872-18-10-11_MG | ecosystem: Environmental > Aquatic > Marine > Hydrothermal vents >... | reverse complement strand
AATATAGAGAATGTAAATTCTATAAATCATCAGACATAGTTAAGGAGATAAAAAGAAGAATACTTTCAGAAAACACTTAATATTTAGATATCGTACATAAGTGATGCGCAATTCTTATTGGCTCTGGCATTCTTGGATGCTTAACGCACGACAAAACTATTTTAATTGCCGTCTCCAAACTTACCTTATGACCTACACTGACATAGAGAAATCTATTGGAACTTACCTTTACAGCTGCTCCAATAATTCGCTCCTTATAAATTATTGGATGAGAACTCCCTGTAATAAAGCGATCATATAAAATTTCTCCACACAACTTCTTTTTAGCAACTCCTATAGAAGGAATGTCTAATACAACACCAAAATGACATGCAAGTCCAAAAAAGCGGGGATGAGCTCTACCATGACCATCAATTAGAACAACATCTGGTTTACGATTTAACTTTTTAAATGCAAGAACACTTGGTCTTAATTCTCGAAATGCTAGAAAACCTGGAATATATGGTATATTAACTTTACAAGAAACACAGATCTTTTCTAAAATTTTCAACTCTGGAAATTTAAGAAGAACTGCAGCTGCAAAAGCTTTATTTTTTGTATAAGAAATATCTATTCCACAAATATATTTGGGAGGTACTGGAAGGGAATCAGTTTCAATAACTCTTTGAGATAATGACTCTTGAAGTAAACGGGCTCTAGCTGCACTAAATGTTAGATAATTATTACTTCTTGTAGAGGGAGAAGTCACGAAATAAAATATGTCTACAACAAATTTTAAGTTATTGCAAGTTCATTTCAATATCGAAATGGAAGCGCTTAAAAAAATCATAGATACATATAAGAAGCAAGGATATCATTTCGTAGGGAAATACAGTTTAATAAAACCATGCCACTGGCTAAAAGCTTCACTTCTATCAAGAGGAACACGTTACTGCTACAAGCAAAAGTTCTATGGCATACCATCACATAGATGCCTTCAAATGTCACCTACAATTGCATGTACACAACAATGCTTATACTGCTGGAGAATTCAGGCTTCTGATTTAAAAGTTACTTGGAATGAAGTAGATCTTCCAGATTATGATGATCCGGACCAAATAGTTATGAATTCAATTATAAAGCAAAGACAGGTATTGTCTGGTCTTAAGGGTAATAAGAAGGTTGATAGAAAAATGCTTGAAGAAGCATTTAGACCAATACATGCAGCAATAAGCCTAGTTGGAGAACCAACATTATATCCCAAAATTGACGAGCTTATAGGATCATTCTTCAAGCATGGATTTAAAACCGTATTTTTAGTTACGAACGGTACTAGACCTGATGTATTAAGCAAAATGCAAAATGAGCCAAGTCAATTATATGTTAGTCTCTCAGCACCTAATGAAGAAATTTATAGAAAACTTTGCAGACCAAGAATTAAAGATGGATGGAAAAAACTAATGGAGACACTTGAATTATTAAAAAGCTTCTCATGCCCCACAGTTATAAGAATCACACTTGTTAAAAACATTAATATGCAGAGTATAGGTGAATATGCGAAGATTATTAGTAAAGCTGAACCCACATATGTTGAACCTAAGGCAGCTATGAGTTTAGGATGGTTTAGATATAGACTCCCATTAAATGCAATGCCAAAATATAATGAAGTTGAGAAGTTTGGTATTGAATTAGCCAAATTAATAGGCTACAATGTTATTGATTACTCGATTAATTCAAGAATAGTACTACTTAGTAAACTTGATAAACCAATAAAATTACTATAAAATTAACTCTCAATCGGTATAAATTTTTCATTAGCCCCTTCTTTCGTTATTGATAAGATATCTATACCATCTCCTGAGATAGCATCTCTTTCAATTGCAGCTTTAATTGCCTTAATTATTAGCTCTTCACCATCATGAACCACCATATCAGGGGAGTAATTTGCTTCAATAATGCTTATGGCTAATGTTGAACCAGAACCAACAGCTGCATATTTATCTTCAATTAATGAACCAAGTGGATCAAGTACATACAGATGAGGACCTGTCGAATCTATGCCTGCAACAATGGTTTCAGTAATATAAGGCATTAGTTTCCTGTTATATAGAATCACTGATAATAATTTAGCCAAGCTTTTAACAGACATTGGTCGCTTATAATCTAATTCGTAAAGATTCGCCTCAGCCATAAGTGAGCGAGCTATTATTTGCATATCAGAGATTAAACCTGCACATGCGATACCTAGATAATCTGTTATTTTGAAAACCTTCTTGCCCGCCTTACTTAATATTGTATATCCATAAGCTACACGTTTTTCAGAGGCTAATACAACACCATCTTTACATACTATTCCAGCTGCAGTTGCTCCTATTACAGCCATAGTTATACACCACCATTCAGCTAATAATTTACAATTTCTACTAAGTATATTAATGTAATGCCACAATAGTAGAGAAGAAATAATTGATACTCCATAAAAATTATGCATGTTTTGTTATGATATATATTTAGGGAGACTGGTGAAAAATATCATGATAAAAGGGTATGTAATAGTATGACTACTAATGAAATTAGGAAATTCATAGCAAGAATATTGTGTGAGGGTGTTCAACTGAGTCCAGATGCTATAGAATTTATAGTTCAAAGTAATAATATTGACCAAATTACTAATCAAATAATTGGAAAATTAAGAAAGCTAACTAGAAAACCTTTGATTTTGACATCTGAAACAATAGCGGAATTATTACATATTAAGAGAGAAACTGTGAAGCTGAGAATTGATGCAAAGGAAGTAAAGGAAGACATAGAAATAGTGTTTAATGCATCTGATGTAATTAATAGTGAAGGTAATATTGATGATTTTATTAGTCATTTCATTAGCAGATTTAAAAAAATTAGAAGAATAATATTGAGAGAAAGATTTGATGCGAGAGGAACAATAACAATAAGAGAAGCAAAGAGAATAATAAAGAAGTATAATGATAAGGTTAAATTGATATGTATCATATCGAGTAAGAAAAAGGCAGATAATGGAAACATAATATTTGAAATTGAAGACTTAACGGATAGCATTAGGGCAATAGTACCGTTTAAGAGCAATATCATAGATAAAGCTGAGAAAATAGTCAAAGATGAGGTAGTATTCCTTGAAGGGAGAATAATTAACGATACTTTTTTAGTTAATGAAATTTCACAACCTGAAGTTCCAAGAATTAATAGACATAGCTATGAGAGTGAGAATTTCCCAGACATATATGCAGTATTAATATCAGATTTACATGTGGGAAGTAAATATTTCATGAGATCAACATTCAATAGGTTTCTCCTATGGATTAATGGTAAAATTGGTGATGAAAAAATTAGGAAAATTGCTAGACGAGTAAAATATTTGATAATCGCTGGAGATCTAATTGATGGAATAGGAATTTATCCTAATCAGGAAAAAGAATTACTCGTAAAAAATATTAAAAAACAATATGAAATAGTAGCCAGATATTTATCCCAAATACCTAAACATATAAAGATAATCGTAATCCCGGGAAATCATGATGCTACGAGGCGTGCTTTACCCTCGCCAGCAATCTTTAAGGAATACGCTGAACCATTATACAAGTTACCTAATATCATTATGCTAGGTGATCCAGCATATATAAGGTTACATGGAATGCTATTTTTAATAACTCATGGAAGAAGCTTAGATGATATATTAGCTACAGTTCCAGGAACTCATTATGATAGACCCGCTGAAGCTATGATAGAATTATTAAGAAGAAGGCATTTGGCACCGATTTATGGTGCTAGAACACCAATAGCTCCAGAAAGGGAGGATATGTTGGTGATAGATAAAGTTCCTGATGTTTTCCATGCAGGTCATCTTCATACATTTGGCTATTTAATTTATAGGGGGATTATTGTAGTAAACTCGGGAACATGGCAGGGGCAGACTGATTATATGAGAGCTATGGGTATGAAGCCTAATCCTGGAAAAGCTACCATCATAAATTTGAAAAGTAGAAGAGTAGAGGCAGTATTGGATTTCACTATAGAGAGTCATATAAAATTTGTTTAGTTAGTGGTGTAAATAATGACTATCGAAAAATATGGTGAATGGCGTTTAATAAACATTATTTTTGAGAAGATTTCAAAATTCAAAAATGTTGCTTTACCTTATGGTGATGATGCATCTGCAATTACCATTCCATTTGAAAGTAGATTGCTAGTTATCAATACGGATATGCTTGTTGCTTCTACAGATGTTCCTCCGGGAATGAACTATTGGCAAGTTGGAAGAAAAGCTACTGTAATGTGTATAAGTGATCTTGCAGCTAAGGGAGCAGAACCTAAATTCCTATTATTTTCACTTGGATTAAAGCGGAACATGAGACTTAAAGAATTTAAAGAATTGATAGATGGCTTAAATGATGGTGCTCAAGAATATGGGGCTTATATAATTGGCGGTGATACTAATGAAGCCTACGACTTAATAATTTCTGGAACAGCAATAGGATTTGCCAAAAGAGTAGTATCTAGAAGAGGAGCAAAGGAAGGCGATTTAGTAGCGGTTACAGGTTTTTTTGGCGAAACCTCTGCTGGACTCAAAATTCTCCTTGAAAATTTCGATGCTCCTAAAAACATTAAGTTACAATTGTTAAAATCAGTATATATGCCTAAAGCCCATGTAAAGGAAGGTATAGTTTTAGCTAATAGTAATGCTATTTCATCATCAATTGATAGTAGTGATGGTTTAGCAATTTCCTTATACACTTTAGCTGAACAAAACAATGTAGGCTTCAAGATACATACTTTACCAATATCAAAATATGCTAGGAAATTTTCTGAACTCCATAATTTAGATCCATTCGAACTTACATTTTATGGCGGGGAAGAATACAATCTAATAGTAACTATAAAAAGAGGAAAAGTTAAGGAAGCAATGAAAGCTATAAAGAGTGTTGGTGGGAAATTAATTTTAATAGGAGAAGTAATTAAGGAAAAGAAGGTAATTTATATAGATAGGGGTAAGGAGAGAATTATTGAAAAGAAAGGATGGGAGCATTTTCAATAATTAATAGTTCTTCAAGTTGGGAAGTATGAATGTAAATAAAGTAGTAATTATTGATGGATATAATGATGAACCAGCTGGATTAGGTGTACCACCATATTTAGATATTTATGCCAGATATACTGCAGGAGCGATATGGAGTTTTGACAGCAGCATAAAAATACTTTACTTCACAATTGACGAAGTTAGAAGAGATTTTGAATTTATTATTAAGAAGATAAACTCAGCTCAACTTCTAATCGTTCTAGGTGGAACAATAGTACCTGGAAAATATTTAGGAGGAGAACCAATAAAACCAGAAGAAGTGCTTAAAATTGGAAGATTAGCAAGTAAACCAATTAAGATTTTAGGAGGACCAATGGCTAAATTTGGTTTTGGTATTGAAGGAGGAAGACGACCAATCATTATGAAGGAAATTAAGGATTACTATGATATTATCGTTAAGGGTGATGTTGAGATTATTGTTTCAAGACTGCTGGAAGAAAAATTGAGAGTTGAAAGCATTGATCCATATGAAAAAAGAGAAAATGCTCATTCAATAAGGGATTTTGCCATAAAGGGAGCTAAAATAGTATTAGATCACCCCAATTATGGATTAAATTTAATATGCGAAATTGAAACCTATAGAGGATGCCCCCGCGTAATAACTGGAGGATGTTCCTTTTGTGCCGAAGTTTTACATGGTCTACCTGATTTTAGACCAATAGAAGATATTGTAAAGGAAATTGAAATTCTTTATCAATTCGGCGTTAGACACTTTAGATTAGGTAGGCAACCAGACATTTTTAGCTATATGGCTGAAGGAGTAGGAGAAAAAGAGTTTCCAAAATTAAATCCATATGCCTTAGAAAAACTTTTTTCCAGTATAAGGAACGTAGCTCCTAATTTGAAAGTGCTACATATTGATAATGCAAATCCAGGTGCAATAGCCAATCATCCGGATGAAGCGAGAGAAATAGCGAAGATAATAGTTAAATATCATACTCCTGGAGATGTTGCAGCATTTGGAGTTGAATCAGCTGATCCGGTAGTAATAAAGATGAATAACTTAAAGGCAATGCCTGAGGAATCATTAAGAGCTATTGAGATAATAAATGAAATTGGTGCTAAACGAGGATATAATGGTCTTCCAGAGCTTCTTCCTGGAATAAATTTTGTTTATGGATTAATTGGTGAAACAAAGAAAACTTATGAACTAAATTTAGAGTTCATGAGAGAAGTTTTAAGGAGAAAATTACTTGTTAGAAGAATTAATATAAGGCAATGCATACCTCTCCCCGGCACTCGAATGTGGACTATTGGAAACAAAATTATTAGAAAACATAAGGAAATCTTTAAGGCTTATAAAGAGAAAATGAGAAAAGAGATAGACTTACCTATGCTTAAAAGAGTAATTCCTCCATGGACTATTCTCAGAAACGTCTTCACTGAAAAGCATCAAAAATATGCAACATTAGCAAGACAAGTCGGTTCATACCCAATACTAGTTTACATACCAGAAAAAGTTAGCTTAAATAAGTATATTGACGTTGTAGTGGTTGACCATGGATATCGATCAATTACAGCTTTACCAATCCCATTAAATATAAATAGAATTTCAATTGATTTATTAATGAGAATTCCAGGAATAGGGAAGAAAAGGGCGGCAAAAATAATTTCAAAAAGACCATTTAGAAGCGTTAATGAGCTTAGGAAAGTATTAGGTAATGAGGAAATTGTTGAGAAACTTTTAAGTATAATAAGACTTAATATTGAGCGGTAAACTCTTAAAGCGTGTCCTCATTAAAGAATTATAGGGCCCGTAGCTCAGCTTGGATAGAGCATCTCCACCTCTATGAGGTGGAGCTCGAGCCGGCCTTCTAAGCCGGGGGTCGTGGGTTCGAATCCCACCGGGCCCGCCACAACCATTAAATTTATGGAATTTTGTCCATCAAATTTAGAGAGGTTTTTATATAGTTTTCGGCGGTTTCACTCTGATGAAGCAGATTGAAATTACAGATGCAATATTCATGAGTGAACATGAAGATTTACGAAAATCATTGACCTTAATAAATTTAATTTGACGAAAAGTACATAACTATTATGTTTTAACCAAATTTAATCCATACTTTAACTTTTCTTCCTTTCTATTTTTCCCATAAATCTTTTTGCTCTAATGGCAAATATATAGTGTATCTTGAACCTTGTTTAACTATGCTCCGTTCACCAAGGTATATGAAACCATGCCTTAATAATTCCAATTCTATGAAAGCATCCGTCATAATTATCATCCCCAGTATAAGTATAATATTTCATAACATAAACCCTAATTTTACTTTCATTATGTTTAATCTAGATGAAATTTTCAAAGCATTCTTAACTGCTTGACTAAATTTTAATGTGAATTCATATTAAGAGTTCATGAAAGGATAGATTAATCGTTTATTCTACTTCCTCTCATTAATCAATTTAGTTCACCATAGAATTTAGCATACAATGTTCTTTAAGAATTAACTTTAAACTTGAAACTGAACCTAAGGTGTCAATTGCTTTACCCTATGAAAGGAAATTCATATTAGGAGTTACACAGGATAGAATTAGTGAATCTGGAATACATATTAATATCTAAGAGATTAATTAAAAGAATTTATGTCATTATTGAGAAAGATTGATGCATTTTCATTTCAGAGGGTTGCCAAGTTAGCTGATATAGGCAACAGTTACTAAATTACTAGTTAAAGTTGAAGAAATTCTCACTAAGCGATCTTAAGATTCGAATTGATAATTGTTGAATAAGCAGCTAACTGCCAGAATTGATAAGAGTTGAAGGAAAGGTAAAACAATCTATTATTTAGTTAGATCAAATATTCAGAGACTGAAAGAAAACTTACAAATTAAAAGAATAAGCTTACTTTAATAAAGCATGTTAATAAGTTTAAGAGAAAAATATTTCAATGTGAAAATAGAACCATAAAATCGTTGAGCTGAGTAGAGCTAATTGGTTAAGTCTAATAGCGTTAACCCACTACCATGTAACGGAAAGACAACTAAGGAAATTAAAGATGAAATTCAAGTTTTAATTATTGCATTTACAATTTGATTTCAAAATTAATAAGGACAAATATAGCTCAAGAAAGCAAAAATCAGATACCTAAACATTACTTAGTATTTAAAAATGTTTAGCATTAATTTAGAGTAATTAGTGAGACAGGATAATGTCTTTTGATGATTTCTCCAGCTAGATCTAAGACATATTTTGCACATTCAATTATGACATGATCACTTGTTGCTACTACTTCTCCATGCTTAAGTACAGCTTTATCGCTTTGTTTAACTGCTTTAGCATCACCCACTAAATTAAATTTCTTTAGATACTTCCTAACCAGGCTAGCTAGTTCACCGCTTCTACTTACTGGACTGTCAAAGAAAAATAGGACTTGTTTAGGGGAATATTTACTCAAGAAGTTTAGTATTAAATTAATAGACTTATGAGTTAACTCTGTTATTTTATATTTTCCGAAGACAGCTGAGATATCACGTATGAAGCCATCGTCACATATTATTAGGGTTCTCCCTCGAATAGCGCTTTCAATAGTTATGAGGACATTATATCCATCTATGGTTAAGATTCGCTGTGATATAAATTCAGGTTTAACTTTCTTTTGTTTATGTATTTCTGCTTGAATTGGATCATATACTGCTCTATATAAAATTGCTCTCTCTTCTTTAGATAACAAATATCTTGAAGCAATGAAATTCGCTGCATGCTCTCTCTTATATCCTCTACTTAGGAGATATCTCATATCAATTATTGCATCCTTAAGTTTACTTAATGGAGTCATTATTCTATATAGATTGCTGGTCTAAATGGCATGGCAAGTTGGGCTCTATTCTTGGGGTCATACTTGTTAGGATCATCAGCATTAAATACTGAAACACTTAGATCTAATTCCTTCTCTAAGAAATTACGTGCAGCATCAAAGATACTTTTTTCATCTATTTTTACATTAATTCTTAGATTTCTCTCTTCCTTAGACAAGTTAACTAGTTTTTCATATGAATATTTAATTAATTTGATTGCTTCCTTTTCTCTTCCTTTTACATATGGCTTTTTCATTACTGCTCTTATGACGTCATTAAGCATAGTTACTCCTGAATTTAATAGCTGAGCAATATCTCGATATATTGACCATTTCCATTCTGGTGCTACATAAATGACTAGCTTAGTCGGTTTAGTTTTAAATAGCTTCTTTATTTCAAAGATGTCTTCTAGAGTTTCTTTAATTAGCATTTCTGAAAGTTCTGCTTCCATATAAACTTCCTCTTCTTTATATTCAGGCCATTTAGCTAGCGATATGAAGGGTTTATGTCCTGTTTTTGCCCAAAGTTCTTCGCATATAAATGGAATAAATGGTGCTAGAAGTCTAAGCCATATGTCAATAGCCTTTAAAATAACTTTACCATTTATTTTCTCGGTTCTCCTAATATACCATCTTAAAAGATTCCATACATTAAAGAGAGCTTCATTTAAAGCCGTTCTAGTTTTTAATTCCTCTAAGTTTCTAGTTACATTATTTATTGCTCTTTGAATACTGCTCAATAACCATTTATCTATCATGTTTAGTTCTTTTCTTGTATTGTCACTAGTAGCCATTGAGTATAATTGTAATACGAAACGGTAAAGAGATTCAAGATTTCTTTTCATATCTTCAGCATTCTTATTTCTCCAGTCAGGATCATCAAAACCTTCTGCACTCAATAATAGAGTTGCACGTATAATATCAGCACCGAAATTTTTAATTGCATTTTTTAGCGTTATGAATATACCTTTTGACTTAGACATTGGTTTTCCTTCTATCATAAGCATACCATTGACACCAATTGCCCTTGGCCATTTTTCTTCAGGAAAAACTGCAGCATGGTGAAATATGAAGAATGTAAGATGATTTGGTAGTAAATCTTTAGCTGAGACTCTTAAATCAACTGGATACCAGTAATCAAATTCTTTTCTCATAGAATTTAATAGTTCAATTGAAAGTCCAGTTTTCTTTGAAAGTTCATTTGGATCACCTTTACCTAGGAAGATATAGTTGAGTACTTCATATGTTAAGTCTTCAGGTTTAACTAGTCCAGCATTTACGTATTTACTAATAGTGTAGAAAGCCATGTAAATTGTGGAATCACTGAGAGTTTCAACGAGCCATTTTGGGTCCCAAGGTAGAGGGGTCCCGAGTCCTGAGAATCTTGTGCAGGGTTTATCTTCAAGCCAGTCTATCACCTCTTCGAAATTTCTTCTTGCTTCAGGTGGGAGAACTTTTGCATTTCTAAGAAGTTTTCTTGATAACTCCTTCCATTTAGGATCAGAATATTTAAGGAACCACTGATTTTCCAATACCTTAACTATGCATTTAGTTCCACATCTACAGATAACGGGTCTTGGTAGGTCATACATGATATCTGCATAACCTTTTTCTATGAAATCCTTGATTATGCGTTCTTTAATTTCATAGATTTTTAAGCCAGCATATTCACCGCAATTATCTTTTAAAATACCTTTATGAAATTCCTTTTTGTATATTATTTGGGTAGCTTCTTCAGCTTTAGGATCAAATTGATTTTTAACTTTAAGTTGCTCAACTACTTCAATTGCAGGATATTCTCCAAAACCTTCAACTGATATTATTGATATAGGCTTTATTTTCTTTACAGTTTCTACATCTATACCATATTTAATTAAGGGGTCTGGATTTTCAATTAGGTCTTTAAGGGCTAACCAATCATATGGTGCATGTGCAGGAACACTATATACTAGTCCAGTACCATTATCTGGATCTACAAATGGCGCGGGGAGAATTAATATTTCTCTATTGTTAACTGGATCTCTACAGGTTTTTCCAATTAATTCCTTGCCATTAAAACGCTTTATTACTTTGATTTTCTTTAATTGTTGAGATAACTTATTAGCTGCTTGTTCACTTATAACCCATTTTTCGCCGTTAACTTCAGCTAGCACATATATTGCTTCAGGATTAACCCAAAAATTAGTTACTCCATATATTGTCTCAGGACGGAAAGTTGCAGCCGGTAAATATGCATCTTTAAATTTAAACTTCATTAATATGTAACGTTCAGGTGATACACCTACTCCTTCAAGTCTATCATGATCTCCAGTTGCACTTTTACATCTTGGACACCAGACGATCGGATGAGTTCCTTTAACTACATATCCTTTATTTCTTAATGTGATGTATTGCCAATTAATGAATTTGCTAAATGCTTTATGATAACTGGTAGTATGAAATTCTCTCCGCCAATCAATTGAAAATCCCATACGTCTAACAACTTGTCGATTTTCATTTGTATAATATCGAGCCATATAAACTGGATCTGTGAATTTCTTAATTTCTTCAGGCGGTACACCATCAATTTCAATTAAGACTCTTATTATTTTTTGGTCACCCTCTTCAATTCTCTTAGCTGCACCGGCAATGGTTACACCAGTCCAATGCCAGGCCCATGGGAAGAGAACATTGTATCCCTGCATTCTCTTGAATCTAGCATATACATCGACTCTTGAGGCAGTAAAGGCATGACCAAGATGAAGAGGGCCATTCATATATGGGAATGGGAATGTAACGAAAATTTTGGGTCTTGAATCTGGATCAGCTTCGAAAATTTTATGTTCTTCCCATAGTTTTATCCATTTCTCTTCTATTTCATGTATATTGATTGAAGCTTCCATTGAGAATGCCTCCACTGTTTACATTAATTAAGCAATATGAAATACCCTATATAATATTCGTGGCTGAGATGGATTAACCTAATGTTACTTCGTAATGGAAGAAAGGAATTGCTCGATTAAGTTTACAGCATCCTTGATTTTACCTGCGTTCTTTCC
>Ga0190367_1001786_pt1 | contig 11926 bp, 9 predicted proteins | sample 4872181011_MG_FD_171838 | JGI IMG/M metagenome (GOLD analysis project Ga0190367, IMG submission 171838) | Hydrothermal vent microbial mat bacterial communities from Southern Trench, Guaymas Basin, Mexico - 4872-18-10-11_MG | ecosystem: Environmental > Aquatic > Marine > Hydrothermal vents >... | reverse complement strand
CAAAAGATAGGCCGATTAATATTAAAAAAAACAAAAATAAGGGGGGGTAGAAATGGCTGAAGAAAAAAAATTAGGGGTAAAAGACAAAGGTTTAGCTAAACCAGAAGAGCGTCCTAAAGGGATAGCTGAAGAAGATTTGTCTCTTAAAAGAGAAAAAGCTAAAAAACTTGCTCAGGAAAAAGCCCGTGCTCGAACTCTTGCTAAACAGCAGCAAATAGCTGAAAGAATAGCTGCAGCGTCAGAAGAGCTTGCTTCAGCTATTGAAGAATCAAGTTCTGCTGCAGAAGAACTTAATCGTTCTATGGAACAGATTGCTGCTGGTGCTGAAGAAGCAAGTGGTGCTTCTGAACAAATTCGTGCGTCTGTAGTTCAAATAGAAAAGGGCTCTGCAAGAATAGCTCAAAATGCCAAACAGAATTTAGAAAAAGTAAAAAGTATTAAAAATTTGGTAGCAGATACCTCTTCTCAAATTGAACTTTTAATTGAAGGTGTTAATAATGCTTCTGAAGCTGCTATCGAAACTTCTAAACTGATGGAAGAACTTGAAAAACAATCTGAGGAAATAGGAAATATTGTTCAAGCAGTGGTGAGGATTGCTGATCAAACCAATTTATTAGCTTTAAATGCAGCTATTGAAGCAGCTCGTGCAGGGGAACATGGAAGAGGTTTTGCAGTGGTAGCTGATGAAGTTAGAAATCTTGCTGAGACTTCGGAGAAAAGCGCTCGAGATATAAGAGAATTAGTGGCAGAAATTCAAAATTCAGTAAGAACAGTAGTAGATGAAATTAATCAAATAAGTAATAATGCTAAGAATGAGGCTGAAAGAGGGAAAACAATAAGTGAAGAATTAAAAAATATAGCTCAAAAAATGGATGAGTTTTTAAAAGCAACCGAAGAAATAGTAAATGTAGCAAATAGGTCTTCAGATGAAGCAAAAAACTTTTTGAAAAGTGCAGAACAAATTGCTACATCAGCAGAGGAGCTTGCTTCTTCAGCAGAAGAAGCAAGAAAAGGGACAGAAATGCAAGCAAAAGCATTTAGTGAGATGTCTACAGCTTCTCAAGAATTAGCACAAGTAGCTGAAGAATTAAAAACTTCTACAGATACTAAAAAGTCTGCTGAAGAAGTAGCTGCTATGGCAGAGGAGCTTTCTGCTAATATAGAAGAAACCAGCACAGCTGCTCAAGAACTTGCTCAAGCTATTGATCAAATAAAAACTGCTTCAGAACTTCAAGCCAAAGAAACTCAAAATGCCGGTGAAATAGCAGAAAAACTTGTAGCTTCTGCTAAACAAATAGAAGGTAGAGCAAATCAACTTGTAAAAGATTGTGAAGAGGTCAGCAAATTGTTAGCTGAGAATAAAATCAATGTGGATAATATGATTGAAAATATTAAACAATCTGCTGAAGATAATTTAAAAGCTTTGGAAAATATAAAAATTTTAGAAAAACACACCAGAAAGATTGAAAAAATAGTTGAGGTTATTATGAATGTAACAATTTTAACCAATATGCTTGCTGTAAGCGGTTCTATTGAAGCAGCCAGAGCTGGAGAATACGGTAAAGGTTTTTCTGTAGTAGCAAGTGATATAAGAAATCTTGCTACAGAATCAGCAGAAAATGCAGACAAAATTAAAGATTTGGTAAGAAATTTACAAGATTTAATTAATGTATGTATGCAAGAAATAGAACTTGCTGCTAAAACTGCTAAAGGAGAAGCAGAAAAATCAAAAGTGGCATCTCAATCTCTTATTAAAATAGAAGAAGATATGAAGGATATACTTAAAGCACTTAAAGAAAGTTTAGATCTTTCTCAAGAATCCTTAAAAGCTATTGAAGAATCTAAAAAGGCTATAGATCAAATTGCCTCAGCAGCTGAAGAAGCTGCTAAAGCTGTTGCAGAAGCAGCTGCAGCCGCAGAGGAGCAAGCCAGAGGAGTCCAAGAACTTTCTCAAGCTATAGAAGAGATAGCTTCTCTTGCTGATGAATTGCAAAGTATGTAAAAGGGGGGATAAAAATGGGAAACCAAATAGTTACTTTTCAATTAGGAAAAGAAATATTTGGTATAGATACTAATTTAATAAAAGAGATTATAAGATATCCAGAAATTACTGAAGTTCCCAAAGCCCCTAAATATTTAAAAGGTCTGGCTAATTTAAGAGGAATTATTATTCCAATTATTGATACTCGTATTAAGCTGGATATTTCTAATATAGAAATTACTCCTTACACCAGGGTATTAATCTTAGATATAGGTAAAACTTTTTTGGGATTAATAGTAGATCAGGTAAAAGGAGTAATAGATGTAGAAGAGAATGAGGTTGAGCCACCTCCTCAAGTTTTATCTTCTGAAATAGAGAAAGAATATATTTCTGGAGTTATAAGAAAAAATGGTCAACTTATTCTTAAACTTAATTTAGAAAATTTATGTAAAATTGAAATAACTGCTTCAGAAGCTGAAATAAAAACTCAAGTATTCAAAGAAGAACAGAAGGAAGAAGAAAAAAAGCATATAGAGGAAGTTCAATTAGTTACTTTTTCAATTGCTGGGGAAGAGTATGCCTTTCCTATAGAAATAGTAAAAGAAATTTTGAGAGTGGGTAATATTACTGAAGTTCCAGAGACTCCTGAATATATTCTTGGAATTTTGGCTGTAAGAGATACTTTACTTCCTGTAATAGATTTAAGAAAATTATTCGGTTTTTCAGATTTAGCCAGAGATGTAAATCAGGAATTAGATAAAATTTTGAAAGAACACGAAGATTTTGTAAAAGATTTAAAAAATTCCATAGAAACAGGAAGTCCCTTTAGAGGTGAACTTGATCCTGATAAATGTGGCTTTGGTTTGTGGATGAAAAGATTTATTACTTCAAGTGAAAAAATAAATCAAACTATCGAGGTTATGAAAAAAGACCATCAACTTTTTCATGAACTGGCTAAAATAACTTTACAAAAAGTTAAAGAACATAGTAAAGAATCAGCCCTGCAACTTTTTGAAAATGACATGTTACCTGTATTTGAAAAATTAAAAAGGCATTTTAAAAATTTAAAGGAAGCTATTTCTGAAGACATTAAAGAAGATCAAAGAATTTTGGTACTGGAAATCTTTAATACTCCTATAGGTATTTTAGTAGATAAAATAAAACAAGTAATCAGAGTGGCTAAAGATTTTATAGAAAAACCGCCTGAGATTTTAAAAACTGAAAAAAGTGACAATTTAAAAGGTATAGCAAAATTAGAAGAAGGAAAAAGAATTATTATGCTTATTTCTGAAGAAAGCTTATTTGATAAAAAAACTATTGAGGAGTTGAAGGAAATGGTTAAAAAAGAAGAAAAATTAGAAAAAGAAGTTACTACAGTTACAGAAGAAATTCAATTAGTTACCTTTAAACTCGCTGAAATTGATTTTGCTGTTCCTATAGAAGATGTTCAGGAGATTAACAGAGTGGAAAGTATAACCTCTGTTCCAAGAGCTCCTTATTTTGTAGAAGGTGTTATGAATCTTAGAGGAAATGTAATCCCTGTTATCGATTTAAGAAAAAGATTTGAAATGGAATTTCGCCCATATGATGAAACAACCAAAGTAATTATAGTAAAATTGCAAGATAAATTAGTTGGTTTTGTAGTAGATTCAGTTTCTGAGGTTTTAAGAATTTCAAAGGATAGTTTAGAGACTCCACCAGAAATTATTGCTGAAAATATAGATACTCGTTTCATTAAAGCAATTTGCAAACTGGAAGAAAAAGACAAAATAATTTTAGTAATAGATATTTTGAGTGTTTTAAGTGATGAAGAAAAAGAAAAATTAGAAACTTTAATGTCTTCTGAAGAAACTACAGTTCCAGAACCTTCTTCTGAAAAACCTTCTGAAAAACCTAAAAAAATACTTAAAAGGATAAAAGATGATGAAAAAGAAGATTAGGGTTTTGGTAGTTGATGATTCAGCTTTAATGCGAAAAATGTTAAGAGAAATTTTAGAATCAGATCCTGAAATAGAAGTAATAGCCACAGCTCGAGATGGGGAAGATGCTTTAGAAAAGGCACGTAAACTCGAACCTGATGTGATTACATTAGATGTAAATATGCCAGGTATGGATGGATTAACTGTATTAAAGCATATTGTAAAAGAAGAAATTTGTCCAGTAGTTATGGTAAGTTCATTGACCCAAGAAGGAGCTGAAATTACTTTTCAAGCTTTAGAATTAGGAGCTTTTGATTATGTTGCTAAACCAGGAGGGACTATATCACTAAATTTAAAACAAGTAGCTGATGAAATTATAGAAAAAGTAAAGGCAGCAGCTAAAAAGAAATTAATTTTTTATAAACTTTTTAAAAAAGTTAAAAAAAGAATTCCTCCCAGAAAAAAAATTGTTAAACCATTTATACCAGAAATAAAAGAAATTGCCAAAGAAGTTCCTGTAGCAGTAGCTATAGGAGCTTCTACTGGAGGTCCTAAAACCTTAATGGATATTATTCCGGAATTACCTGCAGATCTTCCTGCTGCAATATTTATTGTTCAACATATGCCTCCATCTTTTACTAATTCTTTTGCTAAAAGATTAGATGCCTATTCTCAAATTTTTATTAAAGAAGCTGAAGCTGGAGATGTTGTTAAAAAATCTCGTGGATATTTAGGAAAGGGTGGCTATCATCTTTTATTGAAAAAAGGATCAGAAGTTATTAGAGTAAGACTTTCTACTAATCCACCTCATCTTTTCATGCCCTCTGTAGATATAATGATGGAATCAGTTTTAAATGTTTTTGGAAGAAATACCATAGGGGTTCTTCTTACAGGAATGGGAGATGATGGAGCTAATGCCATGGTAAAAATAAGAAAAGCAGGTGGTATTACTATCGCAGAATCTGAAGAAACAGCTATTGTGTTTGGTATGCCTAAGGAAGCTATAGAAAGAGGAGGAGCTGAAATTATAGCTCCAAGTTATCAAATAGCAGAAGAAATAATAAAAGCAGTAAATCGTTTAGCTAATTGATAGCTTAGGGGGACTTATGGATAGTGTAGAAGAATTAAGAAAAAAATTAAACCATCCAGATGAAGCTGAAAGAATTTATGCAGTGCATGATATTATGGACAATAATATTACTGAACTTCTTCCAGATTTAGTTAAAAAATTAGTTACTGAGGAAAGTATAGCAGTTAAAAATGCTATAGTAGAAGCCTTAAAAAATATGGATATTTCTTCTATTTATGAAATACTTTTTGAATTATTTTCTTCTCCAGATGCCTATTTAAGAAATGCAGCTGTAGAAATTTTTGCTTCAAGTTTAGATAAAGAAGGAGCTGTAGCTTTTTTAGCTTCTAAACTTGATCATGCTAATAAAGAAGTTCGAAAGCTTATTTTAGATAGTTTAGTTGAGATTGGTACACCATCAGCTATTATGGCTATAAGAGCTTCTCTTTATGATTCTTCTAAAAATGTTCAAATTACAGCTGCAGAATACTTAGGAAAATTAAAAGATAAAGAAAGTTTGCAAGAATTAATAGAACTTTTTAAAAAAGATTCTGAACCTATGCTTAGAGTTTCAATTTTACATGCTTTAAGAGAAATAAAAGAAGGATTTAAAATAAAAGATATTATAAAAATGGTTTTACCTGAAAAAAAGGTTACAGAAGAGAATATAATCTTTTTGCCAGAACTTATGAAATTAGTAGCAGATTTAGGAGAAAAAGATGATATTATATATTTATTAGAGATTGTTAAATATGATTCAGCTTATGCTTATGATTTGATAGATTTTTTAATTAAAATCTGTCAAAGATTTCCAGAATTAAGAAAATTAGAGCAAATTTATAATATTTATCAATATATTAAAAAAGACCCTACTGTAGAGGAAGAACTAAAAGCCTATTTAAGTGAGAGTGTTTTTAATGAGAGGAATTAATCTTACTTTAGAAGATTTTGAAAAATTTGCAGATTTTATTTATAGAAAAACTGGTATTCGTTTTGATCAAAAAAAATTTTATTTTCTTTCTAAAAGAATAGAGAAACGTATGCAGGAACTGGGTATTACAGATCCTGTTGCTTATTTAAGGAAACTTAAATTTGGAGATAAAAACGGAGAGGAACTTCAAAATTTAGTTGATCTTATTACTATAAATGAGACCTACTTTTTTAGAGATTTTCCCCAACTTCAAGCCTTTGCAGAATACTGTTTACCTGAAATAGTGGAAAGAAAGATAAAAACAAGAGATAATAATTTAAAGATTTGGTCAGCAGGCTGTTCTACAGGAGAAGAACCTTATACTATCTCGATTATTTTATATGAAATGTTAGAAGATGTTAATAGCTGGAGTATTGAAATTTCAGCAACTGATATTGATAAGGAAGCTTTGAGAAAAGCTCAAGAGGGTATTTACGAATGGAGAAGTGTAAAACATGTTCCTACAGAATATTTAAAGAAATATTTTGAAATAATAAAAGATAAATACAAAATAAAAGATAAGGTTAAAAAATTGGTTAAATTTGAACATTTAAATTTAATGGATTTTTTAAGTTTAAGAAAAAAACGAGGTTTTGATTTTATTTTTTGTAGAAATGTTCTTATTTATTTTGATGAAATTTCTCGCAAAAAAGTAGTAGACCATTTTTATATTGCCCTAAACAAAGGGGGATATATTTTTCTTGGAAGCTCTGAGTCTTTAGCTCGTATTACCAATGCTTTTAAAATTAAAAGATTAGGAGGACATATAGTTTATACTAAGGAGTAAAGTTATGAAAAAAATAAGAAAGGTTTTAATAGTAGATGATTCTTATGTAGTTAGAAGTTTTCATGGAAATATTTTAAAATCAGCAGGTTTTCAAGTAGATGGTGCTGCAGATGGAGTGGAAGCTTTGGAAAAAGCTTTAACAGATGAATATGATTTAATTCTTTGTGATATAAATATGCCAAGAATGGATGGATTAACTTTTATTAAGAAGTATAGAGAATTAGATAAAGAGACACCCATAATTATTATTACCACTCAAGAAGAAGCTATTAATAGACAAAAGGGATACGAAGCAGGAGCTAATTTGTATGTAGTAAAACCTGTTAAACCTCAGGCTTTAATTACACATATTAAAATGCTTTTAGGAGGAGAGTAAATATGTTTGAAATAAAAAAGAAAAATAGCACTGTGAAGATTTGTTTAAAAGAAACTTGTTCTATTATGGAAATAGAGGAATTTTATAATGAAATTACAAAAATTGCTAAAAATAAAAAAATAAAAAAAATTGAAATTATTCCTTCTAAGGAGTGTAATATAGATACTTCTTATTTTCAAATTTTAATATCTTTAAAAAACTCTGGATTCAATATAGTATTTCCTAAAGGAAAGAAGAATTTAGAAGAAATAGAGACTCTTTATGGAATTAAAATTTAAGGGGGTCTTATGGGTAAAAAAATCCTTATAGTAGATGATGCTGCTTCTATGAGAGGATTAGTTGCTATGACTTTGAAGAAAAGCGGATATGAGGTTGTAGAAGCTTCTGATGGAAAAGATGCTCTTACCAAACTTTCTTCAGTAGGTAAAGTAGATTTAATAATTACCGATTTAAATATGCCTAATATGGATGGAATAGAACTAATTAAAACTTTAAAAGCAGATATGAAGTATAGATTTATTCCAGTAATAATGCTTACTACAGAAAGTCAAGAAGCTAAAAAAGAAGAAGGAAGGAAAGCAGGAGCTAAAGCTTGGATTGTAAAACCCTTTAAACCAGATGTCCTTGTAAGTGTAGTAAAGAAAATTATAGGATAAGGAGTGTTAAATATGATAGATGAAATGGAATATTATCGTAGACAATTCTATGTAGAAGCTAAAGAAATTATAGAAAAGGCAACCGAAGATGTTTTAAAAGCTGAAACAGAACCTGATAATATAGACCTTCTTAATTCTATTTTTAGAGGGGTTCATACTATTAAAGGAAGTGCAGGTGGATTTGAACTGGAAGAAATATCAGAATTTGCTCATCACTTAGAAACTTTGCTTGATAAATTAAGAAATAGAGAAATAGAACTTACCTCTGAAATTGTAGATATAATTTTAAATGGACTTGATTATATTGCTAAAATGATTGAAGATTGTGAAAAAGGACTTAAACCAGAGATAAATTATGAATTAATAGAAAAATTTAAAAGTTTTGCTACTTCAAAGAAAGAATCCGAAGATATTAAAGATATCGAAATTTCTGAAAAAATACATAAAGAAGAAGTAGTTTCTATAAAAAGAGAAGAAATACCTTTAGATATAGTTGAAAATTTAAAAGATTATTATGAAAAAGGTTATAAAGTATATAAAATATTAGTAAAATATACTACAGATGAATATGTAAATGGTTTTGATCCTTTAATTTTTCTTAAAAATTTAAAATCCAATACAGTCTACTATCAAGCTATAACAGATACTTCCACTGTTCCTTCTATAAAGGATTTCAATCCTTTAACTCTTTATTTGCAACCTATAATTTATATTGCAACAGATTTAAATACAGAAGAGATAAAAGATTTAGTTTTTGATGAAGCCTTAATTGAAATTATAGACTTATCATCACAGTTTAAAGTTTCTGAAAAACCTGAAGAATTTATTCCTTTTGAAGCTATAGATAAAGATGTTTTTAATGAATTTATGATAGATGCTTTTGAAGCTTTAGATACTATAGAAAAAAATATTCTTGCTTATGAAAAGGATAATTCTTTAGAAGCATTAAATGCAATTTTTAGAGCTGTGCATACTTTAAAAGGGGATGCTGATTATATTGGTCTGAATATTTTAGCTAAATTTTGTCATAATTTGGAAACACTCCTTGAGAGATTAAAATCTGGAAAAGTTAAAAGAACTTCAACAATTATAGATACTTTGTTGAAAGCTATAGATATTTTAAGAATTACTATTGTTAATTTAAAAACTAATAAAGGGTATCCTCCCAGTATTCATCAGGTAGAAAATGAGTTAAAAGAGATTTTATCATCTAAAGAACCTTTAGAGGAGGAACCAATTTTATCTAAGGAAACTTTACCCCCAGAAGATACACTTAATGTTTTTTTAGATCAGACTTCTCAATTTAGAGATATCATAAAAACTTATCTTCCTAAAGGTTTAGATGAGCAGAATTTAAAAATTATTTTAAGAACTTTGAGAAGTATAAAATCTTCAGCTTCTTATATTGGGCTTTATACTCTTTCTCAAATGGTAGAAAAAGCATTATCTCTTCATGAGGAGAAAAAAATTGAAGATTTTCAGAAAGAATTAAAAAGCATTGAAGCCTTTTTAGAAGGTCTTTTATCTGGAGGAGCTAAAAGATTAGGTGAAATTTTATTAGAAGATCAAAAAATTACTGAAAAAGATTTAAAAGAAGCTTTATCTAAACAGAAAAAGATAGGAGAGATCTTGATAGAAGAAGGAAAGATTAAAAAAGAAGATGTGCAAGAGGCACTTAAAAAACAGAAACTTATGGAAACAGGTGCTCAGCTTAGTTCTAAGGTTACTGTTAAGGCAGAAGAAGAAATTAAAACAATGAGAGTTGATGAAAGAAAGATTGATAATTTAACCAATCTTATAGGTGAATTAGTGGTAGTAAGGAATACTTATGAATATTTATTAAATTCTTTAATTAATCTTTTTGAGCTTGATAGGCAATTTTTACGTGCATTTAAAGATAATCTTTATCAACTTACAAGACTCTCTTACAGTCTTCAAGAGGGTGTAATGTCTTTAAGAATGATTCCTATAAAAAATATTTTTCAGAGATTCCATAGAGCAGTTAGAGATATAGCAAGAAAACAAGGTAAATTAATAAAATTTATTACTGAAGGAGAGGAGACAGAAATAGATAAAAAAGTTGCGGATATGCTTTCTGACCCTTTAATTCATTTAGTTAGAAATGCATGTGATCATGGAATTGAACCTCCTGATGAAAGAAAAGCCAAAGGGAAACTAGAAGAAGGAACAGTTATTTTAAATGCTTTTCAAGAAGGAAGTAATCTTATTATTAAAGTAATTGATGATGGAAAAGGAATTGATAGGAAAAAGCTTTTTGAGAAAGCTAAAGAAAGAGGATTTTCTTTTCAATCACCAGATGATCCAGAGCTTTTAAATGTTATTTTTATGCCAGGATTTAGCACTAAAGAAGAAGTTACAGATATTTCAGGACGCGGTGTCGGTATGGATGTAGTTAAAACTACAGTAGAATCCTTAGGTGGAAAAGTATATATTAACTCAGAAAAAGATTGGGGTACAGAAGTTACTTTAGTAATTCCTGCAAGCATTGGTATAACATCTGCCCTTCTAATAGAAGAAAATAATAAAATTTTTGCTATTCCTATTGATTATATTTTAGAAACTTTAAAAATTCCTGCTTCTAAAATAAGAAGAATTCATGATAGAATAGGTATTTATTATCGTGGTTCAATTTTACCTTGTGAAAAATTAACAAATTTACTTTATCAAAAAGAGAGAACTTTCAGATTAGAATATGATAAAAATATAGAATTATCCATTATTGTATTGAAAACCAGAAATGGTAGTTTTGGAGTTTTGATTGATAAACTTTATAAGAAAACAGAAATAGCTATTAAGCCAGTTCCAGAGACGCTTTCAAACATTGAAATTATATCAGGTGTAAGCATAATGGGAGATGGGAAGGTAGTTTTGGTCTTAAATCCTGAAAAGCTTGTATAAATCTTTCTATATAATCCGTGGAGGAAATAATGAGTTACTGGTGGATAATTTTATTAGGTTTTTTAGGGTATACTATTTTATGGTTAGGAATTTTGATTTTCGTAATTTTTAAAGAACAAAATAAAATAAAAGAGTTAGAAAAAACAAAAAATAAAGTTTTTGAAGAACTTCAAAAACTTACTGAAATTTTAGTTCCAATAAAAAAGTTATTTATAAGACAAAAAGAAATGCTAAAAGTTATTAGTGAAACTATTAATGCCACAACTTTTGATATTCAATCTGCTACAGAGGATAGTGTCCAGAGATTTATGGAACTTATGGAAGAATTAGACAAAACTACAGCTTTAAATATTGAAAAAATAGATAATTTACATAAAAAAGTTAATTTTAGTTTATGTCAGATATTAGAATCCAAATTTGAAGGAAAAGACTGTGAACATAAAGAAGAATGTAGTTTAAATAAAATGTGCGTGGCTCTTGAAAAAACAGAAGAAATTCATACCCAATTGAAAAAATTTTTACAAAAAATCATAAGTTCTGTAGAAGATAGTGAGTTTACTAAAGAAATAACTGGAAAATATAGGATTAAGAAATTAGTAGAAAATATAGAAAATATTAATGAAATGTCTGAAGGTGTTGCACAAATTGCTGAACGAACCAAGCTTTTAGCTTTAAATGCAACAATTGAAGCAGCTCGTGCAGGGGAACATGGAAGAGGTTTTGCAGTAGTAGCTGATGAAGTTAGGAAATTGGCAGAATATACTAATCAATTTGTTAAAGAAATAAAAGAACGAATTTTAGAATTTCAAGAAAATATAAAAAATTTTGAAAAATTATATAATATATTTGCTGAAGATACAATTGTAACTTTAAAAAGATTAGGATTGATTCAAAATATGGCAGCTGAGTTAATGAACACTATTATAGTAATGAAAAATGAACAAAAAGATTTTATAGTAAAACATACCAATATATATGAGAATATCAATCAAATAATTGTTAATCTTCAATTTGAAGATATTACTAAACAAATGAATCAGCATATTTTAAATATTATTGAAAAAATGAAACAAGAAATAGAAGAAATACATATAGAAAAATTTAAAGAAGAACTTATAGAAATAGGTGTAAAAGAAGAAATTATAAAAGAGCTTGAAAATTACTATACTATGGAAAAAGAGAGAGAAATTGCTCAAAAAACACTTTTAGAAATTAAGAAGAAAATGGAAAAAAGTACAGAAGATGTTAC
>Ga0190367_1001785_pt1 | contig 11928 bp, 18 predicted proteins | sample 4872181011_MG_FD_171838 | JGI IMG/M metagenome (GOLD analysis project Ga0190367, IMG submission 171838) | Hydrothermal vent microbial mat bacterial communities from Southern Trench, Guaymas Basin, Mexico - 4872-18-10-11_MG | ecosystem: Environmental > Aquatic > Marine > Hydrothermal vents >... | reverse complement strand
CGTAAGAGAGACAGCAAAGTTGAAAACTGAGCTGGAGGAGAAAAAGAACAGGATAAAAGCCCTTGAGGAAACAATAAAGAAACAAAGGGAAAAGATAAAGGAAATCTACGAAAACGCAGCAGAAGAGGTAAGAGAAAGGATAGAAAGAGCAATAAAAGAGAAGATGGAAGAATTGTCGGAGTGGGAGAGGGACTTAAAACAAAGGGAAAAAGAAATAGCAAGCGAAGCCTTCAGGGAGAAAGTCCTCAAGTATTACTCAGATCCAGCCTAGAACGAACAGCAAAGAGCAGCATACATCTGGGGGTTGCAGGATGCGAAATTTCAGCTGCAAAGCATAGTAGCGTTCCTGGGAGAGATGCATGCTTGATAGAGAACTTTTAAAGCAGAAGTTTGGAAGCCACTTCACAGTAAAGGATGAAGGCATAGCAGAAAAGATAGCTCTTGCTATATTCATTTTACAACAGAAAAGGGAAAATCCGAAAACGAAACATCTGGCTCAGGAGGTATTGGTTTTCCAGTCTCAGCATCGGTGCAGCATGCTTTTCTAACTTCTTCTTTTGAGAGAGGATACCATTTTCCTTTGGCTATGAATATACCATAGATCTTTTTTCTTGGTATCCACACCTTTTTTCCATCTGGCATCTTTCTCTCTACCTTCAAAGGAAGAAATTGGCGTATGATCATTCCACCTGAGCTGCTGAAGGCAGATGCCAGCTTTGCTCTGAACAGAAGCTCGTGGCTTTCATGATAGCCGAATTTTCCATCTGCACTAATGTCTATGACAAAAGGTTCACTTTCTCCCTGCACCATTAGAGTAACAATTTTGTTTCCTGGTATTTTAACAATAGCTTTAATCAGTTTGTCCATTGCAGCAGTGTTGACTTTTTTCATCATGTCCCTCCTTAAACCACCACTTGCAATACTCTTTCCTTGGGTCTGAAGTGCAGCATCTCACAGCTTAGTGCAATATCTCCATCTATCTGCACAGCTTGTTTTTTCTCCAACCTGAGAAAAGCTTCATATCCCCGGATAACTCTTGCACAATAAAGATTTTAACTCCTTCTAATGAAGGATTTGGATATACACGCAAGCAGATCTCCCTTTCTTGACAAGCATCATGAAACATGTCCACAATCTCTTGCATTTCGGCTATTGTAGTATGACTCAGCTTTCCTTCTATTACTAAGAGAATACGCTCAGAATATGATGATAAAGAAAACTTCCTGATAACATCTTGAAATGCTTCATGCAGAGCATTATTCCCAGAACATGTCGCTTGAGTGATTTTTAGAGAAAATTCTGATGGTTTCTTATCCTTTTGCCATAGGCACTCTCCTTCAAAGAAATAGGGGCAAAGAGTGCATTTTCTTGGGACACTACCTTCTATACCGAAATGACAGAAAGGCACTTCATCAAGTTCTCCTTCAACAGGACAATTAACATTCCACAAATATTGAAAAAAGTTGGATTTAATCATGACATTTTTTCCCACACATAACGCTATGCCAAATATTTGCATTTACAAACCTGACTTCCTTCTTATGTAAGAAAGCAAGCATCATCTTTGAAAAAAACGCATTTCTTTAAACTTTTATTTTTCATATTCACTTCAGAAAGTTTATAAGAGTGATCAGTATGGAAACAAAAGTAAATCCTCCAGCCATAAGCCACTGAAGGAAGGAAAGGCGTTTTTCAACAGCTTCAAATCTTTTATCCATCTCCCTTTGAAGTGATTCAAACCTTTTATCCACAGCCTCAAATCTTTTGTCCATCTCTCTCTGAAGAGCCTCAAAACGAGCATTCATTTCCCTTTGAAGTGAGGCAATAATCTCTCTCTGAGCTTTGAGTTCCTCTTCCACTCGGATTATTCGTTCAATCAGAGAAATTTCCTTTGCTTTAAGTTCATATTCACGAATAAACTCTGATAGCTGTTCTGCTATGAGTGGTTTTATGACTTTTATGAGTTCTTCTTTTGGGATTTTTTCTTCCATCACAGCTGATTCTAAGAGGAACAGAGGAAGTATGTCAAGGAAAAAGGCTTTTTTATCAGCAGGAAAAAGAAATGTAAAGGCAGGTTTATCCTATAAGGTAGCTTTGTGTCCTGGAGTTGTAATCCCCTTTAAATCAAGTCAATGAAAGATATGCAATGTGAGTTCATGACATAAAGAAAACAATCAAGCAGACTTAATCCAGCATCTCTTACTGGTTCAATAATGACTTTTCCTTCCACTACCCCTTAAACTTAACCAGATCTGTTCCCAAAAATTCACGAATTTTTTTAGGAATAGTAACCTGTGGTTTTTTATTTTCCTGGATAAGGAACTTATTGATTCATGTTTCACAAGCTCAGCACATTGCTTTTCCAGTTTGCTTACTTATCTTTTGGAGAAAAAGGCTTTCAGGGTAATATTATAAATGCAGTAAAGCTTTAGACAAAGCTCGATCAATTACTGATGGAGTTCAAGCTGTTCTTCAGGATATCAAAAAGCTGAAAACAAGTAACTACAGGAACAAAGTGGTTTTGTTTATAGTTTATCCCACAAGTCACACTTATAAGGATTGGATAAAATACTTAGAAAAGATAAGGATAGAATAACTCTTTCAGACAACAGTATTTATCCTTTTACTTTGGAAATTTCATCCACACATTTTTTAACTTTTTTGTCAAAAGAGATTACAGGAAATTTTCTGCTATAAGCACATATAAGGCAATCTACAAAATCAAGATTTTTTAAGCCAAATATCTTCAGAGCTTCAAAAAGCACATCCTTATCTGTTGCGTTTATTCCTTTTCCTTTCAAAAGCTCCATTAATACCTGAGCTATCTCTTCTCTTTTTACCTTGTAAAGCCCTGAAAGCACATAAACTACTTCTGCAACGACGGAATCAAGCAAAAAAATTTTGCTTTTGCCAGAAAATGCTTCATTGAATAATGTTTCGGCTTCTTTGTAAAGCTTCTCATGGTCTCTCAGCAGGTATCTCAGCATAACATTAGCATCAACTACCATGGTCTTTTTTGGAAAATGCATCTCTTGCAACCTCTTCTTCCATTTTCATTATATCCTCTATGTTTTTATCCCTAATAGTAGCATACTTTTTTAAAGCTCCAGCTGGCTTTTTTACAGGTTTTATTGTTATTTCTTCACCTTCCATGCTTATTTCCACTATATCTGTTCCAAGTTTTTTTCTAAACTCTGCAGGTATTGTAATCTGTCCTTTTCGGGTAATTTTTGCTGTAAACATATTACATTCTCCAATTGGATTACTTAAGCACAATGTAATATATGAGCTTTAAAAAGTCAACATTAGACAATGCGAAAAATAAAAAGATAAAACTTGAACTGGGGGAACTTTTAAGTTATCTCCCAGACTTCCACTACCTATTAGTTTCAGATTCCTATAATCTTGCCCTCCTTTTTGTTTTTGCAGAAAAAAACTTGAATAAAATCCAGTTTAATGCTAAGCTGAGAAAAAAACTTTTCCTTTATTTTTTTTTAGGAGGATCTTATGGAAAGAAAAGTAAAAAATGGAGACACTGTTAAGGTTCATTATACTGCAAAGCTAAAAGATGGTTCTGTTTTTGATTCTTCAAGAGGACATATTCCTCTTCAGTTTACAGTAGGAGAAGGAAATGTTATTCCTGGACTTGAAAAGGCAGTGATAGGAATGAAGGTTGGAGAAAAAAAGACAGTTGAAGTCCCTCCAGAAGATGCATTTGGTCCAAGATATGAGGAGCTTGTATTTAAGGTTGAAAGAAGTTCTATTCCTCCTGATATAGAACTTTTTGTTGGACAGAATCTTCAGATGAGACATCCTGATGGCGGTATTATAAATCTCGTAGTTACAAAGATAGATGAGGATACGGTTACACTTGATGCAAATCATCCTCTTGCAGGAAGCAGTATTATATTTGAACTTGAACTTTTAGAGATTGTCTGATCTGTGGGGAGGGCTCAAAAAGGGTTCTTCCCACAGGCTTCTCCTGCTGGTTTTTCTTTGTGGCCTTCTTCCTTCCAGCAGGAGAAGCAGGCTTAAAGGAAAGATATGAAGGATGAAAGGGAGCTTGCACTCAAGGCAGCAAAGGAGATCATTGTAAAGTTTATTGAGGTTGGAAGGCTTTCTGTAAGCTCGTTTGAAGAGACATGGAAGCTTATATACAGAACCATTCTTTCTTCTTTAAGAGAAGAGGAAGATAAAGGTTAGTTAGTATTTTACCTCTACGAGGAAAAGTCCTTGAGCAGGAGCCTTTTTTCCTGCAAGTCTTCTATCTTTTGCTTCAAATATCTCCTTAAATCTTTCCAGAGAGATCTTTCCATATCCAACCTGAACAACCGTTCCTACTATGTTTCTTACCATATGTCTTAAAAATCCATTTGCTTCCATGACTATCCTCAAAAGACCATCTGAATCTGAAATAAGTTCAGCTCTAAAGACAGTCCTTACTGGATTCACAGAGGAGCTTCCAGAAGATCTGAATGAAGAAAAATCATGCGTTCCTACAATAAGAGAAAGTGCTTCTTGCATCTTTTCTCTGTCAAGTGGAGGGATTACATGCCAGAGATATCTCCTTTTGAAGATGTCAGGCTCTTCTCTGTTCAGGATCCTGTATTCATATGTCTTTGACTTTGCTGAATATCTTGCGTGAAAGTCAAGTGGAACATATTCTGCTTTTTTTATGTATATGTCATCTGGAAGAAGAGAATTTAGAGCCCTTCTTAACCTTTCTGGTTCAAGTTCACAGTTTGTTCTGAAATTTGCAACCTGTCCCAATGCATGAACTCCTGCATCTGTTCTTCCAGATCCAATAAGCTTTACATCCTCTCCTGTAAGGACCTTTAACTTTTCCTCTATGACTCCCTGAATCGTTGGCTTTTCTTTTTGTCTTTGCCAGCCATAATATCTTGTTCCGTCATATGATATGAGAAGTTTTATGTTTTTCATATCAGCATATAACCCTGAGGATGTCTTTTTCTACTTTAAAAAAGAACTTCTTTGCCTCTTCTTTAAAATCCCCATCACCTTGAATACCTTTTTTTTCAGAAAGAGATATTCGAACATCTTCACAGCATATGTAATTTCCTAAGAAGTTTTTGAAAAAAAGCGAGATTAGACTTACAGGAAAAATCTTGAAGACACTTCCAGAAAATATCCTTATGTGGAGTTTTCCATCATCAAATCTTGCTTCTGGCATTATTTTCATTCCATATCCATAATAAGGCTGCTTCGTAATTATTATACTTATTGCATCTTTTACCTGAAAAGTCTTTCCGTCTGCACAGATCCTTGCATCAAATAGCCTATACCTTCTTATTGCAGACATTGTTGCTCTAAGGTATGAATCTGACATGAGCCTTAATACATCTGCTTCAAATCCAACAGAACACATAAAACAAAGACTTTTGTCATAAAGTCTTATAAGGTCTAACTTCCTTATCTTTCCTCTCTTTATCCTTATAGCACATCTCAGAGGAGAACAGGGAAGACCTAAGGCATACTTAATTGCATTTCCTGTTCCTATGGGAATATGGGAAAGGACATTATAGGAAAGGTCAACACTGTTTATCAGGTCTGAAAAAGTTCCATCTCCTCCAGCAGATATAACTATTTTATGTCTTCCAGAGTTTTCCTTTATACATCTTCTGAATTCTTCTTTTGAGCTCGTATCAAGTCCATATATCTTTGCACCAACAATAGATGAGATTTCCTTAAGAAGTTTATACTTTTTTTCTAAAGGCATAGAACCTGCTTGAGGATTTGCAAAGATTGCGCAGTTCATTTTAAAAAAGTCTTGAAATTTATCAAAATAAAGAGATAACATATTTTACAATAAAAACTTTATGGAGGGAAAGTTGGGAATATGAAAAGGGCTGCACTAAAAGAAGAACCTAAGATAATGAATAAAAAAATTGTTGTTTCTGATCAAGAAGTTTTGAGAAATCTTTGTGGAGAAAGGAATACGAATTTAAAAATAGTAGAAAAAAGGACGGGTGTGGAACTTTATGTAAGAGGTAATGTGATACTTCTTCATGGACATTCATGGGAGGCTGATCTTGCAGAAAAAGTTCTGAATCAGCTTATAGAACTTATAAAATCCAATTATCCGGTTTATCCATCAGATGTAGAGTATGCTATAAGGATATTAAGTGAAAATCCAGATGTTGATCTAAAACACATCTTTAAGGATGAGATCCTTATCTCATCCAAAAAAAAGATCATAGCACCAAAGACACTGAATCAGAAAAGATACATAGAGAGCATAAGAAAGAACGATATAGTATTTGGAGTTGGTCCTGCAGGGACAGGAAAGACATATCTTGCTATGGCAATGGCTCTTTCGTATCTCATGAAAAAAGCAGTAAGCAGAGTAATACTTACAAGACCTGCTGTTGAAGCAGGAGAAAAGCTCGGATTTCTTCCAGGAGATATATACGATAAAGTAAATCCATATCTTAGACCACTTTATGATGCACTTCATGATATGATGGACTTTGAAAGTGCTTCCCGTCTTCTTCAGCAAGGAATAATTGAGGTTGCTCCTCTTGCATTTATGAGAGGAAGAACCCTTAATGATGCTTTTATAATACTTGATGAAGCACAGAATGTAACACATGAGCAGATGAAGATGTTTCTTACGAGACTTGGCTTCAGCTCAAAAGCAGTAATTACAGGTGATATAACTCAGACAGACCTTCCTGAAGGAAAGGTATCAGGACTTAGAAGGGCTATAGAGATACTTAAAGGAATAAAGGGAATAGATTTTGTTTATTTTACGAAGGAAGATGTCGTAAGACATCCTCTTGTCCAGGACATAATAGATGCATATGAGAGGGCAGAGAAGAATAAAAAATAATTATGTTTGGAATAAAAAGCAAAAAGAAGGAAGAAATAAAACCACCGCCTATTGGTAAAGAAGTAAAAACAAGTAGGATCCCTGATAACTGTATTGCAATATTTTTTATTTTAGGTCTGAGTGCTATCATTTCAATTTTAATGTATCCTAACATACTTACAAAACCTAAGAAATACCATGTAGGAGACATTGCAGACAGAAATATAAAAGCAGCTTTTGACTTTCTCGTAGAAAACAAAGAGCTTACAGAAAAGACAAAAGAAAAGGCAGCAAGGGCAGTCTGTGATGTATACGATTTTGATCCAACAGCATCTCATCTTATAGAAAGGATAAAAGAGGCATTTAAAACAGCTAGAGAAAAGATAAGAAAAAAAGAAGACCTGGAAGAGATTAAGAAAGACTTCTTTGAGATCCTTCTTATATCTCCAGATGATAATGTCTTCTATGAAGTTTTCAGAGCAAACTTTTCTAAAGAAATAGAAAACAGGCTGATACAGATAATATCACCTATTATCAAAAGAGGAATATTTTCGGACAAAAGAGCAATTATTCCAAGCTTAAAAAAGGGGATCGTTATTCACAACATAATTACTGGAAGTGAGATAAAAGTAAAAGAGCTTGAAGGATTTTATGACCTTAAGGAAGCAAAAAAGGAGATTTTAGAAAAATCAGCTATTTTAGAAAAAGAGGACAGAGAACTTGCAGATACAGTAAAAAAGCTTGCCTTTTTGCTTATTCATCCAAATATTACTTTTAACAGCAGGGAGACAGAGCTAAGAAGAGAGATAGCAAAAAGATCAGTAAAGCCTTTTTATTTTAAAGTAAAGAAAGGAGAGATGATAGTAAGAGAAGGAGAAAGGATTACAAAACAGGAGCTTATAAAACTGAATGCTCAGTATAGGCTTATAAAAAAGACAAAAGGAATAAGAAAGGTATCTGCTATATTTGTCCTTATATCTTCACTTATGGGAACAGTCTACATTGTTGGAAAAGAATACAGAAGAAAGATGAAGGACCTTGTATTCATAAGCCTTCTTTTACTTTTTATCTTCAGTATGCTGGTATTTATGAACTTTTCTGCAGAAGAAATTGCAAAAGCTCTTCAGAGATTCTCTCCTCATGCCCTTCTTTTTTCAATACCTGTTGCAAGTGGTCCTATGCTTGTTTCTATATTTTTTGGACTAAATTATGCAATAGGAATATCATTCATAATTGCAACGATATCAGCTATGGCTCTTGGAGGAAAGATTGAATATTTTATCTACTTCTTTGTAAGCTCACTTATATCTGCATATGGAGTAAGGAACTGCAGAGAAAGGATAGTTTTTATAAAAACAGGACTAAAGGTAGGAGCAGCAGGAATAGTTCTTGCTATTTCAGCTGAGGTAATCTTTGGTTTTAAAAATTCTATGGAAATAGCTGTTGCTGTCCTTTCTGCATTTACAGGAGGATTGCTTACAGGAGTTATAACTGCTGGACTTCAACCTGTTGTTGAAACTGTATTTGGATATACATCAGACATAAAACTTCTTGAACTTGCAAGTCTTGATCAGCCACTTCTTCAAGAGCTTATGGTCCGTGCTCCAGGAACATATCATCACAGTGTTGTTGTAAGCAATATGGTAGAGGCTGCTGCTCATGAGATTGGTGCAAATCCTCTCCTTGCAAAAGTTGCAGCGTATTATCATGACATAGGAAAGATGAAAAAACCTCTTTATTTTGTAGAAAATCAGATGGGCTCTGAGAATAAGCATGAAAAGCTAAGTCCGTATATGAGTGCACTGATAATTATATCTCATGTAAAGGATGGGGTGGAGATTGCAAAAAAGTATGGACTTGGACAGGAGATAATTGATATCATTCAGCAGCATCATGGAACAAGTCTTGTAAGCTATTTTTATGAAAAGGCAAAACAGCAGGCAGAAAGATCAGAAAAGCAGACTGTGAGAGAAGAAGACTTCAGATATCCTGGACCAAAGCCACAGACAAAAGAAGCAGGTCTTGTTATGCTTGCAGATGCTGTTGAAGCTGCTTGCAGAAGCCTTTCTGATCCAACTCCTGCAAGGATAAAAGGGACTGTTCAGAGTATAATAAATAGGATATTTGCAGATGGTCAGCTTGACGAATGTGAACTTACCTTGAAGGATCTGAACAAGATTGCTATGAGCTTTAATAAAACCTTAAGTGGTATATTCCATCACAGGATTGAATATCCTGAGAAAGGAGAAAAAGGTGGGCATCCAGATCAGATACGAAAAAAAGATACCGGAAATAAAAAGAAGGAGGCTCAGACAGAAAATAAAAACAGTCTTAAAAGACTTGGGATGCGATAAAAAGGAAATCAGTATCCTTTTTACTGATGACAAAAAGATTGCAGAGCTGAATAAAAGATATCTGAAAAGAGATGGTCCAACAAATGTTATGTCATTTCCTATTATGGAAAGAGGGATTCTTGGAGATATAGTAATATCTGTGGATACTGCAAAAAGAGAGACAGAGAAGACAGGAGAAACACTTGAAGAGGCTCTTCTCAGGCTTTTTATTCACGGTCTCCTTCATCTTCTTGGATATGATCATGAAAGATCTGAGGAAGAGGAAAAAAAGATGCAAAAGGAAGAAGAGAGATTATTATCACTTGTAAAGGAGGAGTAAAGATGGCAAGACTTTCTGTAAATGTAGATCATGTTGCAACAGTAAGGCAGGCAAGGAGGACTGTTGAGCCTGATCCTGTCGTTGCTGCAGCAATTGCAGAGATTGCTGGTGCAGATGGCATTATATGTCATTTGAGAGAAGACAGAAGACATGTAAATGAAAGAGATCTGAGACTTTTAAGGCAGATCGTAAAGACAAAGCTGAATCTTGAGATGGCAGCAGTTGAAGAGATCATAAATATTGCACTTGATGTAAAGCCTGACATAGTTACATTTGTTCCAGAAAGAAGGGAAGAAATTACTACAGAAGGTGGACTGAATGTCCTTGCAAATCCTTCTTATTACAGGGAAGTCGTGGAAAGGATGAAAAAAGAAGGGATAAAGGTAAGCTTCTTTGTTGATCCTGATCCTGATCAGATAAAAGCAGCAAAGGAATGTGGTGTGGACATTGTTGAGATTCATACGGGAAGATATGCAGAAGCAAAGACAGAGGAAGAGGAAGAGGAGAGATTTCAGGAGATAGCAAAGGCAGTAGATTTTGCTCATTCCTTAGGACTTCACATAAGTGCAGGACATGGACTGAATTATGTGAATATAAAAAGGTTTAAAAGACTTCCAAAGATAGAAGAATACAGTATAGGACACAGCATTGTTGCAAGGGCAATATATGTTGGATTTGAAAGGGCTGTAAGAGAGATGGTAGAGATTGTAAAAGAATTCTGATGATATATGGAATTGGGATTGACATAATAAGGATAAGCAGGATAAAGAAGGCTATAGAAAGATGGAATGAGAGGTTTTTAAAGAAGGTATTTACAGAGAATGAGATACTTTTTTGCAAAGAAAGACCAAAATCAACAGCAGCATTTGCTTTAAGATTTGCTGCAAAGGAGGCATTTTCTAAAGCAATTGGTCTTGGAATGAAAAAGGGAATAAGGTGGAGGGACATAGAAGTATTTCACTTTCCTACAGGAAAGCCAGCTCTAAGACTTTATGGAAAGGCTTATGAGATATGCAAAAAAAACGGCTTAAGACCTCATCTTACACTTTCTGATGAAGGAGATATTGCAGTAGCAGTAGTTGTTCTTGAAAAAGATGGAGCTTAAGATCAGAAGCAATTCTCCTGATGAGACGATATCCATAGGAGAGAGATTTGGAAAGATGCTTGAGAAAGGAGATGTTATAGGACTTTGTGGTGAGCTTGGAAGTGGAAAGACTTATTTTACAAAAGGAATAGCAATTTCTCTTGGAATACCTCCTGACATCGTAGTAAGCCCATCTTTTACACTTGTAAATGAATATGAAGGAACAGTTAAGCTTTATCACATGGATGCATACAGGCTTGAAAGGGACGAATTTCTTTCTGCTGGACTTGATGAATATTTCTACAAGGATGGTATTGCTGTTATGGAATGGGCTGACAGATGGCCAGATCTTCTTCCAGAAAATACTATCCTGGTAAGATTTTATATTGTAGACGAAGAAAAAAGAGATATAATATTTTCTGCAAAAAATGAAAGAGGGATGTCTATTATAAAAAAAATGAGGGAGAAGTTATGGCACTTATAGTCCAGAAGTATGGAGGGACATCTGTAGGGAGTATAGAAAGGATAAAGGCTGTTGCAAAAAGAGTGATAGATTACTATAAGAAAGGGAATCAGATTGTTGTTGTCCTTTCTGCAATGGCAGGTGAGACTGACAGCCTTATTGAACTTGCAAAAAAGATAACAGATGAGCCTGATCCAAGAGAACTTGATGTCCTTCTTTCTACAGGAGAACAGAAAAGTGTTGCACTTTTTACTATTGCAGTAAAAAGCATGGGATATGATGCATGTTCTCTTTTGGGATTTCAGGCAGGGATATATACTGACAGTCTTTATGGAAGGGCAAGGATACATCAGATAGATACAGAAAGGATAAGGCGTGAACTTGAAAAAGGAAGGATTGTTGCTGTTGCAGGATTTCAGGGACTTGATGAAAAGGGAAACATAACAACACTTGGTCGTGGAGGTTCTGATACAACTGCTGTTGCACTTGCAGCAGCACTTGGTGCAGATCTGTGTGAGATATATACAGACGTAGACGGAATATATACGACTGATCCAAACATATGTCCTTCTGCAAGAAAGCTTGAAAGGATTTCTTATGAAGAGATGCTTGAGATGGCATCCTTAGGAGCAAAGGTCCTTGAGATAAGGGCAGTAGAATTTGCCATGAAATACAATGTTCCAATACATGTAAGATCAAGTTTTTCAGAAGAGAGGGGGACAATGGTCGTGCCAGAAACAAAGGACATGGAAAAGGTCGTTGTTTCAGGAGTAACCTATAATAAAAATGAGGCAAGGGTTACCATAAGAAAGGTCCCTGACAGACCAGGGATTGCAGCAAAACTTTTTAAGCCTCTTTTTGATGCAGGGATTGTTGTGG
>Ga0190367_1001784_pt1 | contig 11929 bp, 17 predicted proteins | sample 4872181011_MG_FD_171838 | JGI IMG/M metagenome (GOLD analysis project Ga0190367, IMG submission 171838) | Hydrothermal vent microbial mat bacterial communities from Southern Trench, Guaymas Basin, Mexico - 4872-18-10-11_MG | ecosystem: Environmental > Aquatic > Marine > Hydrothermal vents >... | reverse complement strand
GTACAGAAGCTATTGCCAAGCCATTGTCCAAGATCTATGAGAGAGAATTTATTAGACAAGTACTTTTAAGTAAGAAAAATGGAGAAATAGATCTTGATCTAATACTTGTTGATGGAGAGCTTTTCCCTCGGACTCCTCCAGGATATAGTTCTAGATTTAGCCGTGAAAGCTATATTATGAAGCTATATAAGAGAATTGTTCAAATAACTAATGAAATCCTTAAACTCGCTTTAGAGACTAATACTGCTCTAATAGGTGTTATTAAAAGAAGCTATGGACGAGATATAGCCGTTAGATTACTTAATAATAAACTTATTATTAATGATAAAGCTTTAGCTACATATATACTGAAGCCAGGTGAGTGGATTGATCTTGGCCTTTATATTGATCTAATTTATTATATAAAGAGATTTCTCAATAAATATGAAGGTATACTTAGTCCACGAGAATGGAAGGCTCTTAATGAGAGATTGTCATGGATTACAAGTGTTATACGTGAAAGTGATAACTCATCCAATATTGGAATCATTGTATATAAGGCTTTTAATCCATCATACTACATGATTGCTACCAAGATCGAGTATTGGACTAGCAACAAGTATCCTCTAGAAAAATTATTGGCCTATATATCAAGTATAACTGGTATAAACGGCGTTCCCCATCCAATAGATCTCGTTGACTCAATGGCTATGGTTAGAAAAGATCTACTATATCTCATACAACAACAATTATTTAATGAACTATATAGGAGAATAGGCGATAAAGATCTAGCTTTAAGTATAGCTGGATTAACTAATCCAGAGAAAATAAGTAGAATTGGTATGAAATGATCATTGACATAAATAAGGCTCTATTAAATTTACACGTTTATTGTCTAAAATAGGTATCGTGGCCATAATGCTTATATAAATATGTTTACTATATTTATAAACAAAAGGTGTAAACATTTGAGTACTGTCATAAGTATTAGGATACCGAAGAAGATGAAAAAAGAATTAGAGGAACTTCGAATTGATTATACTAATGAAATTAGGATTTATCTGGAAAGAAGAATTAGAGAAGAAAAGATTAAGAGAATTCTCAATGAACTAGAAAAAATACATAAGAAAACCGGTTATATTAAGGGGAATCATGCTGCAAAATTTATTAGAGAAGATCGGGATCGCCGATGAAAAAGTTTGTTGTAGATGCATCTGTAGCATTAAAATGGTTAATTAATGAAGACTATAGTGATAGGGCAAAACTTCTTTTACTCAGATTTGGCTCCGGATTAGTTGAATTATATGCTCCTGAACTTCTAAAACTAGAAGTAGCTAATGGTTTAAGAAAGTATTTTGTAAAGAAACTTATTAGCGAAGAACAATTAATAACTTTATATAGTTTGTTCTCTGATATAGACATTGAATACATAAATCATAGCATAGATCTTATTATAGATTCGATAAAGTACGCTATAGTAAATGATGTTACATTTTATGATGCATTATACATCGTTTTAGCTAAAAATATGAATGGATTATTTATAACTGCCGACGATAAGTTAATGAGAAAAATTAGGGATAAGGAAAATATCATAATTCATATAAAGGATTATAAATAGATTGCATGGATACGTATTATATTTAATAAAGAATTCTATAAAAGATGTAAACAAGGCTTTTATTGAGTTTATGGAGACCTCTTATCTAACTATTCATGCTTGTCCACATAATCTATTATGGTGTATAGTTTTTAGGTAGATAAATATATCTGAAGACTAATTTATTCCAGTAGGATGCATCGTTTGGGGGATTGATGATGATTAGAGTATTAGTTGCGGCTCCAATACATAAGGATGCATTGAAATTATTAGAGAGTTCAGGTTTTGAGGTTATAGTCAGAGAATATCCTAGCAGTAATGAACTTGTTAGATTGATAAAGGACTTTGATGCCTTGATCGTTCGAAGTAAACCATTAGTTACACGGGATGTTATTGAAGCAGCTAATAAGCTTAAAGTTATTGGCCGTGCAGGTGTAGGCCTCGATAACATAGATCTTGAAGCAGCTAAAGAGAAAGGTATAGCAGTATTTAATGCACCTGGTGCTCCTACGAATAGCGTTGCAGAACTAGCTATTGGTTTAATGTTGGCTGTTCTCCGTAAAATAGCCTATGCTGATCGTGGTATGAGAGAGGGTAAATGGGTCAAGAAGGAATGTCTCGGACAAGAATTACATGGTAAAATTCTTGGAGTTATTGGTATGGGTCGGATAGGAAGAGCAGTTGCCAGAATAGCCCATCATGGTTTTGGTATGAAGATTATTTACTATGATGTTATAAGGTGTCCTAAGGAGATTGAAGAAGAACTTGAAGCTCGATGCCTCGATCTTGAAACAGTACTAAGAACAGCTGATGTCATAACAATTCATGTACCACTTACTCCTCAAACAAAACACTTAATTAATGAAGAAAGACTTAAACTTATGAAACCAACGGCGATCCTAATCAATACTGCTCGCGGAGGAGTAGTTGATACAAATGCTCTAGTAAAGGCATTAAAGGAGGGCTGGATAGCTGGTGCAGGGCTAGATGTATTTGAAGAAGAGCCCTTACCAAGGGATCATCCCTTGACAGAACTTGACAATGTTGTATTAACTCCTCATATTGGAGCAAATACTATTGAGGCTCAAGAAAGAGCTGGTATAGAAATAGCTAAGAAGATCATAGGATTTTTCAAGGGTAAATAATATTTCTTTTTCTTAATTATTTTCTATAGTTAAAGACTAGAGTAATTATTATTAGTTATTTATTGCATACATTGTATATGGTGTATACATTGTCTACAACAATAAGGATATCTAAAGAAACTAAAAAATTGTTAACAAATATAATGATTAAATTAGAGGCAGAACTTGGTAAAAGACTTGATTATGATGATGTTATAAGAATCCTTATCAATAGATGTCGTACTAAAAATCCACATCTATTAATGCGGCTCATCAATATGGAGGTTAGTGGGGAAATTGTAGAGAAAGCTCATAAATTATTAAAGGAGGAGAGAATTAGTGAGAAGAGAATCATTAAAAGGAGATATGGTATTTGATACTTCTATAATCATTGAAATGTCTTTAGCAACAACATATGGAAAGGAATTAATTAAGTCTATAATAAAGGAAGAGATAATACCATATATTACAATGCTCAACATTACCGAGGCAAAGTATATTCTTTGTAGAATATTAGGTATAGATGAATCATTAAAGAGAATAGGATTAATCTTGGATTCAAATTATTTCACTATAGTTAATACAGATACATTATCAGATCTTGTCTCTATATGTAAGTGTAGATTTCCAATAAGTCTTGCAGATTGCCATACTTTATCTTTAGCTAAGAAGCTGTCTTTACCAGTTCTATTTTATAAGCTAGAGAAAGAATTTAGACCAATTGTTCAAGAATTGAAAAACTGGATTAATAGTGAGATACTATTTTTAGTAGGGGATTAAGTTTAATTCTTTTAATCCATTTATCTCTATAAACATACATACTGTCTATAGGTATATGGGGGATGTATTATTGTCATCAAAGGTTATTATAAAAATCCCGAAGTACGATATTCCTATTAAGCGTGTTGAGCCTGTTATGATTGATATTGATAAAATGTTGCCACATGAAGAAATTGTTAGTAAACGTTTAGAGGATCTCATGGATTTTATAAAGAAGTTAGATGCAGTTGATATGCCATTAATTATTGCACCAATACCCGGTACTGACAAGTACTTAATTGTCGATGGACATCATAGATGGGCGGCACTCAAAGAACTTGGAGCAAAAAAGGCTCCATCAATTATCATTGATTACTTTGATAATCGTGTAAAGCTATATACTTGGTACCCGGCCTTTTCAGGAGATCTAGAGATCTTTCTTAAAAAGCTTAAGGAGGAAGGTATTAACTACAGTACATGTAAAAGTGGGGATATTGATAAACTTATTGAAGAAAAGGACTATGCCTTTATATTAATTGGTAGGGGGGATATCTGCATAATAATTTACGGAGGCATTGAAGGACAGAAGAAAGTATCGCATATACTTGATCGGCTAAATGTTGAGGGATTAATAAAGCTAGCATATTACGGCCTTAAGGAAGATGCATTGAGAGATCTTGAGAAAGGAGAAATAGATTACCTACTACTAAGGAAGATGCCATCTAAAGAAGAAGTCATGGAGATCGTTAGAAGAGGAGAGGTATTTTCACCTAAAACTACAAGACATGTACTACCATATATCCCGGACAAGACATATACTCCATTAAAGGATTGTTATTAGATTAAAGAATAAAACTACTTCATCTTCTTAATTATTTTCTTATATGGAGATTCTAGAAAGAACCCTCTCCTACACTTGGGACATATGACTAGGATGGGTCTATCACGTTCTTCGGGTAAAACCTCATGATCAGCTACGTACAGTACCGATTCATACATATAAACAAATCCACTAGGATCACTTGTGTATCCGCAATATGGACAAGTTATTTTCTTCATATTTAACACCATTTTCATTCTATGTGTTACGTCTTAGATAAACATAGGGTTCGATCGATCCTCTTATGGATACATAGTTTAAAATAAGGTTTTAGTAGAGTATAGCTTAGGTGGAATATTGGCTATTATAAAGCCAAGTGATCTTATGAGAAGAAAGAGAGAACTTATAGAACAGATAGTTAAGGATCTGTCTCCCGGCGTAAAAGATACTGCTAGAAGATATTTAGAGACATTATCTGTAGATGATCTTAGAGATAAGGAGAAGGCTAAGAATTTCTTGAGGAAGAAAGGCTTAATTTATTAAGGAAATGAAGCTACATGGTGGAATAATATTAATAGTTTAATCTATTTTATTCATATTTATAGTGTAATAGCTTAGCTTTGATATAGTAGTAGGTGAATGTATATTGAGTACGGAAATTAAGGTTACAGATAGACAGTATAAGATCCTGAAAATAGTAATAGATAGGGATAGTATTGGAGTTGAAGAACTTGCTAGTAGACTTAATCTCAAATCCGAAGATATAATGAGAGATTTAGCCGAGCTTGAGGCAAAAGGTCTTATTACTCGAGAGAGAATTGTAGAAGATATTTATGTATTGACTGATGAAGGTAGAAAAGTACTTATTCACGGCCTTCCTGAAGAAATCATTTATAATGTATTATTTAGGTGTATAGATAAAGAGATCAATAAATTCATTGAATGTATATCTAAGGAAGCAGGTATAATAGATGAATGGGCCCGTATAGGTTTTCAACACTTAATCCGAAGTAAATGTATTACTGTATCAAATAAAATTGTTAAGAGAGGAATTCTCAATAATTGCTATAAAGCCATGGAGGAAGCAGGTCTTTTAAAGGCATGGCTTAAGGAGATTGAGAGGAAAAGGAGTGTACCAGATGATATATTGAAGGTTTTGAGGAGGAGAAAATTTATTGAGAAAACACGTTCAATAAAAATAATAATCAGATCTACTGCCAAGCTTAAGGAGGCATGGGAAAAAGGACTTATTGTAAAAGCTACTTTATTAACAATAGTCACTCCTCAACATTATATGAGCGGTGTATTAGAGAAAGCAATTATTAAGAAATTCGATTTATCGATTCCTCCTCCAAGAAGGTCTATTATGAGGCTAAATGCGTATATGGAGTTCCTCGATCTTGTGAGAGAAATACTTGTATCAATGGGTTTTGAAGAAGTTAAGGGTCCGCATGTGGAGCTTGAGCTATGGAATTTTGATGTATTATTCCAGGCACAGGACCATCCTGCTAGAGAGATACATGATACTTTCTTCTTAGACACCGACTTTAAGGGTAAGATAATGGATCGGGACCTAATTGACCGAATTAGAATAGTACATGAATCTGGATGGGATTACAAGTGGAGTCTTGATAAAGCATTAAATCCTATATTAAGAACTCAGACCACAGCCGTATCTGCAAGGATCATTTATGAACGTGGCCCCGGAGAGTATAGATGTTTCACACTAGATCGTGTATTTAGACCCGAGACACTTGATGCGAAGCATGCAATGGAGTTTTATCAGCTTGACGGCATTATAGTTGGCAAGGACATTACTTTCCGTGATCTCCTAGCGTTCTTCAGAGAATTTGCAGCTGCCCTAGGTATTAAGGAGATATGGTTTAAGCCTGGATACTTCCCATTTACTGAGCCTAGTGTTGAAGGCTTTATTAAGCATCCAAGTCTTGGATGGATCGAGGTATTCCCAGGGGGCATGTTTAGGCCTGAAGTTATGAAGATTCTTGGAGCTGAAGGTGTCCGGGCAATTGCATGGGGTATAGGTATAGACAGGCTTGCTATGACTGTACTTGGAATAAATGATATACGTGATCTATTCTCTAAAGATCTAGGATTCATAGAGAAACTTCCGGATCCTAGGCTCCCATACTTCACTAGTAGAACAAGTGCCAGAGATACTATTGTTGTTAAATATCCATTGTAATTTATTCAAAATATCTTATAAAGAACCCAAGATCATATATATTCTTATAAACGGGTTTCTCTAATCCTTTCTTCAATGCATTAATTAACTCATTCTCACTAACCATGGGCTCTGCTACACCAATAACTCTATTGTCAAAAGAATCAATTACTGCAACTGGATTATATATTGGCTCATAATACCTAATTACTGAAGAAGCAAATAGATCATTTCCATATAGAAAATTTTTAACACCATGCTCAGATACCGTAATTGCTGCTCTATATTTTCCTAGATACCTATATATTCTTTCATAAATTATTGTAGATAAATATACTCTATTGTCAATTACTATTCCTAGCCACTCTCCACTATATACGATGGATGCATTAAAGTATTTAGCACCATACTCACTACATGAAATTATACCTAGGTTACCTAGTATATAGATATAAGGCCTGCATTTCACGAAATCCCTGTATTCTACTCCAAGAAGTTTAAACATAGTCTTTAGACCATAAATAATATTCTCATCAGCTCTTCCGACCCTGTATCTTAAACGCTTAATCAAAATGGTACACCAAATACTTAAACCATACTTCTAAAAATATATGATATAGATGAAGAAAGTAATATGTCTTCAGACACTATTGTGGATGAAGAAGGTTTCGCGCACTGATAATAATAGCGTTTAGGAGTTGATTCATTAATATATGTGATTATTGTCTCACTATTTTGAAAAGTATAAATTGAGATAATGGAACCTAATTATTTCAAAGAGTCACTATGTTCTGTTATAGAGAATGTATGGGTTCATAGGATCAATTTTATTAAGGGGTATAGGATCAGATCATATTCTAGAAGATTGGAGATTTGGAGGCTGGAATGTATGTCTGAAAGGAAAACTGCTAAGGAAATAGTTCTTGAGACATTAAAGAAAGAGAAGAGGCCTTTGACACCTAAAGAGATCCAGAAACTAACTAATCTAAACTATAATACTATTAGAGGGAGACTACAAGATCTTAAGAAGGAGGGTCTTGTAGTCCGTACTGAAAATGGATGGATTTATAAAGAGTATCTTAAGAAGTGAGACCTTGTCTTCATAAGCTAATATCTTTTTTAAATCAATACTCCTGTTCTACATGGACTGTCTAATGATACTCCATACCTATATTGAGATCTTCGATACAAGATTGTATGGATAGAGATATAGGGGATTATTCTTTTATGGTTAAATTGGTTGTTTAGGTGGGCCTAATGGCTCGGTTATTGAGATTAAATATTGACTGGAATGATGTTAAGAAGAAGAGAATGGAGTTTTGGAATAGTAGTCTAGCATATAGAAGGATTTATGAAATTCTTAGAAAACAGGGATACCATATAATTGGTACTACAGGAGCCGTTAAACGTTGTTACTGGACCAAGGAAGCTCTTGTTAGAGGTAGATTCTGTTATAAATGTTTATGGTATGGAATAGAGAGTCATCGTTGTATTCAAATGACACCTGCTGTTGCATGGTGCTGGAATAGGTGCTTGCATTGCTGGAGGCTTCAGCCTGAAGACATTGGTATGGAATGGGATGAAGCTAGATTACCAGTAGTAGATGATCCTGAGGTTCTTGTTGAAGAGAGTATTATTGAGTTCCGCAGGATCATTAGTGGATTTAAAGGTAATCCATATGTATCATATGATATGTATAGAGAGGCTATGGAGCCGAGGCATGCGGCTATTAGCTTAACAGGTGAGCCTGTACTTTATCCTAGACTTAGTGAATTAATACATGAATATCATAGACGTGGAATAACTACTTTTCTTGTAACACATGGTGTTAGGCCAGATATTATATCTGGTCTTGAGGAAGAGCCTAGTCAGTTCTATCTTAGCCTTGAGTCATGGAATAAGAAGATGTATATGGAGTTTAACCGTCCCATAGTTCCTCGTGCTTGGGAACTTGTAATGCAGACAATAGATCATATCCGATCTATGAGTTGCCCCACAGTATATAGGATTACAATCATAAAGGGCTTCAATATGGGCGAGCAAGATATTGATGGTTTTGCTAAACTAATTGAACATGGTAATCCAACATATGTTGAAGTAAAAGCATACATGTATATGGGCCGTAGCAGGGGAAGGCTTTACCCGGAGAATATGCCTAGCCATGAGGAAGTTAGAGAATTTGCAAGAAAACTAGCTGATAAAATAAGTTATATGGTTTTGAGTGAAAGCATACCAAGTAGGATTGTATTGCTCAGCAGGATAAAGAGGCCAGTAAGACATGGCAAGGGATGTCCCGATGGTGTAGAGTATCCAGAGAAATGGTGTCGCCCACTAACACGAGAGTATGAGGAGATGAAGGAACTATAATGACATATCATAAGCTAAGCGTCCTATATATGTAGCTTTACGCATATCAAAATATTGCTTCCCCTATACTGTAAATTGTTAAACTATTTAATATATTAAGGAATTTCGAAAATCTATGTTTCTAACGAATATACATGCTAGGTATTTATTCGGTCTTAGCATATGTTATTTACCATTTCTTCTATATTTGGAAGAAGCTATGTTCTCTGGTAAAATTTAATAGTTCCGGTAAAATACTATATATTGGTGAGTATATTGGCTGTGGTTAAGATGGATAAGCATGGGCGTATCCTTATTCCCGCTAGTATTAGGAAAAAAATTAATTCCGATCTATTTATTATAGAGATCACCGGTAATGAGATAAGGCTTAAGCCTATGAAACCTACTAGGTTAACAAGCTATTTTGATCGTATAGTTGTTGATATAGAGGATTTTACTGATACACATAAGCTCAGAAAAGCATTAATGAAGAGCTGATACCACTATGAAATTTCTTGACTCTAGCGTATTTCTTCACGCTTATCTACGGCCCCGCAGAAAACTTAAACCCAGGGAAGAAGAGCTTAAGAAAAGAGCAAAGAAGATTATAGAAAGAATTGATTCTAGTGAAGAAGATGTATTAACAACTGTTATTCATGTAAGTGAGATAGTGAATATGATTGAGTCATGGCTTGGATTAAAAGAAAGTCTTAGCATACTGGCTAGGTTCTTATCATTAAGAAATATAAGTATTGTTGGAGTTAGTGAGAGTGATTATGAGGAGGCACTAACTATATCGATTCATTACAATATAAGTGTAAATGATGCCATAGCATATTTGAAGATGAAAGAAAATAATATCAATGAAATATATACATTTGATAAGCACTTCAAAAATCTACCAGGAATCAAAATATGCTGGGAATAACTATCAGTTATTACTAGTTCCAAGTGATTCTACGATCGTGTACCGATGCCTATAAGTAATTGAAGCTATATTTTACCTATTTCTTAATCTTGAACAGAATTCTTTTGTAAATTTAGGCTTACCCAATGTATAGCATGTTTTTATTAGACCTATTTCTCTAGAGAGTGTGAATACTATGGAGTCAACCGTATCCCATCCACTAAGCATTATAGTGCATATACGTGAGTGCCCATCCAATACATAATATTCATTCTTATACCTATAGATTAATGGTGGAATACTTGGTTCTTTAGAGGATCTTTCTATCACACGAACCATGGATTGTGTAGCATATAGGCTATGGATATATATTCTCTCCCTCCATACACGTGCAAGTAATCCATGTCTTTTCTCAAGAAAATGTATTATATTCACCATATGCCTTAATGTACGGTATGGTTCCCCAACGTTAACCGGGGGGTTAACAATGGCTATATCCCTAAGAGGTACCGAGACCCTCGGACTATATGCTAGAGCCTCTAGTAGGTATGCATCAACTAGTTCACGGAGCCATAGATAAACCCTTGCTCTATGATGCCCATCGAGTATGTATAGTTTACCATGTTTACCACGTATTACAATTATTGGTGCGTAGTATTTATCGAATAGAATAGATTTCAATACAAGCCCTAGCTTATCACTTTCAAGACTCGATTCTGTAGAATAGAGTATGTCTGGGCGAAGGCTCTTCTTGCCAATGAATCTCACACTATACTGTCTAGACAATAATCTCTTGATCTCATAAAGCCTTCTCTCAACTATACGCTCCTCTATAAGCTTAAGCCTCTTTAAACTACTCGGCATAACTTTCCAGCATTAAGATTTCTATATTTCATGACTTATATACTAAATGTTATAGAATCCATGCGTACACTATAAGTAATGGGGGACAATCATTTTCCCTAATGCCATAATTCCATTGTATATCTTGGCAAAATAGTTAAATCACTTACAACCTAGTATAATCCTTATCTTCAAATATATTTAAGGCGATTACGTTATAATAATAAGATGGAGTAATACATGACTAAGAGTGATGAATATAATCATTTACTTAAAAGATCTATGGAGTTTTACGAGTTCAGCATCTATCCTATTTAATCGTGGTTTCTATGGTCTTACAGCATTTTGTCTAGAGCAGGCACTACAATTATTCCTTAAGGCACAGCTTCTAAAACTAGGAGTTGATTATCCGAGGACACGTAGCTTGAGAGGACTATTAGACCTATTAATCAAGATCGTTGAGGAGAAAGCAGGAAAAATTAAAGAGATCCTAAATAAGTATTCTCTAGAACTTGCATCATTAGAAGATGCGTATATTACATCAAGATACATTCCTAGAGAATTCCATAGAGAAGAGGTATTATGGCTTAGAAATGTAGTTGAGGAGGTTATGGGAGTTGTCAGACAAGTTGTTGATTAAGGAAGCTAAGCGGAGAAGAATGCTCTTTAAGAAACTAGATCAATATCTATGTTTAATTTATACCGTAGTTAAGAAGATCGATCCATTGGCTAAAGTGTATCTATTTGGATCGGTTGTCCAAGGAACATACTTGTTATCAAGTGATATAGATATTCTAATCATATCCAAGATCAAGCCGGAAATAATCATATCAAGGCTCTGGAGAGAAGGTATAGAGGATCCTTTTGAAATACATGTAGTAACTCCAGAATATGAAGAAACCTATAGAAAGAGATCTAGGCTTATATCACTAAGTAAATACTGTGTTAATAAGTAAAGCAAGAATATATCTACTTAAATTAAGAGAGTCGATGGACAGCCTATTGAATCTACATTCAGTAGTTATAGGGTTTCATAGCTCAAATATTTACAATAGTAGATGCTCTCGAAGAAATAAGGAGTAGAGATCATGATTGATCTAAGTGATTGCTTCATGTAAAATGATCTTTATTTGGGAGAATAAAGGTAAAGATATTATAGTATGAATGATCTTATACTAACCATATTATCTTTTGATCCTGTATTATTAGTTACTCCATAGTCTAGGACATAGATTATGGGCACTAGGTTAAGAGTATTATGAATTTGTCTTAACATGTTTTATCAAGGATCGGGCCTTATTTCTAAGTGGTTATTTTTCGGTATATATACGAGGCTTATTTTATTAAGTACTTCTCTACCAAGTAAAGG
>Ga0190367_1001783_pt1 | contig 11940 bp, 10 predicted proteins | sample 4872181011_MG_FD_171838 | JGI IMG/M metagenome (GOLD analysis project Ga0190367, IMG submission 171838) | Hydrothermal vent microbial mat bacterial communities from Southern Trench, Guaymas Basin, Mexico - 4872-18-10-11_MG | ecosystem: Environmental > Aquatic > Marine > Hydrothermal vents >... | reverse complement strand
ACTCAATATGGAAGGGCTTTAAGGAGTTCTGTGAAATTGGTAAAATCGATGATTTACCTCGGATTCTTGGAGTTCAAGCTGAGGGATGCTCGCCCATAGTCAATGCTTACCTTAATAGTGATCTTGGATCTGAAGGGACATTTACGCATGCAATAGGAATACTCGTTAAAAATCCGCTTCAAATGAATCTAGCATTAAAGGCAATCAAAGACTCGGATGGCATGGCAATTTCAGTCTCTGATCAAGAGATATTTGCAGCTGAGCAAGAAATAGCTAGGCTTGAGGGGATATTTGCTGAACCCGCAAGCTCCGGGACGATAGCTGCATTGAAGAAAGCCAAGACGGAATCGATCATTAAGGGCGATGAATCTGTTGTATGCTTGATAACTGGAAGTGGATTAAAGGCAACAGATATTCTGCAGGCTCTTTCAAAGAAGAGGAAATCAGCGGTTCTTGGAGCGGAATTCAGCACAAAGGAGAAGATACTCAGACTGTTATCTGGAGGGGATAAATATGGATATGAGCTTTGGAAGGATCTTGGTAGGATTATGACGAGATCCGCGGTTTATCAGCACCTAAATGAACTCTGCAATCGAGGCCTGCTCTTATCTTATGTGAGAGACGGAAGGAAATACTTCAGAATTACCGATAGAGGAAGAAGAGTTTTAAAGGCACTTGACGAGATAAAAATTCTGCTTTAACATAAATGGCCTGCGTAAAATATTATTCCATCAACTGAGGGATTCTTTAGTATTGGGGAATCTATAGTCTTCCTCTTGACTCTGCTTTTCGGTTCACATCTAGGTAATTTCGCTGGCGGAGTTGGTTCAATGCAGGCTGATCCAATCTCGGGATAAACTACGCATATTAGTGATTAAGGCATGTGAGAGCCTTATTGTAGGCTTCTTGGCTGAGCATAATCAAAAATTGAAATTGAGACTTAGATGGAAGGCTCTTCACATTGCCTCTCGGTTTAGAGTTGAATCTCTATTGGCCATTATTGGCTTCATCTACTATAATGGTGAAGGCGAATTAACACTCGGGCATGTAACATACAAGTTTATGTTGCCATAATGTGTTCTGGCTGATACTCGGAGGAATAGTAGACTTTCTATCTCCGGATAGACTTTCTCTCTAATCCGCAATTTGGATGGATCTTGCTCAGCGACTCTCGTAGGCTTAATGAGGGTTCTCGATTATTTCCTACATAAGATGGCAATTCAAAGTTTTAAGGCTGATATGCCCATTAGATATTGAGGGAGAAGAATTTGAGTTTTAAAGGGCAAAGACAAGAACGTCGGATCTACATAGTTACTGGAACTCCCGGTGTTGGAAAATCCTCGATTTCGAAGATGCTTGCATCCATTTTAGGGGCTAGACTTGTCTCCATCGGTGAATTAGTTAAGAGGGAGGGCCTCTATACTGGATGGGATAAGGAGAGGGAGACTTTAATTGCCGATACTGATAGACTTTCTGAGAGGATCAGCGAAATCATAGATGCCGAAAGAAGAACCATAATTATCGAGGGGCACTACGCGGTTCATGTAGTTCCCCCGGAAAAGGTTGATTTGATCTTTGTACTCAGAAGGGATCCGAGGGATCTTAAGAAGACTCTGGAGGATAGGGGGTATAGTCGGAGGAAGGTTATAGAGAACTTGGCAGCTGAGATCCTGGATGTATGCCTATTTGACGCCGTAGATGTCTGCGGAGTTGAAAAGTTATGCGAGATAGATACAACATCTAAGAGTCCAGAAGAGGTTGTGGATGAGATGATCTCAGTCATTAAGGGTGAGAGAAAACCTGAAGTTGGAATTGTAGATTGGCTTGGGATGCTTGAGTCTAAGGGAATACTCGATGATTACCTGAAGGAACTTTGAAGCGGGGAGATCGCTGATTTCTACATTTTATATTTTACTCGACTTCTCCATGATAATCTCCTTTGCAATCTTATATGCAACTTTATAATCGAATATTCCTTTCGGCTCCTCCGCGGCTCTTCTAATCAGCTCGGCTTCGGTCTTATTCTTGAGCTTCCCTATTGCTAATGCTCCTATTCCAAAGATTCCAGGCAGAACTTCATCTCCATCCGCAGATGATTTTAGTCCCTCAATTCCAGGCGGCGGAACAGCATTTACGTCAGCCACAATCTTACACTTCTTTCCATACTCCTTAAGTATGCTTATTGGGAGTAGCTGAACTCCAGCCGCTCCAGTCGAGGCTATGATCTCAGCATTCCTAATCGTCTCTCCTATCTTTTCCGGCGTGTCAGCCTCAGCCGCAAACACCCTCTCCTCATCGAGCTCTCTATTTATCTTCTCAGATAAGCCCTCAGCCCTCTTTAGACTGCGTGATGTAATCGTAACCTCAGCCTTCTCGGATGCATAAAGCATGGCGGCGGTTCTGCCAACTGGCCCTGTCCCAGCGAGAACTGTAACTCTCTTATCCTCTAAGTCCCCAAGATTTTTGCTCATTGATAGTTCCAAAGTTTTTGCGACCAGTGCTGAAGCAGTCGTGTATGCGCCTCTGGGATCAATTATTACGCTTAGCTCGAAGGGTGGAAACATGCACTTCTTAATCTTCCTTAGAATCTCATTTGTAAGTTCCATGTCCCTGCCATTAATGAAAATTTTAGTATGCTTGATCCCTTTGGGTCCGCGTGGAAATATAATATCGTATATTAGCCTCTCAGCGTCCTCGACAGTTACATTCTCATATTTCCAGATTGCTGAGTCCGGATATAGATCTAATGTCAAGAGCATGTCAAATGGGCTTGCATGCTTGTCAGTGTCAAGGAATATAAATGCCTTCTTATACTTCTGTTCGGACAAAACTTTTCTCCCTCCACACATCTACTTTGATAAATCATAAGTCTTTTTATGCCTAACTATGCTTTCTCTTCTCCCTTTCAATTACATCTAAATGCTTAAAATTCCCACGTTTTATCGGATACTTACCAACTTTCTTTGCATATTCCACTTCATATTTCAGCATTTCCGGGGGGATATTTGCGTATGTCTCTCCGCCATTATCGAAGATGTATCCCCCGCCTGGAGCCGCATAATATATGCATCTCTCAACTTCGATCTCGATTGCCTCAAATGAATTCTCTAGGAGAGCTCTCCAATTCGCGTTTCCGTTGAATATGGCTTTTCCCCTAAATTTCTCAGCTAGAACTCTTATGTCGTTTTCAACTCCAACATCTACGCTTCTAACCTTATAAACATCCGTAATTATGTCTGCTATGTGCTCCATGTGGCTGTCCATGTGGAGGGATCTATCTTTTGTGCCAAAGGCTTCATATAGACTTAAGTTGTAGGGCAGAGTGAACCTCTCATACATCCTCCTATTTAAATATCCAGAATGATCATCCGCAAGCCCCAAATATCCCCTCTCAGCTCCAGTAACCTCATAATAGTATTCTCTTAAAACCTTAAATGTCTCTTCAAGCTTTCTGAAGAGCTTATGCATTTCGTTTGGATACTTTAAAAGCCAGAAGTAGAGTCTGCTTGTTCCAAGTAGAGATCCAGCTGCAGAAACAGGCGGATGAATCCCCAAGCCGCCTCCAACAGGGAGATCCCCGTAATTCTCCCTTACAAGCCTCTTAAACTCCTCAAATCTTCTATAATATTCCCTTATGCCCTTATGCTCATATGGATCTGGAACTTCGAGGTTATCAATATCCTCTAGGCTCTTTATGCACGGTATGATCCATGGGCTTCTCCAAGGATTCTCATCATCCGGCATCTTTATCTCGCAGTTGAAGACTATGCCTTCGGCTATCGAGCCTACATCGAAACTCACGCCTATATACGAAATATCATCTCTAAGCCAATTTATCCTCCACTTAATCCCCTTGATCTGCACATCAAGCATGACCCTCAAATTTCCATAATACTCCTTGAATGTGTAGCCGAAAATCTTAGCATAATAGGGGCCTCCAAGACCTATTATAACGGGAACTCTATCGGGCTCCTCGAACTTCTGAACTCTCTCCAGCCTTCTCCTGTTCTCCTCGATTAGGCTATTATATTTTTCGTAGTTGAACGGTTCCATATATGCGCATAAATGCAAAGTTCAATTAATAACCTTTTTGCAGAGGATCCTTTCATCCTCTACTTTTGCTCTCTCTTAGCATATCATCCTCGTAGAGCCTCAATCTAAGCGGACAAGGTTCTCTCTTCTCATTGAGAGCGAAGCCTGCGGTCACCCATATCTCGCCTGGATGAGCCTCAAAGACGTATGGATAGCATAATATCCCGTTTCTGTAACGAGCGATCACTACGGGCGGAGTCCACGTTTTTCCATCATCCTCAGAAAAGGCTATTGAGAGCTCTTCACGATGCCAAGAGGCTGATATTTCACGATGCCACGGCCCAGGCTTCCTCCTGGGGTATACGGAGCCCTTGGGATTAAGCCTATTCCATACAACCACCAGAAGGCCGCTCTTCAGCCTAATCATCTTCGCTGGAGAGCTGCTTGCATCGAGTGGAGAGGGCATAATTATTCGCCAGTATCTACCTCCATCCTCAGAGATCGCCTGCCAAAGCCTATCAAGATTTGTGCGGATAAGCATCAATAATCTTCCATCACTTAATTCGGCGAGTGTAGGCTCTAGGGCTCCATCGTGATGTCCATGTCCCCCTAAATCTATCCAATTGCTTCTGTGCCAAGTTTTTCCCTCATCATCTGAGAATATGGAGGCTACTATGAAACGGCCTGGATCGGATGCACAGTGCTCTATACTTGCTACTATACGTCCGGAGGATGTCTCAATAAAACCGAAGAAGTTCGCGTTATAACCGCCCATAACCATCTGGTTATCGATCCAGGTCATGCCGCCATCTAAGCTTCGGATAGACCATATCTCCAATCTGCAGTCGTCACCCGGTTCTCCGAGCTCATCATTCCACGTGAAATTATATGTGGTGAAGTTCAAGTAGAGCAGGATTATAGTCCCATTCTTTGTCTGAACTAAACCATGGGATGATGGCTCCTTATCATTTATGCCCTCGCAGACTGGTATTGGATCACTCCATGAAAGACCATCATTACTACTGAATTTTATTCCATTTCGATCTATAGTCGCCATTCTTCCATCTTTCAGCCTCAAAAATGGACCGTTACTATCTATTTGAAGCTCTTCGCAGAGGGGATGTATCCACCTCTTCCACATAGTGATCTGCCTATTTTTTACTTTTAACATCTAGGGGCTGATTATAGTAACGGATCCTATGCTAGACTTCTTATAATTTCCGATCTCGTGATAAGTTTTATTCCTCTACGATTCGCATATGCCTTTGCATGCTCACTGAATTTTTCAGAGATCAATATTGGATTTGAGAATCTCTTATCTTGTGATGCCTTATCAAAGTTTATTACGACGTTAACGCCGACTGTTCTGTTCCATTCCTTAACTAGGACCGGATGCATCTCGTTCTGCTTAACTACAATAAAGTCTATCTTGGAGCTTTCTGATGTAGATGATGACCCCTTTTGCCCCGGCCTCTCAATCCTATATCCTCTCCTCCTGAAATATTCAATTGCTAATTTCATTAATGGTTCACGTAACATCTCATCAAGAAGTATGCGTTATTCACAAAAAAGCCTTTTCATTCAAGTGTTCTTTCTCTATTCATAAAGGAGCCCGATTCCACTGCATGCCTCAAACCCATCCACTGGATGATTATGAAGCCAACTAATATCTGAAACCAGAAGGTGACTACACGTATCAGTGAGGTTGCTAAGCCATTCATCGCCGGAGACGTTTTGAGCAAGATATTGTAGAGATAAGTCATTACGAGCTCTACAAGTCCAACTGGAAATCCCACAGGGATCGTCTGAACAGCTAGAGTTATCGAGAAAACAACGATCATTTGTGGAATATAATAGATTATACATGGGACTCCTAATGCGTAAAAGACGAGTAGATAGATGATGAACTGAGAGAACCATGAGAGATAACTGTAAAAGAAGGGCTTAGCCAGCATCCATGGATTCTTGCCTAAGACTATAGACGCATCATAGAATACCGATAGTTCACGCATGCTTCTATCCTTTAGACTCTCAAGTCTCTTTTCATCCTTTATGAGAAATGAGGCAACCTTAATGATTCCGTGGGCTATCCTTTCCGCGGACTTTCTATTAAATGATAGATATAGAATTAGTATTATTGTGGCGATTGTGCATGCCAAGACGCTTAATAGAAATATTGTGATGCCCAATTGGATCCTATAAGCAATTATCAAGTAGATCGAGCTAGCTGCTAATGCGAATAGCGTTGTTGAGATAGAGATTATGCGGTGATAGACTAGAGATGCAACTATCCTTCCCAAGTCGCCTTTAATATCCCGCTGAATTAGATAAAGCCTAGTTAATTCTCCGCTTATGGTCTCTAATGGAAGGACTAGATCAACAAAGTTTCCAACCCAACTATAAAGGATTGCTCTTTTCAAACTCAATTTCAGTGAGAGCGTCTTTAGTATGTCATGCCATGTCATTGCATAGAAAATTATGCTTAACAGAATTGCCATGATCGTTAGGGAATAATATATGGAATATTCGAGTGGATCTATCTTCCTAAGGATCTCCAAGATATCCCTGAATCCAACAAAAAAGTATAGGTATAATATGAAGAGCAGTAGGCCGAGGAGCATAATTATGATGGAAGCTCTAAATGATAGTCGCCTTTTCATATCATCTCAAACCTAACTAGACTTACTAAATCTACGTCTTTTTTGGAGGGAAATGTTCCCTAAATATCTTTGGAGGATTCCTGCATAATGGAATAATCTAATCGAATAGAAACGCGTAAATGTTCCTCCTCCAGCATCAAAGAGGCAAACTTAAGATTTCAAAATCTCGCAGCTTAAAGACTTTTATGAAATGCTTTGACTAGGACGAACTTCTCGTTAATTATTGATTTGCTAAAATAGCATATCTAATGGTGAAATATTGAGATTAACATTCTTTAATGGCTTTTGCAAATTCATATAATGCCTCTCTCTGCTGAGTGTTAAGAAAAGAGACGCTCCTTATACTCTTTATTTTATTTATTGCCTCATTTGGCTTGAGTCCCTTTGAGACCAGATAAGCAGCTGCAACGAGTATTGATCTTCCACGTCCCAAATTACAGTGTATAAGGATCTTCTTTCCATCATTGACTCTTTCCATTATTATCTTTGTAATCTCAAACAGAACGTTGGGGGGCGCTCCCATTCCATCGGGAATCTTTATATTAAAATATTCTATTCCATGCTTCTTTAGGATGGACTGATAGCTGCCGGCATCTTCTTCTCGAAGGTCTATTACGGTATTGAATCCCTCAGATATGATGGTTCTCGGCGAGTTTAAACCTCCAACCCAAATATTATTGGTGATCATGTTTGCATTGAAGAGTAGTCCCGCCAGGCCCATATATTTCAAGAGTCTAGCCTTGATCCCTCCGATCACTAAATCTAAGGTTTCAGTGATCATTCTGCTTCTCCTATTCCAAAAAATGAAAGCTACTTTCCATCTGTCTGAAACTTCTTTTTATAGATTATGTAGATTGCTATTATAACTGATGGTATGAAGATGAAGGGGGTTATTCCAGGCAGTTCAGGAATTACTTCCCGTGCAACGGTGTATCTTCCAGTATCCGGAGCTCTATCCTTAATTTTGAAGTGAGGTATCTTTGGTATATCTTCCGGTCCTTTAGGAATTGTGCCATCCCCAAATGGAGATCTAGTAGGAGCCTTCTTTCCTTTAGGCGTGAATTGATATGTTGTTGCAATCACACCCACTATCTCCTTTACTCCACTTGGGTATTCGATATCGCTGAGCTTAGCCATCAAATGTATCCTCTTGTCCTCTACGGTAACGACTATCGGAGCCTTATACCTGATTATTATGGTTCCATCAACCACTTTGATCTCATAGAGGCCGGATAAGCCGTCAGCGACTAGGCAGTAATCTGAGAATGACCCGCCCTTCGTATCCATCCAGACAATATAGGCTCTGAAGAATGAAGGTGCTGGAGTTCCTCTGCACTCGAGGATGAACTTGAAGTGTGTACCATTATTTGCAATGTAAACCTTTAGTATATCTAGTGATGCTGGATGTGCATCCCCGCTCGGATCCGTTCCGAGCAGTACCGTTATGAAATCTGCCAGTAAAGGTGATGCACTGGATAATATCAGCAGTAGGAGTAGAATTGACAGCAAAATCCCGTTTTTTCGACAGCTCATTTCCTATCCCTCAATCTTATATTGCACTGGTAATGCTTGGGTCTTCCTTTAGCATAGGTTTACTCCTCTTTATCTCTTCCTCCTCCTAAGAGCATAGATATGCTTCTCTTTAAGTCCTGTAGTGTGCTGGTTCTTTCATCTGTCTCTTTATCTCGAATAATCTGAGTCTCTCCACCCATCTTGATGGTGGAACCTTCAGCTTTATCAAATGGCTCCTTAACTAGATCTTTAGATGAAGGTTCTTTTGGCTCAAGGTTCCTGTCTAGATATCCCTTCCCAATAAGGCTGTTGATGGCTCCTTCAACCTCAACTGGATCTAAGAGAAGTCTAAGGCATATCTCCTCTGGAGACTTACATCTCTGGGCTGCCTCCAGAACTTTCGCCTCCAGAGGGGTTAATCCACTTCGATCAATCGCACGAATCGAGATTCCCCTATTCTCCTCAAGCATTTTTATACGTTCCTCAAGATACTTGAAAATTCTATCTTTCGTGCTCACTACTTTGGTGGCTACCTTTGGAGTTACAATCACCTCTTTCGGCCTCTCAATTTTCGGCTTCACCGTCTGAGCCGGAGCTACTTCAGTTTTGGTCTCGGCGATCTTAGAAGTTGGAGAGGGCTGACTCATTGATCTCCAGTCTAATCTGAACTTTCTCCAGTCGTGGTAATCCTTTTCCCAAATGAACTCATGTCTCCTGATCTTAGTTACGGCTTTTGCTACATGCGGATCATAATTCCTAATTAGTGATGGATTTATACTTCCAAGTACAAGATGAGCGTTTGAGAATACTTCTGGTATTAGCCTCTTTGCACTTGTTAATATGACCTGTATGTTTGCATGTCTTCCTCTGGTTACTGCGCTGATAACATCGTATTTGTCGGCTTCCTCGATTATCAAAAGTATGGGAGCCTTCCATCTAATTTGAGTAATCCTCTTGAGAAATTCGCTTATGATTAGTCTCTCAACTTTAGCGTCAATTATGTTCGGTCTGATCGAAATATTGCCTTCTGACCTAGCGATATAATCTATCATGCTGTTGATTAAGCCTTCAATATCTCCCCAAATATTGAAGGATATAAACGTCTTGAAGAGGTCGCTTCCGACGATCGGAATGGTCTTATCGTAATTTATGTTGAATGGCTCAAATGGATATTCTCCGTAGCTGTCGATTACTATGATCCTCTTCTTGCCCATTAAACGCGGAATTATATAATTCTTAATGAGGTAAGTCTTTCCATATCTAGTTGGAGCATACAAATATAAGTGGCCGACTTCAGGATCGAGATCCTCAAATGGGATCTCTCCTTCGGCGATCTCCCCTTTCCTTGCGGGAGGAGCGAGTTCAGCCGGCTTTAAGGTTTCCTCAGCGGGCTTCTCTTCAATGGCAGTAGGCATTTCGGGGGCTGGCTTTGGAATCTCCTCCTTAACCTCGACAGCTTCTGGTTTGGGTGGTTCAACCTTTAATTTGGCCTCCTCGGCCTTAGCGGGCTTTTCCACTGTTATTTCTCCTGGAAGAGTAATTATTGAGGAGCCGGAGAGTATCCTTCTGTTTATCTTCGCGTTTGGGCCTACCTTCACGGTCTTTTCGGTTGATACTGCCTCTACAACGGCGTTCTCTCCGAGAGTTATATCCTTAAGCGAGTCAACTATGCCCTTAACTATGCAATTCTTTCCTATTTTGACCTCGCCCTCTGAGAGGACATGTCCATCAACTATTGTGGATTCGCCCAATTCTATATCGCCGAATGCCTTAACACTCCCGTAGATATGGGCCTTCTTTCCTACCTTCAGATTTCCATGAACCATTAGGTGATTATTGATCTCTGCTCCATCTGGAATGCTGATGTCGCCTGTTATTCGCATGATATCGCCAACCGCCTTTAAGCGGGCGTCTCCCCGAGCACGCTCAATCCTGGAAATTTCAGGTTTGCTCTCTGTTGATTTGGGAAGATCCTTCAGGTCAGGCGTCTCCTCGTATGTTGTCTGCTCTGGAATCTCACGTGGACCCCTATCTTTTCTTTTAAGATACTCAATGAATGCTGGAATGAAGGGAATGATGAGGAGTATTAGCGGCACGAATATTAGGTAGTTCATAATATCAGCCTCCCACCTCCATTAAAGAGCCGGCCGTTCTTGCCGTTGATATGATTGTATCCGTTTCCGTTATGGATTGTATGCGTCCATCTGTGCATCTTATTCTTGGTCAATATGAGGTCTATTAAGGCTTTGGTGCAACAGAATACCATTATGAAGAAGGCGAATGAAAGAGCTGGAAGTAGCCATAGAAGTCTCTTTCGTTCATCCATATATGCTCCTGAGCCTACCTCGAAGAAGGGAGCGAAGTTCCCGATGGTACTGTATGTGAATACTGAGAGAACGAAGAAGTAGTATCGGCAGAGGTTAGTTGTGAAGAAGACTGTTTCGTGAGATAGATATGCCCCCACTCCTATAATCCATGCAACGAGAACCATGACCGGCATGAAATATATGCATAGCAGTAACGTTAGCTCTATCTTTTCGTAGAGAGATAGATGCTCAGCCTTGAATACATTCTTCAAGTGTTTAATTGCGCATTGCATATGCCCTTTTGCCCATCTATATCTCTGATTCCAGTATGCCCTCCAGCTCGTTACTGCCTCCTCATATGATTCAGCCTCATTCACGTATCTTATCTGGTATCCATGTAGTATCAGTTTAATCGTTAGGTCGGTGTCCTCGGTGAGCATTGTCGGATCCCATCCCCCAACCTTTTCTAGTGCTTCCTTCCTGAAGCCTCCGACCGTTCCGCCATATTGAGGAATTAGAATGAGTTCATCTCTTGCCTGCTGGTCTATTCTGTATCCCCCTATCCTCTCAAGCGTCACTATTTTTGAGACTATAGATTCTTCCTCATTTAGAACTGTAACCCTGCCCTGAACAGCCCCTACTTCTGGATCAACGAATGGAGCTACAAGCTTCTCTACTATGTCCAGTTGCGGATAATAATCAGCGTCGAATGTTAGAATTATCTCTCCAGTAGCGAATTTTACCCCCTCATTTAGGGCTGTTGGCTTTCCCTCTCCTCCACCCGGCCGATGTATTACCTTAATATAACTATACTTTTCTGCATAGCTATCTGCTATCTCGCCAGTTGCATCGGTTGAGCCGTCATCTATCACTATAACTTCAAGCTTGTCCTTAGGATACGTAAGTTCAGTCATCCTCTCCAAAAGCTTCCCTATAACATACTGTTCGTTATGGGCTGGGATTAAAATCGAAACTTTAGGCGTGTAGATACCTGCGATTCTCCTATGCGAAGATAGGAACTGTTTAGGCTTCGCAAATAAGGCCTGATAGGTGAATATTAAATGTCGGATCATGTAGGCGATCATGAATACCATAAGAACCCCTGTGAGTAGCGTGAAGATCATCATGATCGCCTCCTTCCGATTAATGACATGCCCAGCGCCCATAAACTAACTATCCATATGAAATCCATTGTGGGCGCTAAAACGAAATGCACGAGTCTGAAGGCTGAAAGCCCAAAATTATGTGCTATAGCAATCACCGATGCTAGGCGAAGTAGATTCCAGAGGAACGCGATTGATACGCTGAACATGAACCAGGCAGTCTTTACAAAGAGGCTGCCGCTAAGCAGTCCGATAGTTAAGGATGAGATGAAGGCGAAGATAAGAAGCGTTATCAGCCCTGAGCATTCAAGGAGAACTTGGAATCCT
>Ga0190367_1001781_pt1 | contig 11945 bp, 11 predicted proteins | sample 4872181011_MG_FD_171838 | JGI IMG/M metagenome (GOLD analysis project Ga0190367, IMG submission 171838) | Hydrothermal vent microbial mat bacterial communities from Southern Trench, Guaymas Basin, Mexico - 4872-18-10-11_MG | ecosystem: Environmental > Aquatic > Marine > Hydrothermal vents >... | reverse complement strand
GCACGGAGGTCGAAGTTGAAGCTGATTGTTGTGGAGAGGTAATCTTCCGCAAAGCCAGCAAACCCTTTGAGCCTCTAAAGGAGGATATCTTGATCACAGCATTTCCGGCTGAAATAGAAGAAAAATGGATTCCATATACTCCCGACAGCGAAAGCGTAGATATGGAATTGGAGATAAGGGATAACGAGGTTAACGTCACAATGTCAATCACTTTCAGACACTCAGGGTTTAAAGTAGCGTGGGGAGACGTGACCAGACAAGGTAATAAGTTTATAGCTGATGCCGAGATCTATGAGTGGACCGGTCCTGTCCTTCAAGTTATAACTACGAAGAAACATACCTATAACTTGGGTAAGTTAAAACCTGGAAGCTATAAGTTCGAGTTCAAAGTAAACGGGGTTAAATTAAAGGAGATATCCTTTACCGTTGCCTCCTCCTCAACCGCATGTACCGGAGCGCTTCCACCACTTATACTTGCTATAGCAGCTACCCTCGCCCTAGCTAGGTTTAAACTCTAAGGCCCCACGTGCCTTATGCTAGTTTGAACTATTACGTACTTTAGTCCAACCTCGTTTAGAATTCTCTTTACTCTAAACATTTGGATTGGGGAAGGTCTTTTTATATCTCTCCTCCTGAATACTGGGAAGTAGTCTAGGACGCATACTTGGATGCTGGGGTCTATCGAGGCTATTCTATCTCCTATTTCGCGAACCTCTTCTAAACTCATGAAAGCCGGGTTATAGGGTATTCCAACTCCTAGATAGACCTCGTCAGCGTAGTTGTCTGCTATGTACTTTACAGCGTTCCACGAAGTTTTTAAGTACTTCTCCGCCAGCTCTTTATCCTCTATCTTCTATCATTACTCTAGCCTGATAGGGACACGCCCAGTAGCAACTTAAGCACCCTATATACTCATCTGGACCGGCTAGAATATGTTTGCTAGCCACACCCAACCTAAATGACTCTTCGTGCTTAAGTGCAGAGAAAAGCGACATAAGAAAAAGATAAGAGAGAAGTAATTTGGAAATGATGCCGAAGTTCCTGCGAAGTTTCCGGTTTTTCTACTGTAAACGGAATTTATCGACGCTTCCTGCGTCTGATGAACATCCGGTATATTATTAGCCCTACAACGCTTAGCAGTATGGCGAGTAAAATCCACTTTAACGGCTTGATCCTCCTCCTTCTGGCGTCTCTGAAAATCCATAATGCTGAAAGCAGGCCTAGTAGGAAGAATAGAGCTATTGCTAGTAGTATAATTACTGGAATTATTCCTAGTATAGGCATCGGTGATAAAATAGGGTTAGCAAGCTTATAAACTTAGCTAGGGACTGGCTAGGACAAAGTTAATGTCCGTTAACCCATCCTCGTCGAGAAGTATTCTTCGAATTGTTCCGCGTATTTATACCCAGTATCCGGGAATATCAGGACGTAGACCCCCTCTTCATCAGACACTTTTTAAAAGCGCTGACGACGGCCCCGGCGCTCAGCCCTATTAGGAGCCCCCTCGCTTCTAGCTATGTTTATCGCCTCTTCTATGGCTTCTCTCTTTTTAACGTCTCTAATTTGGTCGAAGCTAACCTAATGAATCCACTTCATTCCTGTTTCTATCCTACGAATACCAGGGATAATTTCGCCGGGGCGGGTTGAACCCCTATTATCTTGACGTTCTCATACCTGTTTTTAAAGTAGAACGATATAGCGCTCATGTAACCCGATGTGCTTAAGCCCCCTATTATGTGAGTAGGTCTAAGCCCTATACTCCTTAAACTGTTCATCTGTTTCTTTAGCAGTATACTTCAGGTGAACTTTGAAGTTTGCATCGTTTTCGAATTGGTTTAGATGGGACGCGCCCATTTTCTTAGCTTCGCTATCTACTTGTTTTATGACCTCGAGGGTCAGGCTTACTGGTGCTCTGACAACTTCCGCCCCCAACACTTTGAGGAAGGTATCGCTCACTTTTTGATTCGTACAGCACTCCCTAAGCTCTCCTCTCTCTAAGGCCTCCATTATCATGGACCAACCGATTTCAGGTCAGGCTTGAAGAATTTTATCTTAACTTTCGAAATATCCACCTTTGAGCTGATAGTAGATCGAGAGCCTGAAGAAGCTCATGTCCCTCCAGTACGACTCCAGTCTCTCCATCTATTACAATAGGCCTATCTATGACGCCCGATTTAAGAATCTTGGCGTATATTTGTAGCACACTCTTTAAATCAACAAACGTTGACGGCTTTATTTCATCTATTTCCTTTAGCTCTACCTGCGACATAACATTGTTATATAGCTATGTGTAACTTAAATACCTTTGGGATATAAGCTCGAGTAACAGATAAATAGCCAAGCAATCTGTTCTCAATCCGTGGTGTGTACTTATGCCCGATCCGAGGGTTAGCAAGCTAGCGGATCTGGTTGTACGCTACTCCACCGAGGTTCGGAAAGGAGATTTTACGGTAATTACGGGTTCCTACGCGGCTCTTCCCTTGATAAAAGAACTGGTTAGGGCTATCCTTGAAAATGGCGGAAATCCATCAGTGTATTTTCTGGAGGAGGAAGTGGAGGAGATCTTCTATAAATATGCTAAAGACGAGCAGTTAGAATTCGTAAGTCCCCTGAGCAGGTTGATGATCGAGAAGGCGGACGTTAGGATTAGCGTGCTCTCCTCTACGCACACTAAACACCTTAGCACTGTAGACCCGGAGAAGATAAGGAAGAGGATGGCGGCTCGCAGAGAGCTTACTGAGATTTTTATGAAGAGAGATGCCGAAGGTAGTTTGAGGTGGAATGTAATTCCCTATCCGACGAAGGCTTTGGCTCAAGAAGCCGAGATGAGCTTGGTTGATTACGAAGATTTTGTCTACAAGTCTTGCATGGTCGATAGGGAGGATCCGGTAGAGGCTTGGTGTGAGCAGGCTAGGAGGCAGGAGGAGATAGTAAAGTTGTTGAGCATGGTGTCAGAGATAAGAGTGGTGGGCGAGAAAACTGATTTGACGATTAGAGTAGATGGGAGGAAGTGGATAAACGACGACGGCAAGAAGAACATGCCCGGCGGCGAAGTATTTACGGGTCCTGTAGAGGACTCGGCGGAAGGGGTAATATATTTCGAATATCCGGCTATATGGAGGGGTATAGTGGTAGAGGGTATACAGCTTAAGTTCGAGAAGGGTGTAGTCGTGGAAGCTAAAGCTTTGAGGAAGGAAGAGTATTTAAAGAAGATATTGGAGACGGATGAGGGGGCTAGGAGGATAGGGGAGTTCGCCTTTGGGCTGAACTATAACATCAATAGATTTACGAGGAACATACTCTTCGATGAGAAGATAGGCGGAACAATACACATAGCCGTGGGGGCCGGTTATCCTATAACTGGAAGTCATAATAAATCGAGTATTCACTGGGATATGATAAAGGACATGAGGAAGGGCGAAGTCTACGCCGATGGAGAGCTAGTATATAGGAACGGGAGGTTTCTAATCGAGCTCTAGGCGGCAGTAAGTTAGAGTATGGTTGCGACGTTCAGATTTATATACCTTAGAAACGGTTTAGAATCAGCATCAGATAGGGTTCTTCACCTATCTGTACCCCGCCGTACTCATCATCAACAAATATAACATTATTTTTCTTCTTAAATACTTCACGTGATAAACCCGGGTTAACAGTCAAAACTCCCGGACTTATCTCCCGAGCTTTCCTTGGCAGAAGTTAAACGAGAGCTTTGATTTATATACTAGTCCAAATATTCGTGGAACTAGGTGAGTCTATGGAGTTGAATATAGGAGGAACAAAATTAGGCAAGAAGGAATTGCTGATAATAGCCGCCGTCTTTATAATCGTCGTTATAGCCCTAGCTTCCATAGCCGCGATATTCATACTCCCTAAAATAATGATGGGCGGCTTCAAGGCAGTGGGACAGGTAGCCCTAATCAAAATCGAGGGACCCTTAGCCTTTACCTCTTCCAAGTATAGTATCCTTGGTCCTCTCTTTGGAGTTGAGGATTACGTGGAGTTAATGGAAAAGGCCGAGCGAGACCCGGCAATAAAGGCTGTTGTATTATACGTGAACAGCCCCGGAGGTTCTGTCGCCGCCTCAGAAGCCCTCTACTTCGCTGTTAAAAAGCTGGCTGAGAAGAAGCCCGTAGTCGCTTACATAGCTGACTACGGCACTTCTGGAGCCTATATGGCGGTGCTACCCGCTCATGAGATTATAGCCAGCAACAGTAGTTTAACTGGCGCGATAGGCGTTTACGCCTTAGTTATAAATTATAAGGGATTAATGGATAAGTTAGGAGTAGAAGTCTACACTTTTAAGTCCGGCAAGCTAAAGGACGTAGGCTCTCCCTTCAGGGAAATGACCGAAGAAGATGCTAAAGTTTACGAGGAGATGATATCAGAGTTCTTCGAGATATTTAAACAAAGAGTGTTAAAACACAGAGAGGTGGAGAGCGAGAAGATATTCAGCGGTAGACCTTACACGGCGAGCAAGGCTCTAGAGCTAGGGCTCATAGATGAAATTGGCACCTTTGATGACGCCATAAACGAGGCAAGGCGATTAGCCGGGCTCCCCGAGACCGCTCCTATTAGAGAACTTAGACCAACTAGACCTAAGCTACTAGAAATGCTTCTAGGATTGCCTGCGAGTCAGAAACTCGAACTTTTGCCTAGCCAAGAAATATTGGCCATTTGGCCTCCACCGACTATAGCTATAGAGCATTAAAACAAACTTTTAAGGGTTTAAGAGTATTATCGTCCTTAATATATTTATTATAATATATGCGTATTAATGAATAACAAGGAATTTTAACAGTCATAGTCGTGCTTCTTCTCATAATGTTAGTGATAGCCTTTGTGGCAAAATACAATAATGTTTTGCAAACTACCGAGTATAGTTTTTAAATGCTGGGATAAGAATAAGTTGGACTTTATCCTAGCAAAAATTCGATTTATCTGAAAACTAGCAGACCTTTATGGATGATTTTCTCTTTATAACATAATGCTTTTATATTCCCGTATGCCTTTTCATAGGCAAGAGAAGCTAGATTAGAAAAATGTAAAGGTGTTTAAATGAGTAGTATAAAACGATACGTAATAACAAGGATAATAAACTACGTGCTAGTGCTGCTAATAGTCCTCTCTCTAACCTATGCAGTTATGGCTCCGATAGCCGATCAAGCACTAATAGATATGTGGAGAGAAACGCTGAACGCTAGGCTTAGAAGTGACCCCAAACTTATCGAAAGCTTAAAGGCGAAGGGTATATCTCCGGAAGAGTGGATTAACCAGCAACTAGAAGTAATCAAAAAACGGGAGGGATTAGATAAACCGTGGTATGAACGATTGCCTAAGAGAGTTTTTGATATGCTAGTGTTTAGGCTTGGTAGATCTCATCTCATCAGGTCGTTTAGAGGCACCAGGAATATATCAGATATAATATTCGAGAGAATCCCCTTCTCGGTCCTACTGTTCACTTCTTCAACGATTATCCTGGTAGTGCTAGGACTCATTATAGGCTTAGCGTGCGCAAGAAAGCCTGGATCTCTCCTGGATGTATCCTTTATAATCTACGCGCTGGTAGGGAATAGCCTGCCTATGTGGTGGCTAGCAATGATACTGGTCCTAGTTTTCGTCTACTTCCTGCATCTATTCCCGCCACCGGTAGAGATTAAAGCAGTAGTTGCCCGCCCCCCGCCCATCGGCAATGTTTCTGAGTTTATAGGCTATCTAGGTAACTTGCTGTACTACATGACCTTGCCGCTTTTCACGGTCACGGTGGTAAGCTTAGGCGCCGAAGTATACCTTATGAGAAACATAGTTTTAACAACGATGACAGAGGATTTCGTCTTCGTCGCTAGGGCTAAGGGACTTCCGGAGCGCGATGTAATCTATAAACATGTACTGAGAGCCGCCGCCCCGCCTATAATAACCACCGTCTTATTGAGCATTACGGGGAGCTTGTTTGGCGGAGCTATAATCACGGAGACCGTGTTTATGTGGCCTGGCATGGGACTGCTTTATTGGGAAGCTATAGCTGGCAACGATACCCCAGTGGTGCTAGGCCTAGTTTACTTATCTCTGCTAGTTTACTTAATAACACTAGCGGTGCTAGACGTGCTCTACGGCATTCTAGACCCGAGAGTTCGTATAACAACGGGTGTAACGGGGTGAGATAAGATGAGCGAAAGAGCTAAAAGGTATATGGAGCTCTACCGTAAGACTAAGTGGGTAAAGCTCAGGCTATTCTGGGAAGACTTTAAACACAGTAAGTTGGGGATGTCCGGAATAGTGCTACTGATAATATTCGCTATAATATCCATACTAGTCGTTTCAAATACAATAGTACCGAGCGACCTCCCTAAGAGATGGCATAGCCCAGAGGCTTGGAATGAATACCCCGAGCTTGTACCCCCGGAGTGGTGGTTTAAGATAACGGGCGAGCCCATTTTCCCGCACACAATAATAGAAAAGGAGTTCCCCGAGGGGGAGGAGGAAGCCGTCATAACCTACTACTACGAATCCGACGCTTTTCCAACAGACGCTAGGTTAGATCTGGAGATATCCACGTTCAACACCAGTATAGTCAGAATAATCATCTCCGTTTATAGACCTGACGAGGAGGAGATCGTCATATACGATAAAACTGAGAGCATAACCGAGAGGATGAACAAAAGCGCGATAAGCCTATTCATCAAGAGAAACTCCGAGATCGCGAGAATACTAGTACACCACTTCGGCATAGAGAAAAGCCCTGATGTCGTGAATAACCTTTGCCTCCTATTCGGGGAGAAATCTCCGGATATGTGGAGTCCGAAGACTGCTAAGCCCTTGAAAGGCTCGTATGTTTTCACGATAAGAGTCTCGACTTTTGAAGGCGAAGTTGAAGTTGATAGGGCGAAATTGATACTGTACGCTAACGCTTATGGTTTAATGGGGACGGATAGCTTCAGGAGAGATTTGTTCCTCGGCTTGCTCTGGGGGTTCCCCATAGCCCTACTCATAGGTATATTAACCTCCCTGTTGACGACGATAGTCGGCGTGACCTACGCCATGGTAAGTGCGTACTACGGAGGATATATTGACGAAATCATGCAAAGGATCGTGGATATAGTTTCGAGCATCCCTCTGCTCCCCATCCTAATCTTATGTGCGATGACTTTTGGCCCGAACATCTGGCTTATTATAGGCTTGCTTGTGCTCTTCACTTGGACTGGAGGCATAAAGACTATTAGGGCCATGGTCTTCCAAATTAGGGAAGCGGCTTACATAGAAACTGCTAGGGTGGCCGGCGCCTCTACGAGGTGGATCTTGTTCAAGCACATACTGCCGCAAGTGCTTCCCTACTCGTTTTACCTAGTCGTCTTAGGAGTCCCGTACTACATATTAATTGAGGCCGGTATAAGCTATCTAGGGCTTGGCGATCCAACTCTGCCCACGTGGGGGCAGATATTGCACGATGCCTCTATCCATGGAGCTACTCTAGGCGGGTACTGGTGGTGGGTTATACCTCCAGGCCTCTTGATAGCCCTTGTGGGGCTTTCGTTTGCCATGATAGGCGTCGCGGTTGATAAAATCCTAAACCCGAAGTTGAGGTATTAGGTAGGGAGTATGGAGCCCTTGTTGAATGTAGAGGGGTTAAAGACTTACTTCATAATCAGCGAAAAAAGAGTTGTAAAGGCGGTTGACAACGTATCCCTAAAATTGTACCCGGGCGAGTCTCTAGGCTTAGCCGGAGAATCCGGTTGTGGAAAAAGCACACTAGGCTATGCTATCCTCACCTGCATACCTAGACCGGGCAAGATTGTCGGCGGGAAGATAGAGTTCGAGGGGGTTAATGTAACTGATAGGCCCGAGCCCTGGGTGAGGAAGAACTACCGGTGGGTTAAAGTCTCTATGATATTTCAGGGAGCCATGAACTCACTAAACCCCGTGCTCACCGTGGGGAGACAACTCGCTGAACCCCTAGTCTACCACAAGGACATGACCTATAAAGAGGCGCGTAAATACGTAGTTGAGGCATTAAAGCTCGTGGGCTTACCCGAGCACGTAGTAGATCGCTACCCCCACGAGTTATCCGGAGGTATGAGACAGAGGGCAGTCATAGCTATGTCGCTGATATTGAAGCCTAAGCTTGTCATAGCCGATGAGCCGACAACTGCTCTAGACGTCGTCGTCCAAGCTCAAATCATAAACTTGATGAAAAAACTCAAACAACAGGAGAAAATGAGCTTAATATTCATAAGCCACGACTTGAGCATTCTATCGGAGATAGTGGATAAGGTCGCGATCATGTACGCTGGTAAAATAGTCGAATACGGAACATCCGAGCAAATCTACCTCACTCCTAAACACCCCTACACCCAGAGACTACTTAAAGCAGTTCCAAGGCTAAGGGAGAAAATCGAGAAGCTAGAGTTTATACCTGGAGCGCCGCCAGACCTCGTCTCGCCGCCACCCGGTTGCAGATTCCATCCAAGATGTCCCGTGTTCAAGGAGCGGAGCGGCTTTAAAGGATTATGCGATAAGGAAGAGCCCCCACTAGTGGAGGTCGAGCCAGGCCACATGGTGGCGTGCTGGCTCTATTCCAGGAGGTGATAAAGGTGGATGACGATAAGGCGATAGTTCAGGTGGAAAATCTGAAGAAGTGGTTCCCGGTTAAAGCCGGGTTTTTCACCTCAATTTTCGGAAAGAAACGAATCTTCGTTAAAGCCGTCGATGGAATATCCTTCGAGATATATAGGCGGGAAACCTTCGCCCTCGTCGGGGAGTCCGGCTGTGGAAAGACCACTACAGGACGTCTAATTCTTAGGCTTCTAAAGCCTACGGACGGGAAGATATTTTTCGATGGAACAGACATAACCTCGGTGCCGGAGAAAGAGTTGAAGAAAGGCTTTAGAAAGAAGACTAGTATGATATTTCAGGACCCCTACGCCTCGGTAAACCCGCGCTTTACAGTATACGAAGTAGTATCAGAACCGTTAACGATACATAACATAGGTACTTTTGCGGAAAGAGTAGAACTGGTAGCTAAACTACTGGAAGAGGTAAAGCTCACCCCCGTGGAAGACTTCCTCTGGCGCTTCCCCCACCAGCTAAGCGGAGGACAGAGACAGAGAGTATGCATAGCTAGGGCTCTAGTCCTAAACCCCGAGTTTATAGTGGCGGACGAGCCGGTCTCTATGCTGGATCTCTCCATAAGAGCGGAAATTCTACAGCTCCTACGTGAGCTCCAGAGGAAGCACGGGTTAACTTACCTTTACATAACCCACGACTTGAGCACGGCTAGGTATTTCTGTGACCGCATAGCCGTCATGTATCTCGGCAAAATAGTAGAGCTAGGATCCTCCGACGGCATCGTCGAGAATCCCCTACACCCATATACTAGAGCTCTAATCGCCGCCGTGCCGGAGCCTGACCCCAGTAACAGACTGAAGTTGAAAGAGGTACCTATAAAAGGCGAGGTTCCAAGTCCCGTAAACCTGCCCTCAGGGTGTAGATTTAGAAACCGCTGCGTCAAGTACGACGAAGCTCCCGAATCTATTAGGAGGTTATGTAGGACTAAAGAGCCTCCTCCAGTGGAAGTTGAAGATGGTCATCAAGTCGCGTGCTGGCTATACGCAAAATACTATGAGAGAGCTTAACGTGGAAAGGGATTATCGGAAAGAGCAAATAAGAAAAACCTCGCGTAAATATCTATTTTTAGGCTTTCTGTTGCTCTTCTCCTCGATAATACTCTCCATCTTCCTGATATCCTACCCGTACATTTCTATAGGCAGAAGGCATCATACAATCAACTATACGCTTACCGCCACCAAGCCCGTCTACCACAACATAACCGATGTACCAAAAGACTATGTAGCTTATATGGATTACGTAGTCATATCCAGCAATTCCTCCAATTTCGATATGTATATAGTCTTTTTTAATGGGGATGAGGCTAGCTTCTGGTGTGAAAAGTTAAACTTCACGAAAGGCTATAGCGCGGGTTTCGTAAACATAGATTCCCACTTATCTAAATTAATGCTGGTGTTAAACTCGACCAGACACTGCGATTTAAGCTTAGAATTAGATTTCACATATTACACGAAGCCTTTCTACTTCAACTTTTTAAGCCTTCTATGCCTGTTAACTTCCCTAATAGGCGCTGGGCTCGCCGTGAAAGGGCTCATCTACTTCATAGTCTACCGCTTTGGTTTCACCAAAATTTCTGTAAAAGGCTACTCCTGAATACTTTAATGGATAACAGCTAGACCTTTTTTGAAAACAGACATTAAGAAAACCCTTTTAATCATTCGTAACCTAGTTCTAAAAAACCGAACATATCATCAAATGAAACCATAGATTTAACAAAAATAATTTTAGTGTAGGATAGGGAAAGACTTAAATATTGTAAAATTGAAGTACTTAAGGAAGGTGGAGAAAAATGGTTAAAATAAAAATCGGAAGCCTCCTGTTAACGATAGTTCTCCTCCTAGCAATAGCTGCAGCGATTAACCCGATAACTTCTGTGACTGCCGCTCCTGAGGAGAAGGGAGCTAGGGCAAACAAGCTAGTCTTCGTCGAGTATGGCGAGAACTGGGAGGCCGCGATGCTGGACGTAGCTGAAGGCAAAGCGGCCGCCTTCGTATGGGGCGCCTCAAAGGAAGCTTTCGAGAAATATAAGGACGACCCGAGAGTTAAGTTCTTCCTAGCCCCCTCGGGTATTCACAGCTTTATACTAAATCCCGCTTTTAACGAATCTGAACCTGATGTGTTTAACCCGTTCGCTATTGAGAAAGTAAGATATGCAATGAACTTCCTCATAGACAGAGAGTGGTATGTGAGCCAAGTTCTAGGAGGTCTAGGAAAGCCAATGTACACCGCTATAAGCGAGTTCGCGCCCGACTTCCTGGTAATCCTCCCGGCCATACTGAAGCATAGCATCAAATACGACGAAGATTACGCCATCAGGTTGATCGAAGAAGGAATGAAAGAAGCTAACGAAACGGGGATTTGGGCCGGGAAGATAACGAAGAAGGACGGCAAGTGGTACTTCGGCGACGAACCGGTCAAGATAATAGGCTTGATCAGGAGCGACGACCCCAGAAGAAAGGCTATGGGAGAATACTTTGCAAACCAACTTGAAAAAGCGGGATTTACCGTTGAGAGGAAGTATGGAACCTTCAGAGAGCTCATACCGATAGTCTACCTGAGCGACCCGTTCAAGCTTGAATGGCACTTCTACACTGAGGGTTGGGGCGGAGGCTTCTCCAGGTATAACGACTGGGATCCGATATTCTTCTACACCACCGAGTACTGGCAATGGCAATTCGGAACCCCCTCCGCCTTCGACGGTAGCAAGGTCGAGGTCACCTACCTCGGCAAGAAGATGACGTTAAACAAGGTAGCTAGAATCCTAGGAGACGGCAAGTACAAGAGCATAGAGGAGAGGAACGAGGCTCTGAGAGTCATCTGCGAGGTCGGCATCGCCAAGTCTGTGAGAATCTTCGTAGCTAACCTAGCCGAGGCTTACTTCATAAGCGCTAAGGTGTCTAACCCGGTTATAGACTTCGGCTACGGCACTGGTAACAGATGGTTCTTCACGACCGCAGCCATGGAAGGCACCGACACCCTAACCATCGCCATGGTTCACGTGACGGAGACCGAGCCCTGGAACTGGGCTAACGACGACTGGTACACTCACATAATATGGCACGCCACCTATGAGGACGGCGTCGCCAGACACCCGCACAACGGTAAGGTAATACCCGTCTGTACTGAGTTTAAAGTAGATACTAAAGGCCCCGAGGGCGCTCTCGACGTCCCCGACACGGCGCTGGTATGGGATCCGTTCCAGAACAAGTGGGTTAGCCCATCAAAGCTCTCCGACGACTTCCTAACCAACTTCTACGACGCAGACCTAGCTAAGGCGAAGGCTAAGGCCACTAAGGCTAAGAGCAAGGTTACGTTCACCTTTAAGT
>Ga0190367_1001780_pt1 | contig 11949 bp, 3 predicted proteins | sample 4872181011_MG_FD_171838 | JGI IMG/M metagenome (GOLD analysis project Ga0190367, IMG submission 171838) | Hydrothermal vent microbial mat bacterial communities from Southern Trench, Guaymas Basin, Mexico - 4872-18-10-11_MG | ecosystem: Environmental > Aquatic > Marine > Hydrothermal vents >... | reverse complement strand
ACGCTCTTGACGACTCCTTTGCGCTTTTTGAGTTTTCCTGATTTCGCCGTTTGTTTAATCAAAAAATTTAATGCAGGCTTATCGATTTCTTTAATTGCATGCAAAAATCCAAGCCATCTACCATTCAAATTTAAACCAGATAAAACGAGAAATTCCTCAAATGAAAATGTGCAAAAAAGTCGTCATGAGCGTTACTATAAATCACAGCTCATTAAGTTTCAATAAGAACAGCATTTACTATGTTAATGCAAGACGTTTAATCTAAAACCAATACGAATCTTTACGTTTCTAAAAAGTTGTTTCTCGTTTATTTATTTTTAATTATTTAGTGATCATGAATGCGAAAACTAGTTGTAGTTTTGTTTACTGCTCTATTGTTAACTATATTTTTACCGTCATTATCGTTAATAAGGGTAAGTAATATATACATTATGAGAGTAATGAGCGATAAGCCATATGTAACTAGAAATGCAGGTACTTCAAGCATTAAACCTTTTGCTGAATTGAAACCATACATAAATTACAGTAATATCTATGTTCCTTTCTTTTATCAAGAGAAATCTTACTCGTGTGGTGAAGCAGCATTAAGAATGCTTTTTGCTTATTACGGATTAAATGTTTCTGAGGAAGAAATTGGCGCCGTAGCAAATTGGGATCCAGATTATGGAACATATAATACTGATTTACTCAGAGCAGCACACTTTAGTATATTGAGTACTGCAATTCAAAATAAAAGCATGAGAGGATATAGTGGAAGAAAAATAGGATTTCCCGCATTTCAATGCTGGGGCTTAACAATAGATGATTTAAAACAATTAATTGATAAGGGTTTTCCTGTTCTTATCCTAGCTAGATATAAACAAGGGGGGTATGGGCATTTCAGAGTTGTAAAGGGATACGATGATAAAAGAAAAGTTTTTATAATTCATGATCCATGGTATTTCCCAGCGCCATATGCTGGACCAAATGTCTTAATTTCATATGATACACTATGTAAATTGTGGGAATATAGCTACTATTGGGGAATGATTATAACTCCATGGATTGTTGATTTTAATATTGCAAATTTTGGGCCTAATAAAATATTTACTGTAATGTTAAATATAACATATCATGTTCCAGAACCATTCAACCCATCGGATTATCCAGCCATTAATGCTACCTTAAATATCTCTGTTCCAGAGGATTATGTATTATTAACTTCCAATTCAATAATATTTGATGATTGTTTCGAAGGTGGTGAAAGCCATATTATAGAATTTCAAGTTCAAGCACCAGATACTATTGATGAAAAAGACTACATTGAAATCCTGGCATATGGAAAAATTTTCGGGTACTCATTTTCATATGATTATTATGAAGACTATGTTGGAACAATTATAAAAATAGCTCTTATGGATTACATTAAACCAGAAATACATTATATTGATTACAAATTATCTGAAAATCCTGGAAGATTAAACGTAACTGTTCAATATTACGATGAGCATAATGTTTCAATAGTAATATTTTACAATGAGATTAATGTGAATGCTCCATACTATATCCTGGTAGCAAATGTTAGTAATAATATCGCAACAACTGTTATTTCTTTAGAAAGAGGAGATATTAGTGTCGAACTCTGTGTCAGAATTACTGATGAATATGGTAATGTTGTTTATTCAACCAGTTTTCTCTTTTACATAGAAGATGATGAACCATACATTAAATTAGAAACAAACAAGCTTGTAATTACTGAGCAAGTACAGGAAGTTAGAATATCCTGGATAATCTATGATGATTTTGGAATAATGGCAATAAAAATTTATGTAAATGATACTCTTCGTCAAGTATTTTATGAAGGTACAACATATTTTGATCTACACGTTAGTCAGGGTTATTATGTTATAAAAGTAGAAGCTATCGATACTGCTTGGCAATCATCAGTCAGCAAGATGATTCTTCTTGTTGACTTTATTCCTCCAGTAATAGAAACAAATATAAACAATGGTAGTATTACAACAGAGTATCTGCATATAAGTGTGAATGTTCATGATAATATTAAATTAAAGGAAGTTCGAGTGTATCTCGATGGGGAGTGTATTAAAGTATCAAATGGTTCAATAGAGTTTTCAAAATTTGTGTTATTTGGTGGTCATGAATTAAAGATAATTGCCACAGACGAGGCAGATAATGTTAGTATATTAGTATGTAGGATGACTTGTTTGCCGATTATAATAGCTTCTATTTTGCTTGTAATAGTTCTGACTTTGATTTTATTGAGGCGAAAGAAAAGAAGAAATTAAACTATTCAATAATTTCTCATAAAAGTGCTTGTATTTTGGAGCTATTAACATTATTTTGCTTATATATTGATTTATTTCTCAATTGTAATGTCATGAAACTTTGATAACGTGAGTGTTTTTAAAGAATTTTTCAGCGTGCTAGATTAGAAAAAATATTACTTGATGATTAGCTTTATTTGAATGGAATACTTTAAACTAAGTTAAGAATAAATGCGTTTAGTTCCTCCTCAGCTATTTCTAAGATTTTTTGCACATGCTCGCTGGTTGCTACTGTCAATCTTGGAAGTTCTGGAATTTTCTCATGAATTTTAATGAGCATACTTTTACATCTTTTCAGAATTTCAGGATGAAACTTTTCAACGAATGTTACACATATTACTTTTTGATGTTTTACTATCACGCAGGTGATATTCTTAAGTTTTAGTATCCCAGGAATTATTTCTTTCTTAAATACTTCAGATAGTAGTTTAGTTACCGCAGATAATGCTGCTGAAATCAATGATGATTCAATGAGCATTATTTCTTTTTGATAAAATTTATTTGCTAAGAGAATACCAGTATCTCGGAATATTATAAATCCCTTGATATGGAAAGGAAGTAACATAAGCAAGTACGGATCATATTTGAAAGATATTGTTAATGTGATGATAAATACTAAGACACCTAATGGTCCGAGGTATCGTGCGAATATGGGCAGTACTATATCAAGTGCAAAAGCAAAAGCAACAATTATACTACCAACAACTGTGCCATAAAAGAAAGTTTTTCCGGCTAGTATCGTTCTTTGTTTTTTGCTGCCCTTTAATGCTCTTACAAGCGTTCTCCCAAGTAAAAAGTATAACACAACGAGCATTGTCACGAGCATTGATGTTGTGAGCGCTCCGATAGGAGAATAATATATTGTATAATTCCAATAGTAACCGATTCTGTACAAATTCACATTAGAAGTAGCGATATCATAAATGGAGATCCCGAGAATGAATGATGAGAGTGAGAGAGTTTTCCAGTCAAGACTACCATTTAATGAATATAATGCTAAGGCTATTAGTGGAAATACACTCACATTTGCAGAAATTCCAGAAATTTTTACGAATATCTCTGCTAGTACTTTATCATAAGTCGTGAGCGCGAATATTTCAAATAATGGAGCAAAGATGATTATGAATGATGCTATAGTTGCGTATTTCATCGTGGAATGCTTATATTTCCTGTAAAAGTAAAAGGATATCACACAACATATTGCAGAAATAAGCGTGTTTAATACGTCAATTATAAGGGATTCCCATATTTCAATCATCTTTGATACCTTAACGTACGTCACCCCCAAGTGCTATATAAATTATATAATTGTGACTATTAATAAACGCCTAAAAAGTTAATGAGGATATACAAATCGCTCCGCTCTTATTTACATTTTTGCACTTATAAGTTTCAGGGGTATTTGATTTATTTTGTAATTAAATTAGTTGTGCTTTATCCAGAATCTTCCAACAATTAGAATCAAATTAGCAATTAAATAAGACAAAACTAAAACTCGGTAAGAAAGTGCAAAAATGTAAATAAGAGCGGAGCGATTTTCAAACATTCCTTAATATATTTCTTAGTATATATAATATATATTAAAAAAATATACTAAAAAAATACTATTCTAAGAAAGCAATTATAAACTATAGACTTTCTCTGGTGATATAATGTTTCGTCATTTAGCAACTTTAATCATTATATTGTTGCTATTTATTCCGCATACTCCACGTTTTGCAACGAACACATACAAATATAGCATTTTCCAAAAAACAAATTCGAGGGTGGTCTATAATGATGCAAATTTTCAAGTAATGCAATTAACTAGGCTTAAGTCTTCTAGCTCTTATAAATTAAATCATAAGCATAGTTTTCCAAAAATATTTGTAAAAGCTAATGAAAATATTCACGTTGAGGTTCCAAAGAGGTTAGTTGTACATAGAGCTCTTAAGAAATGGACATTTATTGTATATCTTGATGCCGATAATGATCTTGAAGAGTGCGGAATTGATGATTTTCTGGAGATGTCTTCTATTGGATCTACTGACAATGTTTCAATCGTCGTCCTATTTGATAGGCATTATGATTATGATACAAGCTATGATAATTGGAATGATACGAAGCTATTTTATGTAACGAAATCAATGACGCCAAATGCTAGTAATGCAGTAGCAGATTGGGGTGAACGCAACATGGGCAATCCTCAAACTATTGTTGATTTGGTTTTATGGGCATTCCAAAATTATCCAGCAGAACACTATGCTGTGATTTTATGGGATCATGGCGGTGGACTGATGGGTGCATGTATAGATGATACAGATGGAGACTCCTTGAATCTTTATGAAATAAGGGAAGCATTTGAGGCAATATATAATGCTACTGGAAGGAAAATAGATATAGTTGGCTTCGATGCTTGCTTAATGGGTATGATGGATGTTGTATACATGCTTAGAGATTATGTTGATTACGTTGTTTTTTCTGAAGAATATGAACCAGGAGATGGGTGGCCTTATGACGAAATTTTGAATGCATTAGTATCTAATCCATTGATGTCTCCTGCTGATTTAGCAAAACTTATTGTTCAAAAGTATATTGAATCATATAATAATGGTAGTCAAGGCTATGATGAATATGCAACATCATCAGCAGTAAACATAACATATTTTGTTACTAAATCAATTCCAAAATTAAATAGGCTTATTGGTGAAATACTTAGGAACTATGATACATATTCCTCTGCAATATCCTCTGCTGTATCCGATGCTGAGACATTCTATTATTCCGACCAAAAAGACTTAATACATTTCCTAGAGCTGCTAAAGAATAAAATTTTCGATTCTACGCTTCAAAACATGATTACAGAATCAATAAATGCAATAAATGAATCGATTTTATCAGCTGGACATTTAGAAGGACATCCCAACGCACATGGTTTAGCAGCATATTTCCCAGATTACTATGATGAAACGTATAACGAGTTAGATATGTCGATTGATCATCAGTGGGACGAGTTTACTAGAAAAAGATGTAATGAAACCGTTGGCCTATGGTTCTATGACATATGGGTCAATGGTAGCGACGTGGATAAAGATGGATACTACGATCATTCAGTAAATATTACAATTGATCTGGATTCAGATGTTAAGTATAACGTAACGATAAGAGTATATTCCATGTATGAATACCAGGAAGTTATTGTTAGTGAGGTATGTGGTATTATTATTTATGGAGCAACAAATGCTGATGTTGTTTCTCTTCCAATAACACAACCCATGGTCAAAGGTAATTATAATTTCAGATTCGAAATTTTTGATGAGTATGGCGATTTAATTAAGCAATTCTATTACTACTGCGATGAAGACGTAACGGGGGTTCCATTAGAAAATCCTCCAGGAAATCCAATAATAACTGTAGTATCACCAACTCCCGGGTCTATAGTAAATGATGTCGTTGTAATTAAAGTTAATGCTTCGGATGAGGATGGAATTTCATCAGTGAAGATATTCACTGATGCTTGGTATAATATGACATACAATTCAACTAGTGGGCTTTATGAGTATAATTGGGATACTACACCTTTTGATGATGGTAATTTTCTAATTAGAATAAATGCAACCGATACTGAAGGAAACACTAGTACATTGTTAGTGTTGTACACTATAGATAATATTATGATTAATTTTGTATACCCAAAATCGAATGCTATAATTCGCAGAGTTATCAACATCACGGTAAATATAACTTTACGAACGACCAGAGGTTCTATTGATACAGTTTACGCGCAATTCGTTAATGATACATTTATTAGTTCACCAATAATTCTCGGGTATGATGCAGATTTGAAAGCTTTCAAAGCGATGGTAAACACGTGTATTTTTTCTGATGGTTTCTACTACATCAAAGTTGTTGCTAATACCACAGCTGGTGGAAAAGAAGTGGCTAAAATATATGTGAAAATTGATAATTATATTGCACCGATTTTATTAGTAGATGATGACGACGGCGATTACTATGAAATCTATTATATATCCGCATTAGAAGATCTTGGGTATGTCAGAGACAAAGACTTTGAAGTCTGGTCGATTGAATATAATGGTTCAATTACATATGATATTCTTGTAGGTCGCCAAATTGTGATCTGGTTTACTGGATCAAGTGCATTCGAAACATTAACAGAGCACGATCAAGAGGTTCTCGCGAAATATCTAGATAGCGGGGGATCGTTATTCATTTCTGGTCAAGATATTGGATATGATATTGGTTTTACTGATTTTTACAAGACGTACTTAAGAGCAGTTTACATAGCCGATAATGCGGATAGTTACGAAATTTTTGGTGTTGGATATCCATTTAATGGGAAGAATTACCTACTTTATGGAAGTGATAGTGCTAATGATAGCTATTTCCCAGACGCAATAGAACCAGCACCAAATTCTGGAGCATGGTTGATTCTTAACTATACTACGGAATATGGTGCAGCAATAGCATATAATATCTCATATAAGCTAATTTACTTTGCATTTCCATTTGAGGCAATTAATGGTAGTGACGCACGTGCAGAATGTATGAGAATAATAATTGATTTTCTCAAACCAACTAAAGGTGCTCCAAAAGTTAGAATTATATATCCGTCAGAGGGCGACAAGGTATCGGGAGTCGTTAACATAACGATAAATGCGACGAATCCAAATAGCTTAATTGTATATGTTGCAGTGTCAATTGACATTGGAGAATGGTTTAATGCTACATATGATCCACATACGGGGTACTATGTTTACATGTGGAACACAAGCAAAATTTCTGATGGAGAACACATTATAATAGCAAAAGCAGTTGATAATGAAGGAAAAACCGCGTATCATGATATTCGTGTTGTAGTTGACAATTATAAAGCGTGGATTCTAATTGTAGATGATGATGAGGGAGAAAAATATGAGAAGTACTACATAGAAGCCTTAGAGCAACTTGGTCTTATACAATATGTTGACTTTGAAGTATGGGAGCACATTCGTTATGGAGAGCCATCAGCAGAAACACTAAAAAGGTATTCAGTAATAGTATGGTTTACTGGCGATGACTACGAAACTACTCTTGAAAAAGACGATCGTGATGCATTACGTGAATACTTGGTTTCTGGAGGAAACTTATTCATATCTGGGCAAGATATTGGCTATGATGCAAACTCTAGTGGATGGATAGACTGGTACGAGACGTATTTGAAGGCGATTTTTGAAGCAGATTCAACAGGAGCATGTATTGTTAACGGAGTTAGTGGATCTATCTTTGATGGAATTAAATTAAACCTAAGTGATGGTGATGGAGCAGATAATAATTTCTTCCCATCGGAGATCTCACCAACAAGAGGATCAGTACTAGCAATGTACTATGACGATGATCCAAAACTAGGCGCTGCAATAGTGTATGATGGCGATTACAAATTAGTGTATTTTGCATTTCCATTTGAAGCGATAAATAATGCGGACGATCGAGCAGAAGTGATGAGAAAAATACTTAGATTCTTTGGGGAGTATCCAGTATATGTTAGAATTATTTCACCAGAGAATAATAGTTACATAAATAGTCGGATGATTACAATATCGTGGACGGCAGAAGCAAAGCATGGAATAGATCACTTTGAAGTAAGCATTGATAATCAAGATTGGATTAACATTGGAAATAAAACTGAGTACACTATTGAACTATACGAGGGAACACACATCGTATCTATTAAAGCCGTGGATATTCATGGAAGAATATTTATTGACACGATTGTTTTTCATATTGATGTAACACCACCAACCATAAATATTCTAAATCCGATAAATGGCTCAATAATTCAACCAGGAAATATTACAATAGTGTTTGAAGCCAAAGATAATATTGCCTTGGCGGGAGTGCTAATAAGAATAGATGAAGGAAACTGGACTGATTTAGGGGTTAAAAAGCTTTACAATTACACAGTAACATTGAGTGAAGGAAAACATGTAATAACAATACGTGCATACGACAAAGCTGGCAATAGTAGAATAGCGAATATAATTATTGAGATTAAAGCAAAAGAAGCAATATCATATTGGATAATTTTAATCGGTGTCATTATATCCGTTGTAGTTATAGGATTGCTTATCTGGAGGAAGAGGCTCAGATGAATCTAGAAAGTTGCTTTATTATATTTTTGGGAATAAAATCATCTTTAATTCTAACTTATTAATCCCCTCTAAATGGTCTATTTTTGTATTAAAATTACTGAAATTCTCTTATTATTCATCTTATTATTCAAATGATTCCTAGTGGATTTCTCTTCTAGGAAGTTTTGATCAAGTGTTTATACATATGATTTCCTTAATTACATTCTGTTATCAATCATTATTGAATTAATATAAGTTAATAATTATATATCTTTACATTATTATAAGATATTTATTCAGTTTACATGTGTTATTTTTTAGAAAAGGTGTTTAAGATAATGAAAAAAGCTTTGTTGATATTAATAACAATTATTATATGCAATAGTCTGTTTTTTCCAGTAATTTTTCATGGATCTTCTAATGCAGTTTATGCAAATAAAAATTTACAAATGACATTCTTTCAAGTTAGTCAAATATTCGTGCGGACACAGAAAATCCAGCAAATTGCTCATTATGAATACATTTCAACGCAAAAAAAGTTATTTTCAGTAGCATCTGCATCATCAATTAATGTTTCATCCTTAGGATATGCTTGGAGGATAAAGGAAATTCATTATAATGGAACATACTACGAAGAAATCTTTAATACAACATCTGATTCGTGGGAATTTATTCAAAAAAATGGTGTAATTTACGCATCTGGTGACCTTGTAAAAGTACTAAATGATCCTGTAAAAGATGATGTTATTCATGTTTTCTTCATAAATACTACGAAAGTAGAAATTGATGGCACTTCATATGATTATATTATGCTAAGCATACAACATTTCATAATAAATGCTACAAATAATCAAATTCTCATGGCTTACATCTTGTGCATGTATAATAATACTGGAGATGGAATGACATATAAAAGCTTTGCTGATATAACTGTTTTTGCTTACGATGAAAACGTGACTATAATATATGGAATGCTTGAGTATAATTCAACAGGTGAATTTACTGATGTCGTGGCTTATATGCGCATGTTTAATGTAACATCATTTTGGAGTTCTTCCATGGGACCAATCTGGACCTCTCAAGAAACGTTCTTTATTTTTGGTGATAGTGAACGTGATAGTAGAATTGCTAGAGATTTTTCATGCGTAGTGTATGGTAAGGATATTTACTTGGCAATGTTTTATTCATATTATAATTCGAGCTCTGTAACAAATGAGTATTATGTTTACATGATTCAATCAATACCGCCGTTTCGATCAATAAATATTTATTCATTAAGATTAAAGGATATTAAAACTATAGGAACCATTGCTCGAATAATAAATTATGTTGCAGCAGATTGGTCACGACTTTCAAATGGATTTTTAGTAAATGATTCCATATACTTTACAATTATGTTGCTACGTTATGGAAGAGAAGAATCTGTGTATGAGTTCCATTTTAACACTACTTTATTAAAGTTTAGTGCTCTTGAGTTGCTTGTTTCACGCCCAGAAATTGAGGAAACGGTTAGTCTTCCTCAAGGCTCACTATTTGGCTCTATGAAACTGTTTATTGACAGTAATAACACAAAAATGATTTCTTTGATGGTCTTCTCTGAAATGGAGAGAATGCTTTTATTATTAAGTTTTTACGAAATCACATTTGATGTAACCGTGATTAATGTACGTCAGCCATCTTTTGCAGATTTAGTTAATAACTCACAAGATCTTGTTCAAGTATTTTATGCATGCTTCATTGGCGGGCTTAGGGTGATTCAGAGAGTGAATATTACTAATTCGACTATTCATGAGGAGGAATATTGTGCTAATGAAACTAATATATTCTCAATGGATGCAGAATATATTCCAAAAATATTTTATGTTGCATACACAGCAACTGAAATAGTTAATGATGAACCGAAACTTGTTGGGAAAATTGCGTATGGATATTATGATTCTGATAAAGACGGACTAGGTGATCTCGAGGAAGTATTATTAAAAACAAATGCGTCAGATCCAGACACAGACGATGATAAAATAAATGACGGAGGTGAGGTCTTAATAACTGGTACAAACCCAAATGATTCTGATACGGATAATGATCGATTGTCTGATTATGAAGAAATTGTAGTATATTGTACAAATGCAACTGATACTGATACGGATGACGATCAACTCGATGATTATAAAGAAATTAAAATTTATGGAACAAATCCTTTGGAAATGGATACAGACCATGATGGATTGACGGATTATGAAGAAGTCGTTGTTTATTGTGATCATGGATTTAATCCCCTCAAGCCAGATCAAGATAATGATAATCTTACAGATCTGGATGAGCTTTCCTTTGGAACACTTGGAAACACAAGCGATACTGATAATGATGGATTATCTGATTGGCAAGAGGTTGCTCGCCTCTTTACAGATCCTACTCTCTGGGATACTGATGGTGATCAATTGTCAGATTATGATGAAATAATGAATAAGTCAATTACTAAATACGGTGTGAATCCATTAGAATATGACACGGATGGAGATGGGCTTTCGGATTATGAGGAAATAATATATAATACTTTTGCGAATGACTCAGATACTGACAATGATGGCTTGACTGACGGGGAGGAGATAAATATTTATAATACTAATGCCATTAATAATGACACAGATAATGACAAATTATCCGATTATGAAGAAGTGATGATCTACGAGACGGATGCATTATCAAATGACACTGATGAAGATGGGCTAAGTGATTTCGATGAGGTGAAGAGATACTATACAAATCCCTTGTTAAAGGATACTGATGGAGATGAATTAAGCGACTGGGATGAAATATTTAATAAAACTGTGACAAGGTACGGTGTAAATCCACAGTTTGATGATACTGATGGAGACGGATTAAGTGATTATGAGGAAGTACAATTGCATCTTTTAGCAAATAACACGGATACCGATGATGATGGATTAGATGACAAGGAAGAAGTCAAAATCTATGGAACAAATGCATCTAATCCGGATACTGACAATGATGGATTAGATGATTACGAAGAGCTAGTTGTGTTTAAAACACGTGCTGATTTAGCAGATACTGACGAAGATGGACTGAAAGATGGCGAAGAGGTGTATAAATATGGCACAAATCCAAAGAATATCGATAGTGATGCCGATGGGCTTAATGATTCATACGAACTTCAGATAGGATTAGATCCGTTAAACTCAGACAGTGATAATGATAGTTTAAAGGATGGTGAGGAGATAGGCTTAGGCTGTGATCCACTAAATCCAGACAGCGATGAAGATGGTCTAGTTGATGGCCAAGAGGTAGCAATAGGTACCGATCCTACAAACGATGACACAGATAATGATTTCCTAAATGATAGTATAGAAATAAATATAGGAACGAACCCTAAGGATCTCGACACCGATAGAGATGGTTTAAAAGATGGTGAAGATATAGGCTTGGGTTGTGACCCACTAAATCCTGATAGTGATAAGGATGGACTAAAAGACGGCGATGAAATACTATTACAATGT
>Ga0190367_1001778_pt1 | contig 11951 bp, 12 predicted proteins | sample 4872181011_MG_FD_171838 | JGI IMG/M metagenome (GOLD analysis project Ga0190367, IMG submission 171838) | Hydrothermal vent microbial mat bacterial communities from Southern Trench, Guaymas Basin, Mexico - 4872-18-10-11_MG | ecosystem: Environmental > Aquatic > Marine > Hydrothermal vents >... | reverse complement strand
CTATCATTGAGGGCGTCGATAAAACTTCAACATCACCTGAACCTACATGCTTAGCCGAATGCTCTGGTAGTGTCTTAAACCTTCTAATAAACCTTAGGCCTGGAATTAAACCCTTAACTTCAGTACCCATGTATACACCCAAGACTAAATAATGAAATACTTAAATATTAAATAATTAATTACTAACACCTCAAAACCTAAGATAAGGGATATTACTCTTGAATCATATCTAAAGAAAGGTTTAAAGTCATCAACTTTAAGGTAAAGTGCTTCCTCGTAATTTGATGAATACTCAGCTACAGATAAGAAGCTTACAGCTAGGCCCTTCCATACCTTCTCACCCTTAAGTTCATTAGCTAAGATTGAGTCTTTAACATCCTTTAAGACATGCGGTATTACCTTCCATAAGAATGGTGCAAATAATGTGATACCCTTGCTAAGCCTTAGCTTATGTAATAAGTAAGATAGCTCCATGGGATTCCACAGAAATATGGCTGTAAGTACTGACGTTGAAGTTACTAAGACCCTTAATGAAATAATGGCTGATTCAATGATGGATTGAGTAAAAGGTAACGTTGTCACTAAGTACCAGAGTGAAGGAATAAAGGACATTATGAGTGAGTATGTGAATAATTTTAACGTTCTTAAAACTGTGTGTAGAGCAATTATTATAGCCGTAGCGTAAAAGAGTACTTGAAGATTAGCTTCCCTAACCATAGCTATTATTAAGGCAGCTAATGAAATGTTTAATGCTATCGAGGAATGCTTGTACCATGCATCATTACCTATAAACAAAGCCCTAAGAATTAACTCTAAGATTAAACTAACAAGCTTAATTAACGCTTTAGCCAAGCTCGTACACCCACGAACTTATAAATCTAAGATCCTCATCATGCGATGAAATTATGACAGCTACGCCCTCCCCAGCTAAGCTAACAATACTCTTAAGTACCTCATACTTTGATTTAGGATCTAAGCCTATTGTCGGCTCATCTAAGAGAGCTAAATCAAATTTCCTAGCAAGTATTGAAGCAATAGCTAATCTCCTACGCTCACCAGTACTTAGCTTCATTATGGGTGTTCTAGATAGTTCTTTTAACCCAAACTTAGACAGAATATCTAGCCTACCTAAAACCTCTGCTTCAGGTGTAGGTTCGGAGAAATAGAGCAGGGGATTGTCAGGTACGTATATAGTCTTACCGTGAACTCTCACATAACCTTCTCTAGATCTAAACTTCTTAGCTATAAGCCTCAATAAGGTTGTTTTCCCGCAACCTGAGGGTCCTTTAATCCATACAATTTCCCCTCTTCTGACTTCGAATACCACATCTTTCAATACTTCAAAATCACTACCAGGGTAGGAGAAGCTTTTTATGCTTACATCACAAATAACCTCACCTACATCTTCGGGAGGTCTTAAACTTTTTATCAATGCTCTCCATTTTACGTAGGGGTCTTTAACACCATTGATATCAGTTAATGTCCCGTTAGTTAGAAATAGAATTTCATCAACAACGCTCCTCCAACGTTCAATATAATGATCGATTATGATTAAGGACTTACCTAGTCTCTTCAACTTTAATACACCATTAATAACCTTAATGGCATTACCCGGATCTAAGTGTGATGTCGGCTCATCAAGTAATAATAGTTTCTTATTACTACCTATACTCACTATGAAGTTAAGTCTTTGAATTTCACCTGAACTTAAAGTAAATGTAGTTCTATTCTCAAAGTTTTCTAATCCATACTCCTTAAGGTATTTAGTTATGAGATTACGTTTAAGATCTGTAAATGAGGCTATTTCCGACCAAACATAAGGTGTTACCACTGTATACCATGGTTCTTGAGGTATGTACAGTACTGCATGTTCAGCCTTAAGCTCCCTAGGCTTAGGCTTTATGGCCCCTGATACCCAACCCTTAATGACATCAGGAATTATTGATGCAATAACTCTTAATAATGTTGTTTTTCCAGAGCCCGAAGGACCTGATATGAGTATTGCCTCGCCTTCCTTTAAACTTAAACTAATACCCTTTAACACTTCACCTCTTAACGGAAAGCTTACTCTTAGATCCCTTATACTTAGTACTACCACTACCTCCCACCGCCTTACTAATGAATGACGTTATAGGTAAGGCTACTGATAATCCAACAAATACCTGTCCGAAATTAACTGGTACTTCTACAAAAGCTTGTTCTGGTGGTGCACCGTAAATTATGGGGTTAGTGAAGAAGTATTCATACATGAAGTAACCAAAAACCATCACTAACCCTCCGGTAAGCATTGACAATGCTAAGCTAACATTTTCTCTACCCTTAACTAAGGCTAGGTAAAGAAGTATTAATGTAATAGTAGCACCGATTATCACCCAAATGTGCCAGCTGATAACTACTCTACCACTAAGTAATATTGCTCTAAACCCTAACAGGTCGATAGGTATGGAACTTAGTTCAGCAATACCAGAAAGTTTAAATATACCGACAATGGAGATTACCATACCAACAAATGTTGATGTAAGTACTGATAAGTATTTTACATAACTCAAAGGTTTTGCTGATAGGATCCTAGCTAGATATGATACCATAAAACCCTCAGCAAACTTTATTACTAACGTACCTGGGGCGAAGATACCATAACCTGTGACGACATCAGCTAAAGCTGAGCCAACACCAGCTGCTATTCCAGCACTAAGTGGTGTGAGCAGTAAGGCTATAACATATATACTTGCCTCACCAAGATTAAAGTACCCTCTAGTAGCTGGTATGTATATCTGAAGTATTATGGTGGCAACAAACACTAAGGCTGTGTACATAGCGACTTTGACTATACTACTATACCTCATACCCATAGCCCAATAAGCATTAGGCTAAAAGTTTAAGGAGGTTAACCTCACTATAGCCCTCAATATAGCTACTTAAGTATCATTAACCCCTTAGTAGTTACTTCATAGATCTTCCTTATTCTACCACCAATGCTCTTAAAGCTACTAACCCTTACAAAACCTAATCTCTCTAACTCCTCCATATGCTGATACAATGTTCTAAGACCTACCTTAACGCCATAGCTATTCCGTAAGATTTTCCATATAGCATATGGATGAAGAGGGCCTTGAAGCGTAAGTATTTCCAGTATTTTTAACTTTGTATACCCTATCTTAATTTCATCGAAGTACTTAACATGTTTATCAGCAATTAGTCTTAATATTGATGTATCACTCAAGGAACTACCAGTAAGTAGCACTACAACCTCATCATCCCTACTTAATTCACCCATGCTATGAAGCTTAATTAAGGCAGCAAGAGAGGATGCTCCTGTAGGCTCTATGAGCATACCTTCAAGTTCAGCTAATAACTTAATCGAACTTAGTACTTCACCCTCACAGACAGTAATTATTAAACCATTACTATCCCTTATTACTTCGTTTACAGCATCTTGAAGTAAGGGCTTATCAACACTTATGTCTTTGAGTATTGGTGTTGAACTACATCCCTTAACACCTATTACCCTACTTGAACCCCCCAATTCCCTTAATGCCTGCCATACCATCGTCAGTAGTGCACCATCACCTATAGGTACTATTAAGGTGCTTGGATGCTTACTGAGCTTGAGAAATATCTCGTAATATATGGTTCTATACCCGTCGAGGAGGTAGGGATTAGTGGGCGTTACAGGTAATGATTCCTTTAATCTAGCAACCCTCTTTAGAGCATCTTCATATGTTTGTGTGAACTCTACCTTATGCGCTAGTATGAGTGTCTGATAGGCTTTAGAAGGCGAAACGCTATGTGGCATGATGACATGTGTTCTAATCTTTGCCCTCCTGGCATAAGCACTAACCGATATTCCTAAATCACCTAAGGAGGCGATACTTAATCTATTGTAGCCTGAGTTTAATGCTGTAGTAACTAAGGTCGCAGAACCTCTATCTATGAAAGTACCTAGAGGATTTCTTGATTCATCCTTAAGGATTACACCTCTAATGCCTAAGTAGTCCTTAAGATTTTTAGCTTCAATTAATGGTGTTAAACCCTCACCTAATGTTACGCCTAACCTCTCACCTGAAGCACTTATTAAGTATTTCCTGAAAGTCCAAACACCTTGATCAAGAAGCTCCCTCCGTAGACCATCAATACCCGGTATATTCTTAGGTATTAGTGGCCCACCACACTTAGGACAGCTAAGCTTAATTGGATAAGGTTCATATCTTTCCCCACATTTAATGCACTCAAGCACCTTCCGCATCACTATCCATACCAACTACGGCTAACCGATAAATTAGGTATGCCCTTCTTGAGTATGGGTGTATAGGATGAGTGAACTTCCTAAGGTAGCTGTTGGCGCCTTAGTGGTAGATAATAAGTTAAGAGTTCTCCTAGTTAAAAGGAAGTACCCTCCAGCACCTAATAGATGGTCAATACCCGGCGGACATGTAGAGCCTGGAGAGGAGTTAAAGGAGGCAGTTATTAGGGAGTTAAAGGAGGAGACTGGCATTGAAGGCTTTAATCCCAAGCTTATAGCTGTAACAGAGTACATATCGTTAGGTAATGGTCTCAGATATCATTATATAATAGTGGATTTCTTGATTAAGGAGTTTAGAGGCGAGTTAAGACCTTGTGATGAAGTACTTGATCTAGGGTTTTTCAACCTAGATGAAGCGTTCGACCTAAAATTAACAGTAACTACTAGAATGTTACTTAAACATGTAAGGGAGAGAGGTTTTGAGGAGGTAACCCACATAATCTTTAAGGAGCGTAGGGTGTAGAGACTTGGTATATGCAAGGATAGCTGGTGTTGATGTTGGTGACGCGTACCCTGTAAGAATTATGGCGGTGATAAACGTTAGTCCCGAATCATTCTATTCCGGCTCAATATTTACAAAACCTGATGAGATAGCTGAAGTGGCTGAGCGATTCGAAAGGGAGGGCGCTAACTTTATAGATGTAGGTGGTAGATCTACAGCTCCCTACAAGAAGACTGACATACCTCTTGAAGAGGAATTAAGGAGAGTTATTACCGCTATAAAGTACATAAAGGAGAACACCTCAATTAAGATCCCTATATCGGTAGACACTACATCGTCCATAGTAGCTGAAAAGGCATTAGAGGTTGGTGCATCGATAGTAAATGATGTAAGAGGTCTTAAGGGAGATTTAAGGATGGCTAAAGTCGTAGCTGAATATGATGTACCGGTAATCATATGTGCTTACAAGGATGTAGTATCAGGTAGCTACAATCCCGTACATACAGTCATTGAGGCACTCACTGAAAGCTTAGAAATAGCCTCTAAGCATTCAATAGACTTAAGTAAGGTCGTTATAGATCCTGCTATAGGGTTCTTTAGACCCAAAGACTATCCATGGTATATATGGGATTCAGTAATACTGAAGTCTCTCAAGGCCTTAAGGGTATTCAATAAGCCTATACTGGTGGGTGTGTCTAGGAAGTCATTCATAGGTGCCATAACTGGTAAGAAAAGACCTGAAGAAAGGCTATGGGGGAGTCTAGCAGCAACAGCAATTGCAGTTTATAATGGTGCTCATATAGTTAGAACTCATGATCCTAAAGAAACTAGGGATGCTGTAATGGTGGCTAAATTCATACGTGATGTAAGTTCCTAATTATGTTTAGGAAGTTATCTATCTTACTAGTTATTAATTCGTAATTCTCTACATACTCTAAAATATCTTCGATGAAGAGGGGTTTTGTATCACTAAACGCTGTAGCTAAAGTTACTGCCATAATTGCTCTACCACTTACGCTACCACCTAAACTAATGCTGCAAAGTAATGCTTTAGTGGGGTCACCTTCGGAACGTATGAAGCAATAGAGTGCTGTAGGTATTGAGGAGTGGGCTAAGCTACCATTACCTAATACCTTAACGACGTCTTTAGGTTTCTTGTTTAGTAATTTAGCTAGTATCTTTATCCTTAAAGCTAAGCTTCTCTCTTCATACTTAATCTTACTAATCAGTGCGTTCAATAACTCATGAGGGCTTAAACCATGCATTACATTAAAGAGACTAAACGAGTATATTTTTGAAGCTTCAATAGATATTGGATGTAGATGTGTTGCTAACGCCTGTCTTTCAGAGTTAACAAGAACCTCATTAAGATCCTTAAAATATATAGCAATTGGTGTAGACCTTAGCACACACTCATCATCTGGTAGATTGTACTTCATATTAACTTCCTTAACTGCTTCATCCCATGGAATACCCATCCTAATGAGCCTAACAACAGCTGAAGATACTATGCTGTAACTTCTTACATCATAAGCAATTCTTAAGGAATAACTAAATCTTATAGCAAGTGATTGTGCATCGACGGTACCCCTTTCTACTAGTTCATCAATTACGGCAAGCATTGACTCAGTCTTTGAACTATAGCATAACCTACCACCGCATATGTCTAGATATTTCACTAAATCCTTGTTAAATTCATCTATCCAGTTATCTTTAATGGGCATATCTATGAAATTATACATTAATGTGATTACATCAGTTATAATAAAGGAGTATAGTATGTTCCTTCCTTTCATTATCAGATAATTAGATAAGCCTTCTTTAACCTCTCATCAGCTAATATCTTCCTAGCATCACCTTCGATCACTATCCTACCTAACTCCATAACATAACCTCTATCAGCTATTTCCAGACTATTCTTAACATGCTGTTCAACAAGTAGTATCGTTACCCCTCCTTCATCTCTCAACTTCTTTATTACGTCAAAAATCATCAGTACAATCTTAGGTGCTAACCCTAGGCTTGGCTCGTCAAGTAGTAATACCTCTGGCCTAGACATTAAGGCTCTAGCTATTGCTAGCATCTGTGATTCGCCACCACTTAACGTACCAGCTAACTGGTACTTTCTTTCCTTAAGCCTCGGGAATAACGTAAATACAAATTCTAGGCTATCCTCTAACTTCTCTCTTGCTCTCTTAGTTATTGCGCCAGCAATTAAGTTCTCATATACTGTTAACGTATTAAATAGTTTTCTGCCTTCGGGAACCATAGTTAGACCTAGCTCAACCCTCTTATGCGTTGGTAAGTTACGGATGGACTTACCGTTATATATTACGTCACCAGAATATAGTGTGGTCATTCCCATTATAGTCCTTAGTGTAGTTGTCTTACCAGCTCCATTAGGACCTACTAAGGCAACTATTTCACCCTTCCTAACGGTTATACTTACATTATGAAGTACTCTAAACTCGCCATAACCTGCTTCCACATTACGTAATTCAAGGAGGTTCATCCTATCACCCTTTAAATAAGCTTTGTTCCAAGGTATGCCTCAATAACTTTAGGATCATTAGCTACCTCCTCGGGTCTACCTTCAGATATCTTCCTTCCCTCATGCATAACTATTATTCTCTCACTAATATTCATTACAAACCTCATCACGTGCTCCACAACAATTAATGTTATTCCAAGTTCATCTCTGATCCTTGTTAAGACCTTAGCTAGCCTCAACATTTCATGGGGTCTTAAACCAGCAGCTACCTCATCCAGTAATAGGAGTTTGGGCTTTGTAGCTAATGCTCTTGCTAAATCTACGAGCTTATGCTCTATCAAGGTTATCTCACTACCTAACTTATGGAACCTATCCTTAGGTATCCCTATAAACTCGAGAATACTTTCAGCCTCCTCCCTTGCTCTATCAACGTCACCATACCTTAGAAGTGCACCTATGGTTACTGTGTCTACTATTGATATCTTCCTGAAAGGTCTAATTTTCTGCCATGTCCTCGCAATACCCTTCTTAGCTATCTTATGCGGCGGTAACCCAGTTATGTCCTCACCCATAAAGAAGACCTTACCTCTTTCAGGCTTATAGACACCCGTAATACAGTTAAATAAAGTTGTCTTACCAGCTCCATTAGGGCCTATCAAACCTAGAATCTCTTTTTCAGATACGTCAAAGGATACGTCATTAACTGCTATGAGACCTCCAAATCTCTTAACTATATTCCTCACACTTAGTATTCGATTAACCATAGCTACCACCTCTAAACCTCCTTCTAATAGATTCTATTAGGCCGCCTAAGCCCTCAGGCTTTAGAACACCTACAAGCACTATTAGTAGTCCGTAAATTAGCAGATAGAGTCCTGGTATTGTTGCACCAAGAGTACCTCTCAGGTACTCCTCAATAGATCTCAAGATTACTGCAGCAGTAAGTACACCAGTGATAGATCCTAAACCACCAACTAGTCCTATTACTGCTATTACTATTGCTAACCATGGGTTAAACATTCTGTAGGTTACTATGCTAGTTAAGCTTACATAAATACCGCCAACGAATCCCAGTATTCCTGCATAGATCATTAGTGCGTATAGCTTGTATCTCCTAACGTCAATACCTAATGCTTCAGCAGCTAGTTCATCCTCTCTAATCGCTGCTAGATAATATCCTAGCTTAGACCTCTTAATCACTATGTTTAACCATAAAACGAATACAAGCATTACTACGAGCATGTAGTATAGAGGCTCATATCTTCCAAACCTTAAGTAATACCAAGACCACTCAAAGTATGGTAGGTATATCTCTGTTGAACCATATATTAACCAGAAGATTCTCTGTATTATTACAACTAAGGATGCTGTTAGCAATGCGTACCATACCTCCTTAATACCAAACCTAAATGTCGGGTATCCCACCATAACCGCTAAACCTATAGCTGCTAAAGCTCCTAGAGGCATCCCTATCCACGGAGTTATCTTATAGAACGCTAGAAGCAATCCTGAGATAGCGCCACCAATACCTAGATAAGCAGTTGCTGCAAGATCTAACTGACCTGCATAACCACCAATTATATTCCATGCTAAGGCCATGATTGCTGTTAAAACCACTTGTGCAGCCAAGTATATGTAATAGGTATTAAACCCTAATACAAAGGGAAGTAAGGAGAATATTATTAATACTACCAGAAGTTGAGTAATGGTTTTCCTGTCAAGTGCTTTAACCCTAACCAATACCATCACCTCCTAGCGAATAAGCCCCTAGGTCTTAACCATATGATTATTAAGAACGTAAGATACAAGAATAGCTCTCTAGCACCTGCTGATATTAGCGTCATGCCTAAGCTCTCAATGATGCCTAGTATAAGTCCTGAATAGAGTACACCTATAACACCTCCTAGACCGCCCATGGCTACTATAACCCAGGATAGTAACCCGTAGAGTAATCCAACGTAGGGGTCTGCTCTACTAAAGGTCATTATTAGTGATGCAGCTATAGCTGTTAATGCAATTCCTAAACCAAAGGTTACAGCATACACCTTTCTAATGTTTATGCCCATGAGTTGGGCAGCTTCCCTATCATCGGCTGTGGCTCTAACTGTGATACCCCATGTAGTTCTGGTAAGTAGTAGGTGCATCGTGAAGAGTAGCGCTAAACTTATGACTCCAGCAACAACCCTAGAGAGAACTATTGTTATGGGACCTATATGTAGGGGTATGTTAAATACTGTAAACGGAACACCTCTAGGTTCGGCATGGAATATAGCCAAGGCAGTATTTCTTAATATCATGAGTAATCCGACGGTAACAGCTATCTGTATTAATGGTTCAGATCCTAGGATAGGCTGTATTACAGCTCTATAAATAGCAATACCTAAGAGGAAGAAGAGAGGTACTGTTATGAACACCGTTAATGTTGGATCGACAAGTAATGCTGTTGCTACTATGTAGGTGAAGTAGGTTCCCAACATGACGAAGTCCCCATGAGCGAAGTTTATTATATCCATCACACCAAAGATTAGTGCTAAGCCAAGAGCTACAAGAGCATAGAGCAGACCGTTTAAGACACCATTTATTAAGCTCTCAACGACTAGGGCTGGCTCAACTACCATAATCAACACCAACTACGTTCTTCACTAATGAATTAAGGTAAACATTTTTAAGCATACATCAATATTAGTATTGAGACTAAATATTAAGTTCTAAAAAGAATATATTGATATTAGCCTTTAGCTCCTGGCCAATCAGGTCTTGGGAATATGGGCTGAACCCCAGGTTCTGCATCAGGCCATACCACAACTGGAACTAATTTACCATCCTTTAACTGTACTTGTAGAACTGCTGTTCCAGCGTAAATGTTGTCTCCGTTCTCATTGAACTTTATCCTACCCGTTGGGTATAGTTGTGCGGCAATGCTATTCCTGTCGTTGAGGTCTAGAGCTAGGAATGCTGCTCTTAGGTGGTCAGGGTTAAGTGGGTCATCAGGGAACATCTCACCAGCCTTCTCTAATGCCTCCTTAATCACCATTATTGAGTAGAAGATTATTCCACCAGCCTCTGTTGGTAACTTACCGTACCTTTCTATGAACTTCTTAACTATGTACTTATTCCATGGTGTTGGTCTCGCTGGGTTATAGCTATAGGTATTAGTGAACCATAATACTGCCTTACCAGCTGCCTTAATCGACTCAGGATCCGTGTAACCACAAGCACCAGCACCAGCTATGAACATGGGCTTGAATCCCATACCTTGAATTGCTTTAGCTATCAGTACTCCATCATGGAAGTATGGTATTGATATTACAATGTCTGGGTTAAGGTCTAATAGCTTACTAACCAGAGGTGTTGCGTCAGCTATGTCATACGGGTATTCAATATGATCTAGAACCTTCACTCCAGCCTTCTCAAGTATCTCAATTGCTCCCTCAGCAACGTTGTGGCCGAATATTGAGTCTTCATTCATTACGACAGCAGTCTTTATGGTTAGTCCAGCCTTCTTAGCCATCTCAAGTACGAACCTGGCTGCTGATCTACCATGGTCGCTAGCCTTGGGTGCTGCTCTAAATACGTACTTCCAACCCTTCTGTGTTAGCCAATCTACTAAGGCATCCATAACTAGGATAACCTTCTCCCTCTCAGTAACCTCAGCAATACCTGCTGTAATTCTGCTTATGTAGGCGCCAACAACTATTGGTGGATGGTACTGTGATATTAACTTCTCAGCAGCTAACTTACCAGTCTCTGGGCTTTCACCTGCGTCTTCAACAACTAACTTTAACTTAGCTCCACCTAACGACTTAATACCTCCTAGCTCATTATTTATTATGTCAATCATCAACTCAGCTGCTTGCTTAGCTTCAATACCGAATACTGCGTGAGCTCCGGTTAAGGGCTCGATAAGCCCTATGATTATCTCCTTGATCTTGGGCTTAACTGGTGTAGGTGCTACGGTCACGGTCTTAGTCTGTGTCACGGTAGCTGTCTTCGTTAATGTTTGCGTTACGGTAACCGTTGCCGGGGCTCCAGGGGCTAAAGTAGTTGTCACTGTAGTAGTTATGGTACTTGTTACGGTAACAGGTGCTGGCGGCTTAATAACTGCTGATGCCACACCATATCCTATAGCTATACCTATGAGCAATGCAACTATGACAGCGATAATTGTTAATGTTGTAGCAGAGACTCCACTTGAGAACCTCATTACCAGAACTCACCTACGATTATAATCTTAAGGCGTACCTTAAATATTTTTATTAGAAAAACTTAATACATTTTAATACAATTCAATCATACCTTAAATTTTTCACGTATACGCCTCAAATTCTCTTCTAAGCTCCTTAGCAGCTTTTAATATAGCATCAATAATTTTCTTATACCCCGTACACCTACATAGGTTACCCTCTATAGCCTTCTTAACCTCATCGGGTGTTGGGTTGGGATTTCTTTTTAGTAGAGCATAAGCTGTAAGTATGAACCCTGGCGTACAGTAGCCGCATTGGATTGCTCCAACACTTATGAATGATTTAATTAGTGACTTAACTATAGGTCCATTAAGGCCCTCGATGGTCACGATTTCATGTCCCTCAACCTGAGGCGCTAATATCATGCATGAATATACGGGCTTACCATCCATGAGTATGGTACACGTACCACATTCACCACGCTCACATCCTCTCTTTACGCTTCTAATCCCTAGTTTAAGCCTTAATACA
>Ga0190367_1001777_pt1 | contig 11954 bp, 13 predicted proteins | sample 4872181011_MG_FD_171838 | JGI IMG/M metagenome (GOLD analysis project Ga0190367, IMG submission 171838) | Hydrothermal vent microbial mat bacterial communities from Southern Trench, Guaymas Basin, Mexico - 4872-18-10-11_MG | ecosystem: Environmental > Aquatic > Marine > Hydrothermal vents >... | reverse complement strand
TACTAAGGGTATAATAGGGTAACATAGTATTAAAATCAGGTGCTAAACTAGTATGTGTGCAATCTTCTCTATCAATAATCATCTTAAACTCTCTGACCTTTCGTTGCTTTCTTGTCTTCTCTCAATAAAAGAGTAAAGAATGAACAATCAGATCAGGAATCTATCAATCCATGTAGCATCATGCATAGACGTTCAATACACCAGCATATTTTGAGTGATGCTTTAAATTAGGTAGCTTAGCGCTCTGAAACAAGTATATAATGTGTGTCGCGAACAACTGTTGCTAGATCTTGTGAAGCATTAACTACGGGTATTTGAAGATATTTTGAAGGTATGAGAAAAACCCTTCTCTTAAACTCTAATTCTTTACGCGATATAATGTCCCTCTTCCTCCGTAAAGCTAAATCAGCATTAATATCAAGAATTATTGCTTTAGACACACTCTTTTGTGCAGATAAGTACAGCTTCAATATAGATATGTTGACGTATCTACACGAATATATAACGTCTACTAAAGCATCAATAAAGAATCTATCATAAATTATAACCTTAACCCTCAGGAATACTGTCAAAAGTATATATAACAAATAATATACTGATAAATACAGAAAGAGGAGACCTAGCTACAGGATCTACATGAAAAACACGTATTCCGATCTTACGTCTTAGCCAGGGAATGTGGACCTTTAAATATAATCTTCTAAGCCTAGAATATAAATATAGATATAACCCATATAGAATTAATGCTCTCCATCTAAACCATAGAATTTTTACTTTAATATCCTTTGAATTAAAGTAATGCTTTAGCAGAACCTAGGCTGAGCGAATCAATAGGAACCTAGCAATATTCGGAAAAGATCTGTACTCAAGAGGGAAGTATTCGCTGGACGCGAGGAAGAGTACAAAATTGTGGTTATCGTCAAGTTGAACAATACTAACTACAACCACCATAGCTTAAGACTCATGTCTATCAACAAAATGGAGTAGGGCAACATGATGAAGTTAAGGCGAGAAAGACCGTCTAGAAAGTGGAAGCTATACCTAGCCATAAGACACGTAAAGCTGTAATATATGGTTAAGAGGAAAATGTCGTATAGTAAGCATCTGTGAGTGTAGAGAAGGGCTAGATTGTGAGAAGGATTCTGAGAACAATGAGGAGAGTGTTCTACGGAACAATAGAACCTAGACATGGAAGACAACATCAGAGCATAATTTAACATAGTGTAACATCACCCCTAAAGCCTTGACCTCATCTTCCACTTTACTCATTATTCGCTCGAGTTAGTTGTCATTTGTAGTCATGCTATGTTTTTAAATATATCTTATGTAAAGATAATTCCGTCCATGCATGTCAAACAATTTAAAGCCAAGTCTCTTAAGATGTTTATGCATGAGTAAATTCTTTCCTATTAACTTGATCATTAACCATCTAGTGCTTCGAAGTGTTTTCACCATACCTGGCAAACTTTCTAATACGTATCCTTCGATACCTATTTTTAAAAGTTTACTTCGTAGATACAGAGCTGTGATAATATTTCGTCCAAAGGTTCTGCTTCTACTGAAGTCTTGATGTATGTACCTTCAGGCTTTATAAATGAAGCTAAATCATAGAGTAGTGATGAGTTTAAAATAGGAATGTGTATGCTTCTAATTCTTTTCCTACTGTCTATTGCTTTATTAATCATAATCACTTTATCCTCGCACGAATTCAACTTAACATTCGTTTTAGAGCAATATAGTTATGTGTTAAAGGTTCTATTGCTATAACCTTCCTTACCTTCTTACTCTTACATGCGTGAACAACGTACTTTCCTATATGGGCTCCGACGTCCACAACTATTCCTTCGGCAAAGGGATGAAACCATTTTTTTGAGCCCGTAACCTTCCGATAGAACAACTTCTAGATCTGTTGTATTAGGTCTAATTATAAATAATGCTCCAGACTTATGCTTTGCCTCAAGTTTGTAGTTTAATGCTTTACACAGCTATTTTAATGCAACAGACGTATAATGGATTTTAGTGCACCTTTAAATGCTGTTTTAGTTTCCGTACCCTTTCGAGTAGCTGTGTCTTCTTCTCGAATTTCATATGTTTGCGAATTATTCCAATGCACTGGTTTACTTCGCTTGGGCATTCTGGTATTCTACACAGAACCTTTATGCTATTATCATCTTTATTCCGCACGATAATTATGTTACCGAAGGGCTTATAGGTTACAATATTGTTCGAATTCACTATTGAAAACTTTAGATATGCATCCTTAATATCGTTGGACATTGACGTGTGCCCCGTCTCAGCAATGACAAAGTTTCTCCCGACATTGGAGAATAAGACTGATTCTCCATACCAAGGAAGCGTACGTAGTAAATTATCGAATCCTAATACATTCAAGATAGAAGGCGCTAAGTCAATTAAACTTTTTAAAGAATTGATATATGTACTAGAATCTACAATACGAGGATAAGCATATAACGGCACATGTAGTGTATGCTCACTGTGAATTGGTGGATGACCATATATACCGTTTTCTAGAAGCTCTTCACCATGATCGCTTGTTATTATTACAAGACTCTCTTCCAATACTTTCAGACGTTCAAGAATTTCTATCAATATCTCTACATAATGATCTACCTCAACGAGCGCTCTGACATAAAGTTTCTTAACAAATTTATCCGAAATACCATGCTGCATGTTGAGCTTAACATGCAACGGTGTAAATAATGTCGAATAAGAGAATTCTTTTAGAGTAATATTGCGCTTTGCAAATAAAGTAAGTGCTGGTGTTAGAGGTGCATGTAAATCCATAAAATGAAGCCACACAAATATTCTCTTTGTAGGACTATGTTTCAGGAGCTTATTGAGAAGGTACTCGATTAAGCTTACGAGAATATACCCTCTAATGTATGGTGACAAAAGCTGTGTGTACTTAGAGACAGGTAACTTAACAAAAGAAGCCGTTTTCGTGAAAAGTAAGAGTCTTTCGAGAAGTTTTGCAGGAACATAATCAAAGTAGAGATCAAACCCACGATCATATCCAAAATATCGAGATAAGTATGGGTTCGATGCTATGCCTATCGTATAGAAGCCCAAAGATTTAATAACTTCAGCTAGCGTACGACGTACACGACCTAGATTGGGATACATACTGTACATCAAAGGATAGGTCGAGGTTAGTATGGCGGGAAACGCTGCAGGTGTTCCTACTCCATGAGTGTAAACATTTGCAAAAATGTTGCCATAACGCTTAAAGAAGGCGTTGGTAAAACGCATATATCTTTCACTATAGTCATACCTTAAACAATCGATTGTTATTAACATTACAACTTTAAAGTTCCTTGTACTCATACTAGCCACTCATAAAGACCTGATCCACGACATTACCATATCTTATCGTAACTCTATACCTATCAACATTCTGGGACACTTATTATATACGAAAAACCATTACCATAAACTACATTGTCAATTCGTAGAATAGTTCTATCTGGAGGAGGTGCATAAAACTTTCCAACATCTCCCCAGACTCCGTAGACGAAATTCTCTTCTTTAAGGGCTAAGAAAGCTTTCTCTATACAGAGTATGTGGCGAAGCTCATGATAATTTTCGTAGAGAATGTATGCTTTCCTAGAGAGACTTGCAACAACAAGTTCTTTTTCGTAGGCATGATAATCATAAAAAATTTTTGTAATGTAAAAACTCAAAGAAAAGTCAGAGTATATCTTTGTACCTGGTTCTGCGTAAGTAGAGATAAAGTTTCCCAAGTTTAAATAACCTTCTTTAAATGTTCCAATCCATATGCTGCGAATAGGTGCTATGAAACTAAATGGCATCGCAACAGAATAAAGTATGAAAGAAAGTGCCAACATTAGTGTTAACACCTTCAAGATCCTTATAACTAAGTCCTTCATTAACGCTTTACTATTAAAATACTTAAGAACCATAATTATTAAAGGATAGAATGCTAGAATATAGCCCGCATCAATCATAACGTATCCATAAACTAGGAAATATACAAAGCCTGCCACATATAATGAGGTTAAACCTATTCCCAGTACTATTGGAGAGAGAGCCGAAGCTTCACTACACAATTTACCAAAGGAATGCTTCCCCAATATATTTTTAAATGTATAAACCATTAATGTTACTAGTAGTATTGGGATAAGATAATCGATTACTAAATCTACTATTAAAGAGCTCAAATTCATTGTGATAAGAGCAATGGGATGTTTTGGTACTATATTTTTCGCGAGGTAATCAACATATCGTACAAATTCTTCTTTAGGAGCTCTATGTATAAATAATTCTTCGACAAGCCACTGAGGGGACAAAATATATCTTATATCTATTACTTTACTTCTGATGAGATTTGCGAGAAAAGCTCCTTGAAAATATTGAACTATCGCTATAATTAAAATCGTAGTTAACAATAATGCAACATCTATAGTACTACGCCGTTTACGTATCATTAAATAAACTATCAACATCATCAATGAAAAGAATATCAACATTGGCGTGGTTCTATAATGAGTCATTATAGAGGCTATGGAAGAGATTTGTACTAGAATAATCATGTTACGATAGGTTTGCGGCTGAAGAATATACAGTATGGTGAAATAAACTGCATATGCAAAGTATGTAAGGGCTAATGTATGGTAAATAAGCGTGTTGTATAATAATGGTAGCGATAATACAGTAAGCGGAGCAGAGCAAGCTATCAATGCGAGTATAGCGCTTTTAGAATGGTTCAAGATGCGGTAAATCGATGCTATAATCAGTATCATGATAGCTAATGCGCTTATTGGTAGCCAAGCTACCAGCCATGGATCAAGATCTGTCACCATGCTAAGAATCCCTATGACTAATCCACTTAGAGGATAATATTGTACATAGTCGTTGTAATGGCCATACCATTCTTGGTCAAGATCTAGAAGCGTTAAATGACCTGTTCTACGAACAAAATTTGCGATGGCGTAAGGTGTCACTATAAAGAGGTCACCTGTATACAACATAGAAAATGCTATGAGTACAATTAATGCTACAACAAAATTTGCTGTAGTAATAGTTATGATGTACGACTTTCTCATTCTTAACACCCACAACTACTGTTGTTATGCTACTATGTTGTCAATTCTTCCAACCTTTTCTTTAAATTATGAAAAACAAAATAACTCTTCTTTGAGCTCGAGTAACTACTTCCATTCTTAGGCTTTCATTTACTAGAAGTTCTGATATCAGCGCACTAGCTTCTTCGCTAATCTTGTAGGCATAGCCATATTTATCTTGCTTCATACATAAAATATCTATCCAAGGACTACCACTTTTATGAACTATCGGTACAAGACCTACTGACATTGCTTCTATAATTGCTGTTTCGAAGTGCTCGTACTTCATTGTGTGTAGGTATACCTTAGTTCTTCTCAAGACCCAAGATGTTCATTTTAACCCTCTCAGGAGGCTGGTCACTATTTTGACGCGATCCTCAAGTTTAAAGATCTTCACACTCTTTAACAAATAAAGGTAGCAACTATATAGACCGATGAAGCCTATTATAAACGAATTTCGCACCTCTCGCTCTTTCGTGCCTCCCAATACCACGTCGATGTTTTGGGCGTTATCCTGTTTATAGTAACGACTTCTCTATTGTTTCCTAATAGAGGTGCTGTTTCTCCACATCTATGGGTAGGTATGGCATCAAGCTTTTGCGCCTAGAAACTTCTCTATGATAAATATACTGAATCTAGGAGTAGCAATACACATTGCACCTCTACATACTATGGAACATTACAGAACATCGCCTATCAGCCTTAAAAGGTTTTCTTCGAATCTGTCTAAGAGGAGCCTTGAGGCACCAATCAATGCTTTTTCTTGTAATTCAGTAAGCTCCTTTTTTTCGATGGACAATACATAATCTATTGCTTCAGTAAGCTCCGCGATCGATCTGAATCCAATACCATATTTGCCTCTATCAACGACATCTATCCAAGGACCACTCAAGACACCTTTATAGACTATTGGTATAGCACGGAACAACATGCCTTCTGCAACACTCATTCCAAACGGTTCAAAATGGGCAGCACTTAGGACTATTTTTGCTAAGGCATATATGTCTGCAAGTTCATTGTCCGTTACCGATTCCATAAAGTAAACATAACGTTGTAACTCGTACTTATAAACTAGGTTTAGCAACCACTCCTTGTACCACGACACAAAAGAATGCGATACAATGTACAACTTCGGGACACGTCTACGTGTACTTTTTAATTCGGCGAGAGCCCTAAGAACGTCTCCTATTCTCTTGTTCGGCTGACCTCCAACGACGACTATCGAATTGCTTTTGCTCTTAATCTCGGCTTTAGGACGCAATGTTATGGGAGGATGAATTATTTTTGCTCGTCTTCTTAGCATAATTTCAAGGAATGTTTTCGTTACGGTAGAATTGGCAACTAATTCTATTTCTCGAGGTATATCTTCAAAGTAGAATAACTTCTTAGCAATACCGTAGTTTATTCTTGTTCTATATCCCTGAAGTTTCTCTAAACCAATTTCAACAGGATCAATAACGTTGAAATATGAACGTACAATGTAAGGGAAATGTGCGTACAGTACCGATTTCGATACGTATTTAAATATTCTGTCATCTATCCTAGGAACATCATCATGAAATATGATGAAGTCAGGCAAATATTTCCTTACTAGTCGACTTAAATACAATGATAAAAGTTTAACTGCTAAAGAGATCGGGATTCTAAGCTCCTTATTTTCTAACTTCACTGCATAATTAAGGATCAAACATCCTTCTCTGAAGAATTTAATTAAATTAGCTCCGTAAAGTCTCGTTAATCTGTTTATGTCCAGTCCGTTAAGCGCTACCAAATGAACCTTAAATCCGTGTTTTAGCAGCGTCCACGCCATGTATATAGCTACTCGTACACCACCACCATAACTAAGCTGAAAACTTGGAGTAACAATGAATGCTCTATACAACACTGCTCACCCTCTTAGATAATCCTTTGCACTGTTCATACATAGTTTGTACACATCTATGTATCTCTTTATTATAGTATTCCAAGAATAATTGTCCAAGACGAAGTTTCTTGCATTAAGTGACAGAGTCTTTCTAAGATGTTCATTAACGATTAGCTCTTCAATTTTTGATGCTAAATCTTTAATTGAGACCTTTGCTAATAGACCAATATGTGGTTTTATAATTTCATTAATCGGCGGAACATCGAAAGCTATAATGGGTTTTCCGCAAGCCAAAGCTTCGACTAAGGTTAAGCCAAAGGCCTCCACGAGACTGGTGTGAACTAGAAAATCACTTGCAGAATAGTATTTTGGCAACTCTTGCTCAGGTACAGAGCCTATAAATACTACGTTATCTCTCAAGTCGAGGCGTTCAACAGCAGAGTATACGTACCTTACGTACGGGTCACTTTCTTCGACAATATTGAAGCCTGATGCACGTGGACCAACAATCAATAGTTTGAACTTTTTCTTAACATCATGGGGTAACATAGATAGCGCCCTGAATAGGAAGTAAACCCCTTGTACGGTGTTAATCTCCCAACGAAGATCACTACAACATCAGCGTTTCCCGCCAATTTATGCCTTAAATCATCGGCTTTAACAGGCTTGAAATGTTCTGGATCAACAGCGTTCGGTATGACTACAGTTCTACTCTTCACAATTGGCACTTTTTCAACGAGTTTTTGTTGTTGATATTTGCTCACGCAAGTAATTAACGTTGCCTTTGGTAAGATAGTATTTGCTACTGCTATCCTCAGCAACGTATCCATGTCCCAACGCAGTCTCCTACTTGTTGTAAGGAAAGGATAATGATACAAATACTCTTTAATCCATGGATAATGCTCGAACTCTGTTATAACTATTGGAAATCTTGTTTTTGTAAATGCTAATAGATTGTAGAAATAGACCGAATGCACGATCAGATCGTCTTTCCAATCCTTAGCTAATTTATCAACGATTTTCTTCATTTTATAGGATACTGTTAGCATAGGGTTTAGATAACATAGCGTTCCCCTAATAGGCCTAGAGACGTAGTATATGTCAACACCATTCAGTGTGGTCTTATCCAGTTTCTTACCTGTTGCTATTAACGTTACATCGAATCCTCTTCAAGCTGAATGAGTTGCTAATCCCCAAGTAAGCTTCTCTATAGCACCACCACGTATGGGAGGGATAGGTTCTCTTGATCCCAGAATAACTATGTGCATCGTATTTAGACCCATTATAAGTGTTTAAGAACTGTTTTCTATTGTAGTTGGGTTTATACTCTCGTACACATTCTTCAGCTTCAATGCTATAGCTTCCCAGCTATATCTTTTTTCAGCTACCTCTCTGCAATTGATACTTAGTACTTTTCTAAGTGCCTCATCGCCCAATAAGAATTTCATCTTTTCCTTTAAATCCATGTAGTCACCTTTTCGGAAGATGAACCCCGTTATACCCTCATCGATAACATCTACTACGCCGCCTGCGTTGGATCCTATGACTGGGCATCCCGATGCCATAGCCTCGATTAGAACCATTGGAAATGCTTCAGCGTAAGATGACAGCACACACACATACGCCAATGAATATAGTTTCCTTAGTGTATCTCTATCTACAGCCCCCGTAAATATGTAGGAATCTCTAGGCAGGTTCTTCTCAGCGTAGTTCATGAGTATCTTTGCGTAGGGGGAAGGTTCTTCCTCGCCGAAATGATCTGATAGAGGTCCTGCTATAACAAGCTTCAAATCTCTGTAACTAGTGATTAACTCTTTGAATGCTTTTAGCAGTAGATGAACACCTTTTGCATAGGTTACTCTCCCAACGAACAGTACAACCCTCCTTCCTTCGAGTCCGTATCTCCTAGCAACGTCATCTGCTGGGATACCTGGTTTGAAGAACTCCGTATTTACGCCGTTGGGGACAACAAAGATTTTTTGCGGATCTACACGTGCCTTCTCTACTATTGCTCTCATCATGGTTTTGTTGAGTGCTATAATCGCGTTGCTTCTCCTCATAGTGAGTCCCTCGACAAGCCTCACAACGTGTTCGCTCACGTGAACTTTTTCTTCAGGCCATAGTGGGTTGTGGCATGAATAGACAAGGCTCTTGTTTTTAAGCTTCGTAGCTACTGCAAATCCAGCCCATGCTGTGTTGGCGTGAATAACGTCTAATTCTTCAAGTATTTCAGAAGCTTTTAAGCCGAAGACAAGCTCTTGCAAAATCCTTTTCTTGGGAGCTCTATCGATTTTAGAAACCTTAACCTTCAAAATCAAGCTACCACTGATCTCATGTAGTCCTACATCACTATCGCTAAACGTGAAGTCTATCGCTACAGCTTCCACACCAAGCTTTCTGAGATGCCTCGAAAGCTGAAACACGTACTCCTCTACAGCTCCTCCCTTAGTTGGCGGTAAAGGTATTAGACCGGAGGAGAGTAGAGCAACCTTCATGAATACTCACCGAGAAGCTCTGCATATAGGGCCTTCATTATCATGAACTCTTTACGAACCTCATTCTTGTTTCCTCGCGACAAGCTTTGGCGTATTATGTGCAGAACAGGATTGCTTGGTACATATATAGTGTCAAAGCCTTTGAGAATTAGCTGTAGACCAAAGTACTGCTCGTTTCCAAAGGCCCTTCTTAACAATTTGTGTTCTGGGAACCATACGTCGTAGATGTAGCTGGTCTTAAAGCTCATGTTTACGCCTCTAAATGGTAAGGAGAAGCATGTTCTATTGGGTATACATGGACCATGTGCGAGATCGAGCTTTCTTGTCAAGTAAACTCCCAACCTGTATTTTCTTAGTAGTGGATGTGGTTGTTCGAACCAAGGTCTTACAAACCATCTATACAGCTTAGTCATCGCTTCATCGTCGAATGTAGGCTTGATACACATGGGCTCTAAATCTAGGTAGACATCTCTGCTTGATATACCTGCTATATCTCGATATATGATGTGCAGCTTGACATACTTCTCAACCCATCTAGGTAAAGGGATAGCATCATCATCGGTAAAAATGGTGATGTCCCCTCTAACCTCCTTCTTCCCAAGATTGAGTGCGTGTGTAAAGAAACCCATTTTTTGCTCTATGATTATGCAAGACAAGCTATACTTTCTGCAGAGATCTTCTATAGCTTTAACATTACACTCTTTAAGCACTAACACAACCTCGTATGGCCTAACAACTTGTTCACGTAGACCCCATAAAAGGTACTTGAGGTACTCACAACCTTTGCTTGGAACTACTATGGATGCTCTCATAACTTAAAAAATCCTTCAGAACAACGCTTTTCGCGTCGTAGACATTATAATCTAGGTTTGAATCCCAAATACTTGAGTTTCTCTATCTTTAGAGCTATTTTCTTAACATCGCCCGGCCATTCTACACCGTGAAGTACTGGTTTGAACATTTTCTTTGTATTGTTCAACTTCATAGCTTTAATCACTTCATCAGCTACATCGTCAACAATCATCCGATCTCCTGATGTAACGTTGTACACATCGTAGTTACTATTAGTTACTATCGTTTTTCCTCCATGCAAGAAACCTTGCCTCTATGACATCGTCTAGGATTTCTTACGTTTGTTAATTTAATTCGTTATCCGTTATCGGTGTTCCGATTTTACTGCAAGCCAGTAAGCCATGTTAAGTTTTTTGATTGTTAATGCAACTCCGGTTTTCCATAGCATTAACAGTAATTTTGCTACGATAAATGGGCATTGAACATTTTTTATCCAAGCCATTAATGATGTTTTCGTACTGGTAGAGTGCTCCACAATTTTTATTGCAAAACCTGCTTTCTCAAGAACTTCAATTATTCTCTTTAAACCTTCGTACCCGTACACTCGAGGGTGTAATTCCATAACTATCGCGTTTACATACTGCAACCATCTATTGTTTCTTGTCAAAATCTCTAATTCTGCTCCCTCTATGTCTATCTTGACTAGGTCTATACGGTCGTAATTTTCGCGTATGAGGTCTGTAAGTTCGTTCATCGTTATAGCTTTAACTTTCTCTTTACTTTCTATCCATTCAATTTCGACCCACCTAGGTTCCTGAGCTACAGCTGCCTTGATAGGCTGAACAACCCTTTCTACTCTGTTCAATCTGATATTGTTCAGCAACGCTAAGTAGTTTACGGTTATAGGCTCTACAGCAACAACAAGCCCGTCACCATAAGTGTCGAGGATTTGGCGTACGGCAAGAAGCGTGAACGTTCCTATATGTGCTCCCAAGTCCACGACTACTCGCGGCTTAAGCTTGAGAGCCTCGCGATATTGTCCTAAAAGCATCACTTCATCTATTACTTGCAAACCTTCGTAATGCGTGTAGAGCCTAAAGACGGTATTATCCACACGTACTGTAGCTAAAATGTAGCCGTGGGGTGAGAGCTCAGTGAATGCTCTAAGTATACCATAAACTAGGTTTTTACGAACAATATGTCCAAGATACCACAGGAATTTATGATAATTGCTTAGCTTAGATAAGTCAAGAGTTTTGTTTGACATATCATCGTCTATCATTGTTGACTAAGTCGAGCCCAAGTTACGAAATAGCTTCGTCTAAACGGCATATGTTCTTTAAGTAGAGCTTTATTACTTCACACCAAGTCTTTATAGATGCATTTTCGGCGATTACTAAATCTTTGCTGAACATCTTCGTTTCCGCTTCTAGGTTCTCCGCTATTTCTTTAGATACTATTGCTGGTGTTTTCATTGCTAGTGCTTCTGCTATGAATATGCTGTATGCTTCGTGTTTACTGGGGTTTACAGCGTATCTGGCTTTTGAGAGTAGTTCTAGGTATTTGTCTCGGGGTTGCGGTTCGAGAAATTCAACTATTCCTCTATACTTTTTCTCAGCGTACTTCTCCAGCTTGTTTCTATGAGGTCCTTGACCCACTATTAGTAGTCTTAAGCCAAGCTTCTTTGCTATATCCATTGCC
>Ga0190367_1001776_pt1 | contig 11960 bp, 15 predicted proteins | sample 4872181011_MG_FD_171838 | JGI IMG/M metagenome (GOLD analysis project Ga0190367, IMG submission 171838) | Hydrothermal vent microbial mat bacterial communities from Southern Trench, Guaymas Basin, Mexico - 4872-18-10-11_MG | ecosystem: Environmental > Aquatic > Marine > Hydrothermal vents >... | reverse complement strand
GATTGTAACGTTTAAGAAAAAAGTCAAGCAAATAAAACCGAAAGACTATGCATCTTTCGATGCAAATTTAACTAACATAACCGGTTTAATCAACGGAAGAATTGTAAGATTTGATTTGAAAGGGTTATATCACATTCACAGGGTTTACGAGGAAAAGAGGAGAAAAATTCAAAAGTTAAGTAAAACAAAACCTAAAAACTGCTAAAAAGCTGATGCAAAAGTATTCAAAGAGGGAAAGAAATCGTGCAAGAGATTTAATGCGCAAAATAACCACTACAATTGTAAGAGAGCTTGTATCAATAAAACATGGAGCAATCTTAGAAGACTTAAGAAACGTTAAAGACAGAATACTTGATGGTAGTAATGACTTAAATCGTAAACTCTCAAAGTGTAACTGCAGAACTTTCCAGTTCATGCTCGAATACAAGCTTAGGTGGTTTGGTTTGCCAGTCAAACACGTTAACCCCGCTAATTCATCCAGAACCTGCCCCTTCTGCTCAGGCAGCCTAGCTGCCTATAGGGGCAGGTTGATGAAGTGCAGCAACTGTGGTTTAATTGCAGATAGAGACGTTATAGCTGTGTTGAACCTTCGGATGTGGGGCTTGGGGGTTGCCCTGAAATGGGGACGAACCCTTCAAGGGCGATGTGTCCCAAGGTAGACGTATGTCTATAAAAGATTATATCTGCTGAACCCCCAATTCTTAACAGTAGATTAAAATGATGTTTTTATAAAAATAAAATATAAAAATGGAAATTATTTTACTATTGCATTATGTGGACAAATTTTACTGCAAACACCGCAACTAACACATAGATTTGGATTAATTTTTGGATATCCGCTATCTTCTATATATATAGCTGGACATGAAAAATCTTTAACACATTTTAAGCATTTATTACATAAGTCTTTTAAAATCCTATATGATTTTAGCTTTACACCTCTTTTTTTCAACTCTTTTCTTGTAATAATGGCACAAGGCTGCCTAGCAATAATTACCGATACATCTTCACGTTTTAGTGCTCTTCTTAGTATATCTTCCAGCTTTTTAATGTTATATGCATTTACAACTTCCACAAATTTTACTCCTACGCCTTTAACTACGTCTTCTATTTTTATCTTAACTCCAGTTTCACCACAACCTCTTATACCAGTTCCTGGATGAGGTTGGTGTCCAGTCATCCCAGTAGTTTGATTATCAAGGATAATTAAGACAAATTTTCTTTTATTATAGACAGCATTGATTAAAGCTGGTATTCCTGCATGCAAAAACGTAGAATCTCCAATTGTTGCCACTATTGGATTATCAATTGCATAACTTAACCCACAAGAGATACCAATACTAGCACCCATGCAGAACGTTATATCTACAGCTCTAAAGGGAGGATTTATACCTAGCGTGTAGCAACCAATGTCGCTGGGAAAAGCAAACTTAACATTATACTCGTTTGCAATTTTTCTAATTACATAAAACACGGCAGCGTGAGGACATCCTGGACAGAAGATTGGTGGTCTTGGAGGTATTTTTTTAATTATATTTTCATATTTTCTTTCAATCTCATCGTAATTTACTTTTGTTTTAATTCCTAGAAGTTTAGCTATTGCCGTTTCAACTCTAGCTACATTGTTTTCGAAACTTAATGGAATATAACCATCAATTTTACCATGTATAGAAACACCATCCAATTCTGCTCTTAAATGTAATTCTAAGAAGGGATCAACCTCCTCAACAATTAAAATTCTATTTAAATTATCAGAGAACTTCTTTATTAATTTTAGAGGAATTGGATAGGTTGTTGAAATCTTTAAAACAGGTAATTTAACATTTAAATTGCTTAGTGAATCTAAAACATAACCACAATTATGACCACAGGCTATAATTCCAACTTCTGAGTTTGAATCTGGATTATATATTTTATTAAAACTAGAACTTGAAAAAAAGTTTGCAAGGCTTTCTAATTTTTTTTGTAGTTTTAATTTTAACTTTCTAGCGTGGGCAGGAAGAACTACGTCCGTTTCTGGAGAGCTTACCCATTCGTTTTTTGTGTATGTTTTTTCTGGTAGTTCACCAAGAGTTACTATTCCTCTACTGTGATTAAGTCTTGTACAAGTTCTTAACATTACTGGTATTTTGAATTTCTCGGAAATTTCGAACAGTTCTTTGGTAAAATCCTTAGCCTCCTGAACTGTAGAAGGCTCTATTACAGGTATTCCGGCGGATCTACCATACCATCTATTATCTTGCTCATTTTGACTACTATGCATACTTGGATCATCTGCAGATACCAGTATGAATCCTCCCCTAGCACCAACGTAAGCAAAGCTAAATAATGCATCGGATGCTACATTAACTCCTACATGCTTCATAGTTACGATACTTCTTTTGCCTGCTAGGGATGCACCGATCCCTACTTCCACAGCGACTTTTTCATTTGTTGAATATTCCATGTGAAAATCCATTTTACCTTTCAGCATTTTACATGCCATAGATAGTGTATCCGCAATTTCTGAGGATGGTGTACCGGGATAAGCAGAAACTACGTCAACTTTTCCCTCCAATGCTCCTCTAGCAATTGCTTCATTTCCTAATAGTAGTACTTTTTTCCCTTTTTCACTGGAAATAACATCGTTTATCATTATTTTCAGTTTACACTTAAGATTGAAATAAAAAATTAACTAAACATCATACTTCAAGTTATATCCGCCAATCGCAACTAGATTACTAAATTTCAGTTTAGCTAGTTTTAACTCTTATTCACTGTCGATTAGCTTAAAGAAAATCAAAAATACTTGGAAATTCTCAGCAAGTTAAAATTGTGAGAAAAGATAATATTTTTCTCTTTGAATAACAAAATAAACATAAGGCTCTAATTTGCAAGTTTTAGATTTATGATATCACGATAAGAGATGAGATAAGATGAAAAAGATTAGTAGCGGAATAATTCCCCTTGATTCCCAGCTGGGAGGAGGTTTTCCTATACCTAGTACTATTTTAATTTTAGAGGAGCCTGGAGCAGGAGCTGATGTTTTATCTTTGCATTTTGCAATAGAAGGTGTAAAGAATAAGGAAAATGTGGCTTACATGCTTACCAACGACACCAAAGAAGAAATAAATGAGGACATAAAAACGTATTTTGGTTTAGATCCAGAATCTCTGGCGGAAATGAAGATAATAGAGCTGGTTCCTTTAAAACTGTTCGAGAGAATGAAGTGTACAAAAAGTGTATTAAAAGTCATAAGAAGTGATCCGCTAAATCTTCTTAGAAAAAATGTGATTTCTGGAAATTACAGCAGATTGGTTCTAAATAACTTAACGTACTTTTTCATGAACTATGAGGAATCAGAAGTTCTAAAAATACTTAACGAAATTGTACTATCTTCTAGAAGAAACAAATTTGTTTCCCTTTTGCTTATGACCAAAGGTATGTTCGATTCAAGATTAGAAACTGCTGTAAAGCACATAGTAGATGGTGTAATTGAATTAACTATAAGGGAAGTCGAAAACGAAATACAGAGGAGATTAAAAGTTCTGAAACTTAAGCGTGTCTTGGTTCCAAAGGCTGTAATGAGATACGATTTAACCGATAAAGGTATAAAGCTGGAAACTGTTGTAAGAGTTATTTGAACCATTCAAGTTTTTTGTATTTGTTTTGGAGAATTTAGAGGTATCACTCATGAGCTCCCAAATGAAATTAAAGATAGCTAGGGGAATTGTGGAAATCAAGGATGTTAAGGAATTTTTAGAAAAACTGAAAGTTGATGATTGTATAGCTGTTTTTGTAGATTCTAACTATGTTTTACAGGAAGATGTACTTGAGTTTGCAGTGAAAAAAGCATTAAATGCATGGAATGAGGGTAGAAGAGTGGCAAAAACTTTGCAAATGGAGATTCTACTATATATTGCAGCTACTAGGCAAATTGATAAAGCTAAAAAAATTGGGTTAAAGGAAGGAAAAAACGAAATCTATCTGATAGTGCTTGGCAAGAATGAAAACTGTTATGAGAAGATAAAGCTACTGTCTGGATTTAAGGAAATTAAACATAATCATGGGGATTTGAATCAGAAAATTAGAAACATCATAGAGCTATACGACATAAATGATAACGAGCTAGAAATAGTTGGCTTAAAAAAGTTACCCCTTCTTATAAGGGAGAGAATAGTGCTTTTTGACTTGTTTAAATAGAGGATTTAACTAGTTCCTTTTTTGATTTCCACATAGGAGGATAAGTACCTCTTTCCATAATCACCCTTTTTGTTTTTGCAACAACTCCTTTTCTCATTTTCAACATGTCTTCAGCATCAACCAAGGCATCTGCTAATGCTACAAGTTCGCTTTTTAATGTAAGCAAAGCTATTGTTGAATCTTTTTTTACAGTTTTTTCAATGTAATGAATGCCTTTTGCCGTTAAATCGGCTCCATGGCAAATCGCATCCACAGCGGAGTCTTTTATTATTACCTTTGGTATGCTAAGCGTGGCAACTTCCAAAGGCTGAATTATTTTTCTTAAATATTTTTCATTACCATCTTCTTTCCAAAAAACATAAGCATCAAGCAAATCTTGGAGAGTATAACACATACTTTCGTCAAATATTCCAGTTCTAGTTCTTCTTAGCTCTTGCATGTGAGCACCGCAACCTAAAATTTCTCCAACATCTTTGCATAGTTTTCTTATGTACGTCCCAGCTTCAGTTCTAATTTTGAAGAGCACATCTCTTTTGTCAATTTCAAGAATTTGTACATCATATATTTCTCTAACTCTTATCCTCTTTTTTACTGCGGATTTCAAAGGTGGTCTTTGATATATTTTACCAACGAACATTTGTAAGACTCTTTCGATATCCTCTTTTTTCACGTTATCATGGAGTTTCATTAGAGTTACATATTCTTTTTCTGATTCTTGCAGAATTTTTACAAGTTTGGTAGAATCTTCAATAAGAATGGGTAAAACTCCTGTAACTTTTGGATCTAAAGTTCCAGCATGTCCAGTTTTCGATACATTTAAAATCTTTCTGACCCATACAACGACTTCATGGCTGCTAGGACCCATAGGTTTATCTATGCAAACGAGACCTTTTTTTATATACTCCTCCATAGGTCTATTAAATGGATAAACTCCATATTCCTCGCTAGTGACTCCTTCCTCTTTTATTAGAAATTTTTCTCCGAATTCTTTCTTTTTTATCCCCAGGTTTCTTAAACTTTCCAATTTATCTCCTCCAAAGCTTTAATAATTATATTTACAATATTTTCAGCACTAAAATGCTCAGAATTTATTACTAGGTGATATATACTCAAATCATCTATATTTATTCCATAAAACTTCTTATATCTTTCCTTTTCTATTTTTTCTCTTTCCCTAGTCTCTTTTCTAACTTCTTCAATATTTTTACCTTCGCGTTTGGCAATTCTTTTGTATCTAGTTTCATCGCTTGCGAAAATCCAAACTTTAAAAGCATTTTTAATAAACCAGCCTGACAATCTCCCCTCTATAATTATATTATCTTCCTGTTCGCCAATTTTTTTCTGATATTCATCCACGTAAAAATCAAACTCTGGATTTTTAATGGCAAGTTTTGTTAAATCACTTAGAGACATATTTTTTCTCTTCGCAAGCTCTCTAAAAATCTCTCCAGCGGAGATTAATTTGTATCCTAACTTTGATGCTAATAATTTTGCGACAGTTGTTGTGCCACTTCCTGGAGGACCAGAGATTGTTATTTTCATTCATTTTTCACCTTAAGTATTTAAACGCCTTAGGTTTTTGTTTTTTAGGGGGTGTAGGTTTTAAAAATTGAATATTTCAGAAAGGTGATTTAGTTTTTACCCTAGCGTAAATATAATTTCTGTATAATTATTAAAATATATGAATAAATAGAAATTAATCTTTTTAAAATTAAAATTTTAAAGAAACATTAAGCTACTCTTAAAGCTTTTTTAATAATTTGAGCTGCAAATATGGAGCAAACAATATACCAGAGAATCCACCAGGGAATGAAGAAAATTCTATCACTAGCGTGAATTAAACCTAAAAAGGGAACTTTAACTATCATTTTATCCTTGAGAGATACATCGTAAACTTTGGCTAGAATCCACAGAAAAATAGGTATTGTGACTACTACTGTATAAATTGTGTTTTTCATAGTTGCGCTAAGGATCTCTCCTCTTAATTTATCTATTTTTGGCCTTTCAGCTTCCAGCTTTTTCAGCTTAAATTTATTATTTTGCTTTAAAGCTTCAAAATACTCTTTTTGAAATTCTGTAATTATTTTTTGAATTTCTTTAAATCTTTTCATATCTATTGTAGCTTTTTGAATTAAGGATGAGTAAAATGCTGTAAATACTGCTAACGTAAGTATTAAAACATGAATTGGCATAAATAAGAGAGGATCAAGAAAAATCGAGACAAAACCAACTATGCTATCTCGTAAATTTTGCAGAAAAAGACTGGCAAAAATAACTATTGCTAACAAGGTTAAAATTGCATGAGCTAATTTTCTAACTTTGTTCATATTTCTTCACCTAAGAATCTTCTTAACATTGGATGCATTTCAGTCAATCTTTCCTTGGCCAGATCCTGATAGAAGTGGTAAGCTATACTTACCGCAAGAAGTAACCCTGTACCACTGACATTACCAATTGTGCCAAGCATGTTAGCAATTAGTGTTAACAATCCAATTAAAGCCCCACCAAGTATCGTCACTTTTGGTATGTACCTACTGAGTAATCTTTCCAGAACTTTAGGATTCTTTCTGAAGCCTGGAACTTGTAAACCAGATCTAGCTAGCTGTGAAGCCACTGTACGAGCATCCATACCACTTGTCTGTACCCAGAAAATTGCAAACAGAATTCCTCCTATTATAAGAATTGATGCATCAATCAAAAGATGAGTTAATATCATCCAATCTGGAAGATCAGCTAGATATGGACTTCTTTTAACCAAAAACGGAACCCAATCGTATGGACTTCTGACTGGCGAGAGTAAATACATTATTCCAGATATAGGTCTACTACCAACATATTCGCCAAGAATGGTTATACCTTTTTGGTAAAGCATTAAACCAAAAATCTGCAAGTTTGCTTGTAAAGCTCTAACAAATATCATTGGCAAAACACTAGCATATATCAACTTTATTGGAAATCTTGCCCTAGCACCTCTCACCAGTGCGTGAGAGAGAGGAATTTCAACTCTTGTGTTTTCAGCAAATACAACTAGAAGTATTATTATCACAGTTGTAATTAATGCAAGCACCCCACCGTCAATTAGTAAAAACATGAGTCCATTTGCAGATAAGATGTAATCTAGTGGCATGTTTTGTGCAATCCATATCCATCTAGGAATTATCCCAGGCGGAAGCTGAGCACCTTTTGGAGTAATCCAATTAAATAAACCAACAATTATAGCTTGTGATATACCAGCTAAAATGAAAAGACTTACTCCACTACCAATACCCCACTTTGAAACAACTTCGTCCATGTATACTATAAGTAGACCGCCAATGAACAGCTGAATAAATATAAGAAACGAAATAAACTCGAGTGGGACGCCTAATTTAAGAGCAACCTCTGGATTTGGTTTTAGAAATCCGCCTAAAATTTGAGGTAACGCCTCTGCTGCAATCATTACTATTACTAAGAATCTCTGAAAATCTTGGTAAATTGCTCTATCTTCAGGGTTGGTTAAGTCCAGCCTGATAATCCCTGCACCAACTAACAATTGTAAAACTATAGATGCTGTGACAATTGGACCAATTCCTAGAGCTATAATAGATCCACTTTTTCCAGCAAAGAAGGCACGGTAATGCTCAAATATATCTATTGACTCCGGAGATAAACCAAAAACGGGAATGTTCGTAAGAATAAAGTATAAGATCAGTATTGAAATTGTCCACAGAAATTTTTCCTTAAAGGGAACATGTCTTTTTGGTCTTTCCACGCTTGGAATTTTTGCAAAATAAGGTTGTAGGGTTCTAAGTATTTCGCTCATAGTATTTCACCGTATTACTCCTCAAATAGGATAACTTCACCTCCAGCTTTTTTTATTTTTTCTATTGCGGTTTCTGTAGCTTCAGCTACCCTGACTTCCAGAGCTTTATTAACTGTACCTCTTCCTAAAAGTTTCCTGTAACCAAAAATTGATAGATCTAACTTGTATTTACTATTTGTTTTCTCTGCTAAACCCAGTTCAACTAGTTTATCGGCTATTAACTCTAAATCCCCAACGTTTATTTCTGGTCTCGAATAGAAGAATCTGTAAGTAGCTTCATCAATTTTACCTTCATCTCTTAATTTTCTGAGTGTAAGTTTTACTAACCTCAAAGCTCTGTATGATTTTCTTACACATTTTGGCCTAGTGAATCCGTGTTTACCAAATTCCCATCCTATTTTTATCATTTTTATGTAGTGGTGCTTGTGACTTCCTGCTCTTCCTCTTCCTCCTCTGCTTCCAGCACCTCTTCTTTTCTTATGGGAACCTCCTCCGCAAGTTCTGGATCCTCTGTACTTTTTTACCTTTTTCTTTTTTCTCGGACCCATCTTTAATCACCTCATTCTATATAAAAGCTCATTTATAGCTTCTCCTCTGTATCCTAAATCTCCTCCAGTTTTATAGGACCACTTTATACTTTTTAAGCCACCTCTTGGTGGATGTAATCTAAATACTGGTTTTAAGTCTGGTAAATCTTTTAAACTAGCTTTACCCTCAATTACAGCCTTTGCAAATTCGTCAATTGAATTATATTTTGTTTTCTCTCTCACATATTCATCAGTAAGCGGTTTGTCACCTTTTAATCTTCCTCTTTTTCTTAAAAGAAGAGCTAAGGTTTCAGCGTTGATTTCGCCGTATGTCACATAATCTTTAACGACGTTTAACATTCCCCTATAGGAAGGTGTATCGGGAATTACCACGCAGTGATATCTCTTGTGCAATCTAAGCATAGCTAGGGTATCTCTTATCTTTCTGTTTACATTTACTTGACCTCTCAATCTAACCACAGCCAGTAACCTTCCCATAGGATAAACCTCTTTATAACCCTTTAATGAACATAGTCTTTTTCAATGCCTCGTAGCAAGCTTTTGCAAAGTTTATTGTGGTTCTGGTGTTACCTCTTGTGAATGTCCAAACATCTTTTATTCCAGCTAACTCTAAAACTTTTTTAGCAACCTCTCCTGCAACTATTCCTAAACCTTTTGGAGCAGGTATTAGAGTAACTCTAACACTACCTACACTGCCAGTAACTTTGCACGGTACTGAATGCTCTTCATTGCATCTACATTCCCAAGAACCACAACCTCTTTTTACCTTAAATATATTAAGTTTTGCATCGTTTATTGCTTTTTGAATTGCTGGAGCAACTTGTGCAGCTTTTCCAACACCAACTCCAACATATCCATTTCTATTGCCAACTACTGCTGTAACTCTGAATTTTGTTCTTCTACCACTGTCAGTCATTCTTTGTACCATAGATATCTCAAGGACTTCATCTTCCAAATCAGGAAGTAGAATATCAACTATTTCTGGCTCTTTTAAAGGTAAACCACTGGCTAAAGCCTCATCTATTGTCTTTATTTTTCCCTCCATTACAAGTCTTCCAAGCTTTGTCTTAGGTACCCAGCCCTCAACCATACTCAGCTACCCATAATTTTTGCTTTAACTTCTTCAAAATGTGAAGGTAAGTCTGAGGGTTTTAAACCCCTTCTTTCATAGTCAGAAAATCTTTCAGGTGCTAATTTATAATATTCGGCTATATGTTCTCCTTTAATTCTTGACTCATCGGGAAAAATTTCAGGTGAATGAGGAATACTAACACCACCGTCTATCATACCTTTTAAGGCTGCAAAAACTCTTGACCCTTTACTAGGGGTTCTTAGACCTATATCCAAAACACCCTCTTTAAATCCCATTTCAAGAGCTTTTTTTGCTAGGAGTAAACCAGTTAGATAAGCTGCGGGTGTATTATCTAAACTACCTTTCCATCCAAAATCTCTTAATTTTGAGGAATCTACTGTAATTCTTACTAAATCTCCATCAGGATGGTATTCCACAACTTGGGTAATAATTCTTCTGTTTGTTATTCTAACAACAAATCTTGGTTTTCTTGATAAAAGTAGTTTTAGTCTTTTTCTATAATTTGTTTTGCCTTCCCTTCTTCTTCTGTACTTTACTTTATATCTTGGACCCCTTGCCATGTTTTATCACCCTTTAATTAATCCTTGACTAATCAGATAGCTATTAAGATGCGAAACACTCTTGAATTCTCCACCTTTTGCTTTTCTGTAAAGAATTCTATAAGTTCTTCTATCTATTATTCCTTTATCTCTAAGATATCTCAATCTTCTTCTTAATGCTCTAATTCTATTAATCCACATTCTTTTTCTGTTTGCTCTAGCACCTTTTTTACCTTTTCTACTACCATGTCCTCTTCTTCTTCCCTTTCTCTTTTGTCTTTTTTTCCAATTAATTCTAACTCTGCATACTCCTTTTACTGGCTTTCTTTTTATAACACCCTCCTCTATTAGTTTTCTTACATCATCCTTTGTAGCAGCTTCCGATATTTTATCTAATGCAGTAGGATCTAACCATACTCTATTAATACCGCAGTCAAGAATCTCTGCAGCAAGTCTTCTTTGTAATCTTAAGTCCATTTTCAATCACCTATGTGTAGGGTTTAAAATGGTTATATTCAATTCCTTAGCTTTTTCTTCTATAGCCAATCTCTTTTTTAATCCAACACATGATGCAATTCTGGCAGCCTGTCTTTTAGGATCAATTTTTTCTAAATCCGATGGGTTATAAACTAGAACTTCTTCAAATCCTGATGGATGCAAACCTCTAACTTTAGCAGGAGATCCAAAGCCAACCATTACAGGCTTTCTTCCAGCTCTTTTTTCTCTAAGCTTGTTATGTAGACCTCTTGGTCTCCTCCAACTTTTATCTCTTAGTCTAAGTTTTTTATGAGCCTCATATCTTCTAAATTCAGGTTTTCTAGCTTTTAACCTCCTCCTAACTTTCAGCAACCTTTTTAGTTCAGGATCAAGTTCAGCCCTTACCATAATTGGATCACTTAGGTTTTTCCACTATATAAATACCATCTTGGAAAACTCGTGGATCTAATCTTTTAATTTTTGTAGCCATCTCTAAGTTAGCTGCAGTTTGACCGCAGGCCTCCTTATCAACGCCGCTAACTATTATTACGTTATCTTTTATTGTAACCTTCGTGTTACCGACTATCTTAGCTTTTCTTGGATGTTTTTCGCCCAGAAAATTCTCAATTATAACTTCATCCCCAGCCACCCTTACTTTTATTGGAAAGTGAGAATAAAGTATCTTAAGTTTGTACTCAAAACCTTGAGTAACACCTTTAATTAGATTTGAAATTAAAGCTGCAAAAGTCCCAACCATGGCTTTATATCTTCTATTTTTCTCCTCTGAATATACTCTTATCTTTCTGTCTGTCATTTCTATTAGAACTCCTCTATATTTCAGTTTCTTTGAATTTTCACCTTTAGGTCCTTTTACATTTATAATATAACCTGTAACATCATTTCCCGTTAAACTAATTTCCACATTTTCTGGTATTTCAACAAATCTTTCGTACATATTGACACCCTAGTAAACATAAGCTAGAAGAACTCCTCCAAGTCCTTTTTTAATTGCCTCTTTTTGAGACATTACTCCTTGAGTGGTAGAAACAATCAATATGCCAAAATCTCTTGCAGGTAAATACCTTTTTTCGAATTTCTCATACTCTGTCTTTTTAACAGAGAATCTAGGCTTTATTGCACCGCAATTGTTTATTCTTCCAGCTAATTCTACGATAAATTTTCCTCCTCTTTTGTTATCTATGTATTCAAACCCTTTTATGTATCCATAGTTTTTCATAACTCTTAAGACATTACCGACTAGCTTTGATGCTGGCTTAATTTCGCATGTGCTTTTACCTTTCATTTCGGCATTTTTTATT
>Ga0190367_1001775_pt1 | contig 11963 bp, 12 predicted proteins | sample 4872181011_MG_FD_171838 | JGI IMG/M metagenome (GOLD analysis project Ga0190367, IMG submission 171838) | Hydrothermal vent microbial mat bacterial communities from Southern Trench, Guaymas Basin, Mexico - 4872-18-10-11_MG | ecosystem: Environmental > Aquatic > Marine > Hydrothermal vents >... | reverse complement strand
CCCACGAGTCCACAGCGAACCATTCAGCGATGTAAAGGTAAGGCCAAATACATTCGTAACAATAGTAATAGAAGCAGACCACCATCGATACTATGCTAACAAAGCAAGAACAATCTACATAGGGCAGCCAACAGGAATAGCAGAGAAAGCAATGAAATGCATGGAAGAAGTATACGAAAAAGCAAACCAACAGACAAGACCAGGCAAGAGATTCATAGACGTCATGAAAGAACTAGACAAAATCTACGCCAAACACGACATGCTAGAGTACCGAGTAGTAGGTTATACGCATTCTATAGGGCTACAGATCGAGGAAACACCAATAACAACAATAGTACCAGCACATAGATTCATAGAAATAAAACCACGAATGACACTAGCATACATACACACACCAATAATGCTAAAAGGCTATGGACAAATAAAGAAAGAAGACACATACATAATAAAGGAAAAAGATAATGAATTAATAACATAGATCATTTCCTACTATGTTGGATACTAGAATATCAATATTTTCATCGAATCTTCTTATTTAAATCTAGTTAGATTGTAATATAATATTATTGAATAATATATTGTTCAAAAATATTTGTCATATATTTTACGTTTAGATCATCATATTTATTTAATGGTTCAAGTTGTAACGAAATAATATATTGTCTTCCAAGATGCGTATCTAATGTTAGTACTTTTTTCCTACTTTCTTCATTACTTAAGAATACGGTTTTGTATATTATTCGATCTTCCTCATCTAATGGAGCGCGTTTCCTAATTGTTGGAAAAGTGAGTATTCCTATTTTTGCTTTAAATAAAGTTACGTAGCTTATCACCTTAAATATTGCTTGACTTAAATAGGATGGATTATTTGAAAATTTTGCCTCAATTATTATAGTCTCTTTATTTTTTATCATTGTATCCGGTATTGCAACTAATGGTAATTTAGTGATTTCACTAGCTCTATTGTAAAAAATCTCTATGACCTTATCACCTATTGTTGCTCTGAGCCTTCTATATGCAACTAGATCCAACTCTGCTCCAAGACCTTTGAGCGCTCTTAATACAATATACAGATTATAAATTTCATAGAGATTAAAGGAGTATATTTTAAAAGCTAATTCTAAGTCAACAGGTTTCTTTATTATGTTATTTATTACAAGATCCGTTATTTTTTCAAGACCTTTTTCTATTATATCATCTGTAAAATAAGTGTATATCAGATTAAGTAATTCATCAACCCACTCAGGTTTCCATGGAGCTAGTTCGACTTCCGCAGAAAGTTCCCAAATATCTTCTAAAGTCTTTGTCGTATAGATTTGATAAGGAATCCTTGAAAGGAAACTGTTTTCAAGTGCATTAATCAGATTAGAAAGACCATGTCTAATAGTTTTTTCTAGGAATTTTAAACCATATAATCCTCTTTGTGCTTCGTTTGGTATGTCAATACTTATCCTTCTTTTTATATAATTAATTCTATCTAATAGTTGTTTAAGCCTAACTATAACATAATCACAAACAGCTCTTAAAAGTAAATTTTCAGGTGATGATATAGTATATCCTATTACTTTCTGTGCTATAGGCTTACCCAAAATGATATTTCTTAAAGTATACTGCCAATCAATTATTCCTCTTATGTTCCATTCTTCAATATATTCATAAGTTTTACTATGTAACATCATATTATTCGCTTTTTCAATTATGCTACATAATTCATTGGATATTTGATTTAGTCTTGATATTTGAAGTATAAATTGAACAATATAGTGAGCATTAAGTGGCAAGTATCGTCTCTTTTCAATGATCTCTTTTAATCTATCTTTAGACATTAGAAGTAATCTAAGAGGATTTGTCTTCTCATGAAATATGTAGAGATCCAATAATGAATCATGCATGTGCTTTATATAGTTAATCCATAAACTACGTTGCTTGATGCTTGAAGACATTGTCTATAACCTCCTTAATGATCTTCTTAACTCTATTGTCCCAAAGTCTTGAGAGAGGTAAAGAAGTCTCTATACACAATCTTAGAGTATCGTCAATGTCTTCTATCGGTGATCCGGTTTTCTTTTTATTAAGGTAAACCATAGTGAAAGCTTTTATAGCAACATATAAGCTAGCAGGACTAACAATGAAACTGCTTATTCTATGTTCATTAAATTTCTTCAAGGTAGCAGTATAAAGATCTATTAGCTTCTTATCTATTAACGTTCTTATCTCATTTATTAATTCATCATTAATATCTATTTTACTCTTTTTCATTTCTTCTAATATATTCTTATATAATTGATTTAATAATGAATAGGGATTTGATGGAGGCTTAATTTCTATGATAGCAAATCTTCTAGCAAAAGCTTCTCCTACTGTAAATAAGTTTCGTACATCAACTTGATTCATTGTTGCGATTATTCTAAAGTCAATTGGAATATAATACCCTATAACTGTATCTTTTATTTTTGCCTCCTTTAACTCCTTATCTAGATAATTGATTAATTTACGTGCATAATTATCAGCTAGGTCCCTGCTAACATAATTTTTGATTTCTTCTATAAGCTCTATTGGTATAATTCTTTCGTTAGGATTATGGCTTGAGAATATTAGGAAAAATTCTCCGAATGCTTTATCTACATCTGCTCTATTAACTTCATCTATTATTAGATACGTCCCTTTTATACTTGAACGGCAATTTCGATAATTTATTGAGTTTTCAATATGTTTAACGAGTGCTCTTATTAAATGACCGCTATGCCACTTGGCCTCTGTACCCTCTAGCATTATGCCTCCTATGATATCGAATCGACTCCAATGAGCCGTTGCAACCACATAATAGGGCTCATATTTTCGAGCAATAGTTATCTCTTTTGCAAGCAATGTCTTACCTGTACCTGGAGGACCTACGAGTAATACATTTTCGCCAGAGTCTAGTAGACTATTAATAAGCATAATTGCATCTTCATCTATGAAAAGTTTATTAAGTATATGCTTTCTTATATCTTCGTACGTTGTGGGTTCCATTACGCATTCCTTATGAACCTCCTCTGCAACTAATGGACTCTCAATTAATTCGCTTGGACATTTTCTCATAAGTTCGGCTATCAATCTAATATCTTCAAATGGTAATGGTTTGCGATTATTTGCTGGAGTACCTCTGAAGGCAAGACCTATTTGTGCATAATTTTTAATGAAGACTAGGTTATCCTTTATTTCTTCAAGACTTACACAACCAAGTTTTACAGGCTTAATTGTAACTCTATATGGGTACTTAATCTTCCTTTCTTGCTTTTCGTCGGGCCAAAAAGGCTCTTTTCCCTTAAACCAATCGGATACAACTTCATAAATTCCTACAAACATTCCTCCAAGACTACGGGACATTCTTTTTGGAACATAGAAAACCAGATAATCCCCTTTCTTGATAAGCCGAACTGCAATACCACGAGAAGATTCAGGTACACCATATATTTCCTCTTTTTTACATACAAGCCAGTTATCCTCATTAATAGTAATTAGCCAATACATACCTTGACCACGAACCTCGCTTCCTAACCTTAAACCAGCACGTTCGATGACAGCCATAGCCTCATAATTAGAAATCAGTGTCAGATATTTTTGTGGAATACTTACTTTATCGGATACTTCATCGTATCTGACTTTATTAGAGAATTCAACAAAGTTTTCGAGTTTAATGAAGTAGAAGCGATCATACTTACTAAGCCATTCCATACTAAATTTCTCATAAATGGAATTCCATATACCAAGAGACTTAAGTCTTAATATAAGCTCATTCTTACTGATTTCAATAGCTTCTTCAGCAACTCGAGATACACCAACAAAAACTCTATAGATATTTCCGTATTTTCGAGCCTTAGAGGAAATATAGTGGATAATACAATCTCCTTTCCTAAGCTCTGACATAATACGCCAATTTCTCCCAACAGGAGACCAAAGACACTTACCAATATGACCAAGATAAGGTGGGTGAGTTACCTCAAGGAAAATTCTCTTACAATCAATAAACATTTCTAATACCATGGAAAATACTGCACTCATAAATAATTATACTCTAACATTTAATAAAATATATCTAGTCAATATCTTAACCTCTATATTTCTTCAGATTTATAGTTTAAAATTATCCATAATAAATCTATAACACTATAATATCACTTGATAATATTACTTAATTTATTATTGAAAGTATAGTTGTCATTTAAAATACCGTTTAAGCTCCTCCTTAAAATCTTGTTCTCTAATTATAATAATGTTTTTAGGTATTAGGATACGTGTCTTTTTAAGTTTAGATTTTGATATAATACATAAATATGTCAATAGTCTTCGGAAAGATTCTAAAACCCTCTCGTTCTGTGCAACAATAATGCCGATTTTTCCCATAAAAGATGCATTAAGCATGCTTCCAAGTCTATGTTTTATGCTACTCCTATTTTCAACCTCTATAGCTATAAAGCATCGAGGATTATGGTTCCAGTTTTCATCAAACCCATTGATACTAGTCAAGCTCTTCTTAATGAAACTTTGTATGAGGTTAAAATGAACCATGTATGCATTATCTATTTTCTTAATATTTTCTAAAACAGATCCTGTAATGTTAAAAGGCCCTATAGCATAGTCTAACCTAGGTATGTAAGATTTGCCTCTAAGTATTTCCCAAAAATCGTCAGCTTTGGTGGCAATATTCCATTCTTTCTTTACCATATCCTCTCCAAAACATCTTTTTAGAAGTTCCAATAGCTCGTCGCCAACTACTGTCAATGTTTTCTACCTTACAATTCCTAACTAATAATTTTATAAGAGTGCTAAAATTGATATATTTTTTCTAAAATCAAATATTTTATATTTTAGACTTAATTTATTCTATTAGATTAACTATTTTTCTTTTAGATATACTTCTTATTATATACCTGTTCTGCTTAAAATTATTTATAAGCAAATCATAACTAAATATAGATCTAGACACAAACCCAGGCTCAACTATATAGAGGCTGCAATCATCATGAATTTTGAAAATAACTGTGTTGCAATGAGAAGCCTAGTAATAGATGTATATTTTAAGAAATTCCTTAAGATAGATGGTTGTTTAGGAGGTACTTATTTTGGTTAAAGAGATAATAATTAAATGCCCATACTGCGGGAATTCGATAAGAGTTCTACCTTTTTCTCATGTAAATTTATCTTCATACCTATCTCTAGGTACTAATTCCCTCAGTATGGGAATAGGTCTTAATTTGGGGTATAGAGGGGGTGTGATTTCAGGCTATGATATTTCATGTAGATTATGTGGAAGAAGATATATATTATGATATAGGTGGTGATTTTACACATATGTATTCCATGACCTACTTTGATGAACATGTGATTGAATGGCTAAAACGATATGAAGTTTCTTTACAGAATTTACCTTTAGTAACCATAGCCATTGTAGAGCCACTTGATAAGAATCCATATAAAAGATTCATAAGTAATATTAGGAGAAGATTTGGACGGCAGACATTTAGGTTTGTTGAGCTAATATTTAGATTAAGGAAAGGGAACAGAGAATATCGTGGAGTACTTGTAGGAAGATTTTTCACTAATGATAACGGAAGCATAAGTATAATGATATCAAATAGCTATTGGATTAATGAGCCACCAATAGGTGAGAATCCATGACCTCGAGGTCTGAGAAAAAATTCTATAACTTTAAGGAGGCTATTATTAAATATAAAGAAATTGATAGACCGGAAATAGCTTTAGATGAACTTGTGCTGTTGATCCTAGGACTTTTAGAGGATAAACCTGTGAATGGAAAGGTAGTAATGCAGAAGGAAGTATTTATTTTTGCTAATGAACTTAAGGAGAACAATATTAAGATCATAGAGCCGACATTCGTTTCATTACACTATGGTCCATTTAGCCAAGAATTAGCAGTACTTTTAGAATTGCTTGAATTGGCAGGCTATATTAGGATCTGGCATAGAAGACGAATGAAGGCAACTAAATATGAATTGACTGATAAAGGAAAGAACATAGCTAGGAAAATAATAAAAGAACTTGAAAATAAGTATGGTAAAGAGTTTATTGAAAAACTAAGAACTCTTAGAATAGGTTTAGATCAATTAGGCCATGATGGTATTCTTAGATATGTATATAGAAAATATCCACGGTTTGCAGAGAAATCTAAGATTAAGGACAAATATCCATATATTGACTGGGGTGTATCTGTAGCTTGATTGAAGTGAAAGTACATAGAATAGTTGAGTACCCTCCGTTCAGAGCAAGATCTATGAAGATCAGAATAGGTAGTAGAATATTGTATACTCCTGAGAGAATGCTAACAAAGGGAGAAATAGAGACTAAGAGAAAAATACCAACTTATATACCAATAAACAACTTCATTATACTTATTGATATACCTTTGAACTTAACAAAAGTTGTCGAGATGGATAAATCCATTAATACTCATATAGAGAGAATAATAAATACTCTTGAAAGCTTATATGGAGATCTATATTGGATCCATTACTTAATACCATACCTTGTTCCAATAGGGAAAAAATATAAAGAAAAAATCTTAAGCTCCGTAGATAAATTCTATGATAAGTATCTTAATACACTTCTATATGTGTTATTACAGAGAGCTGAGTATAAATTTAAAACTGTATTTATACCACCCCTGCTTTTAGAACGTCGGAAATATAGTGAAATTATTAAACGAATTGATAATTTATTTGATAAATATAATACCCAAATTATACCTATAATAGACATAGCTAGAAAGGATTTCCCGGAACTAATTCTAGATCTGATAGATAATGAAATAAATGTTATTGGCCTCAAATATCGGCCGCCAAGAAAGCATTTTAGAGAATATACTTTTTTATCATCTGATTCAATTATGAATAAGGACGTACTATTTGTAATGATAGATTCTAAAACTTACGAGGACTTTAGGATAGTTAGAGACTTTGCTGTAATGCACTATTTACCTTTCAATAACATAGATATCCTAGCTTCTCACATATATAAAGGAGGATTTCCTGACCCTACAAAACCGTATAATTATAATTTCAGATTATTAGATAGATCATCATTGCGTTTACCCCTAATTCATGAATTAGCTAATGAAAAAATTAAAAAATTATTAGACGAGCTAGAAATAAACCTCGACAATAAAATAATTTTACCTATAATTGAAAGACTTATCGATCACAATAAACTCAATTATTGGAAGGAAAATCTTGAGGATAGAAGGAAAAAAGCTTTACTTGAGAAAAACGGTAAAAGAAAATTGAGGTATATATATGAAGAATACAGGAGTGTATATTCTTTAACCAGACTACAGGAGGTCAAAGCAAGTACAAATGAATTTCAATATAAAAGAGAATTTCTTAAAAAGGAGGATCTTGAGGGATACCTAAATAAAAGAAGACAATTAGTTAAAATAATTCAAGTAATAAAAAATCTATAGAACCAATATTTATTGATGCATCAAAATAACAATATGATTGCGATCCGATACTCTATTTAAATATTCACAAGATTTTCTATGTATTATACAAGATACTATCATTATATATTAATAATGGTAATTTGAACTATAGAAAAACTTAATATTTAGAGAAAAATACAATAGCATACAAAATATAAACATAATATTTAGAGTACGAACTATTGTTTGAGGGTTAGTAATCATTTACTCAAAGAAAGCTGAATTATAGAATATGCTTTTGCATACTTAGACAGATATTCGTAAATGTTGTTATTAATATTAAACTAAAAGATCTGAAACGAATTCTGAATGTATAATATAACATACACTATACCTCTACTACATCATTATGATTTTTATCAATATTATCAGGGAACAAGAATACTGATATTACTTATATTTACCTAAATATTTAATTGGAGGCGAATTCATTGATTATGCTATGTATTATACAGTGTAGTAACAAGAAGATTTGGGATTATTATTCAGATATAGGGCCAGTGAAAGCTAGAGATGCATATGTAGGTCTTTTTACAAAGGTGGCTATTAAGTATGCGGAGAAGTTTCACAGAAATTCATGGGTTATATTATCGGCAAAATATGGATTTCTAAGGCCTAATGACGTTGTTCCTGGACCTTATAATGTTACTTTCAAGAAGAAGAGTACTAATCCAATTAAGATAGAGGAATTATTAAGGCAAGCACATGAAAAAGGTCTCTACAAATATGACATGATAATAGTACTTGGAGGCAAGGATTATGTGGAAGTAGTAGAGAAAGTTTTTCAGAATAAGAAGATTATAAATCCGTTGAAGGGCCTTGGATATGGTGAGAAGGTTAAGAAATTAAAAGAGGCTTTATTGTCGAGTAAGCCTCTTGTTGAGGGTAGTGTATGAGTTATAGAAGTAAATATGATAAGTACTGGGTTCGAAAGTTAGATGAGTTAATTAAAGCTATTGATACGGCTTATGCTAGTGGCTCTTCTATAATTGACATCAGTGATATAGCTAGCTATGGCAGACGTAAACCAGAAAGTTGGTACGGCAAAATAATTCTATGTAAAAACAATATAGTAAAAGACAACGTAATGGTGCATTTAAAATCCCTTGGTAGAATACTCATTGATAATGATGTTTTGAGTAGATATGAGTTTTGTTTTAGTTTCAAAGTTACGAAGGATCTTAAACTAGTAATAGAAAGATTCAGCAGAGACTCCATAAAGAACTACCGTTCATTTTCAATGGTTAGGGGAAGATCTAGAGAACACTCGTTAATAAATAAAGTATCTAAGTTCCGAGAGACCCCATTAGGTATGAACTGTAAATGCGATCCAGTGTTCCATGGTTTTCTATGGCATGAACTATCTACATTAAGGGCCACGGATCTACCTAAGAAACCGGGTGTTTACGCAATTAGGATTATTGAAAAAGGAGATGATCCTATAAAAGTAAAGTATCGTTTAGAAAATGTAATTTTAAAGACTGGATGGAATGAATTGATAAAGTATGTTGGGAATAGGTTAATAAGAGTACTACAAATTAGAGACTGTCCAGTAATATACATAGGTTCTACAGAAAGTATCCGTTCCAGATACAAGGAATTAGCGGGTAGAAGGCATACAGCGTTCTTCCCTATTCTTGCATTATTACTTAACGGATGGAAATTGGACTATGGCTTCAAAACAGCATTATCAGAAAATAAAGCAATACAGCTTGAACGAGATCTAAAGAGGAAATATATAGGTATTCATGGCACATTGCCAGCCTTAGTAGAAAAGTAATCAAACTTTTATAATAGAGAATTAAATGTATGCTATACTAGAATGACCTAATAAACACGGTCTTATTTAGAGAACTTAAGGACTTAATGCGAGGCCTAATCTCCAGCAAATAACCTGGTACAATTCCTTTCATTCTATTAATTAGTTTAAACTCTAATTCTCTTTTGCCTCTATATTTAGGTTGATAGATAGATAAGTAGATAATTGAGTAATCCGTTGACTTATCGTTTTTGATGTAGTGAGGGATAGCTATTTGTATAGGTATCCTTAGTTCGAATACCAATCTAATGAGAGATTTTGCTTTAATTGCATATATTGAAGACTTTACATCAATCAAGCTACCAGTCATCGGGTCAATAAAGTCTCCTAGCGTGACACTCCATGAAAAACCACCTTCAATAACATGTTGCATGGGACCGAAGGGCATTATTCTATAGTCATTTGCTATATAGACATACAAGGCTATAAGCTCATAGATCAACGCTTTTAACCACGTAAATCCATCAAATGCCATGGAGACAATAGCTATTTCAAGCAGCTTTTCAGTATCCATTTCTCTAATGGCTTTATTTATATATTCATCAATGCCTCCTATCTTTAGCTTTGCATTAATTAATTCATCGATCGACTTATCTTTTTTCTTTATTCGTTCAATTACTCCCTCTATTAAAGAGATTATATAATCATCATTAATGGTTTCAAATTTTCTCAAAATGATCTTTACTTTATCTTTATCTTGATGAGTTTCAATAAACCAATTTAAATATACTTTAATTGATTCCAATAATGCGAATTTATTATAGTCTTTAATTATAGATGAAAGAACCGATTTTAGTAGTTCTCTTTTAGTAACTATTGATGAAAAAATCTCGTCTAGAGCAGAAGCTGTAATATATAAAAATTCCAATTTAGCTTTTTTCGATCGTTCGTAGTTATCCTTATTTACACGAATAATAGGATCACAAGAAGGATAGCCATACTGCAGCTGTCTATATATAAACGATATAATTAAATCTCCAGCTAATGCTGTATTGATAATAATTTTATTTTTCTTTGATCCTATACCTAATAGGCCGTATCTTAAATCAATATTGGACAGACGATCTAAGTATTCATTAAGAATTTCATCTATTTTCCCCATAATAATTTCCAAATTTGAGCTTAAGACATTGTATATAGACATATACATCATCTAACTCATATTTTTGTAAGACTTTCAAAATTTATATATGTCATATAAAAACGAATAATTTTTCTCTTTAAAGAAAAGATCATGATAACACATGTATAAGGACTGTACTTTAATCCTGGTAAATATTATAAAATTTTATTTTATTGACACATACTGTAATGTGGAAGAATAATTATCCTTGTTCTAAGTATTGTAGATGAGTCTAATAGGACAAGTGCCATTATATCATACCTATGCGTTCTATTAGCTCTTTATCCACCCAAGTTCTTATAGTTTATTTATGAATTTGTCTATGGACAAGGCAGTTGTTATAAAACTCAAAGACGAAACCCTTGTAATCCTAACACCAAAGAATGATGATACTGCTAGATAGGCTTTTGCTCCATTAGCTAGTCTAAACCATCCTAGTTTATATCCTGGTAATCCTGCTCCAAAAGTCCGTAGTGTCGGCTTTAGTACAGGATGCCCTTAGATCTACATTTGTTATATTGATTAAATCTTCTCTATCTACTGTGATCTTGAACACTATTGATATTGAAGTTTTCAAACGATCTCTTTTACACAAACTATCATTATCCATCTTTTGTTCTCTTTTATTCTACATTTACTAAAACTAGAGACCCTAGTGATTATATATGGTAGACATTTATCTTTCATCCAGTACAATTATATTTTGGCATTAGAAAAGTTTGTATTTAAATTATTTCTTTACAATTAGCAATAAAGCGATTATTGTAATTATTACAGCTGAGATAATGATCGTTGCTATGACAATTGATGTAATAGGGGCTATGGTTTGGATTTTTTGACTGGTTGTTAAATAAGCTATTGATAGAGGTTCTGTTGATGTGTATGGAGTCTCTATTGGACGCGTTTCTGTTATTGTAATGGTTTTATTAACGAGTTGTAGTATTGTCTTAGTTTCTCTCTTCATAATTGTTGTTAGCACCGTTGTTGTGATAGTTACTGTAGTTGATAACATTAATGGTACGATCTTCTAGTGATACTTGCTGGAAGAACAATCAAAGTGGGACTTATTGGGTGGATTGTTAATAAAGTATGGCGTTGTAGGAGGTTTTAATTAATTTGCTTTACCAAGTTTACACTTTTCCTTCAAGAAGGCAATGATTTTTTCAATGTTTTCAAAGTTTTTACCGGAGTCAAGTATTTGTACGTATATTACTGATCTACTTGATATCTCGATTCTTGTCCTATTATCGCTAATTCTACGTATATTAAATGTGATGATTTCTCCCCAGCTATCTCTAGTTACACCTGTTTTTGCAGTGATAAGCCCCCTGGATTTATCTCTATTTAAAATCCTCGGCCTACCCCTAACTACATTGACAGCTAATGTACATAGATTAAAAGCTTCATCATAAGGACACTCTAGTTCTATGACTCGCTTATTTCGTTTACTTCTAGGGATATTTACTATACCCATTTTCCTAAGTGCTCGTCGGTGAAGAAGATAAACTGGGATAAAGACAATAGCTAGGGGAAATACTATA
>Ga0190367_1001774_pt1 | contig 11963 bp, 8 predicted proteins | sample 4872181011_MG_FD_171838 | JGI IMG/M metagenome (GOLD analysis project Ga0190367, IMG submission 171838) | Hydrothermal vent microbial mat bacterial communities from Southern Trench, Guaymas Basin, Mexico - 4872-18-10-11_MG | ecosystem: Environmental > Aquatic > Marine > Hydrothermal vents >... | reverse complement strand
TGATACTAGCCCTTCCGGCAGTCCCTACGCTCATTGCCTACATGTTATATAAACTCATAGGATTAAGCGGCTTTAGAAGACTATTCAGTTATCTGCCTAAAGAATCCTTTATGCACAGCCTACATCCCGTAACAAAGTTAATCATGGTTATATCTATAACCGTATCAGCGGCACTGTTCACCGTCAATACAATAGTAGACGTATTCATATTAGCAAGTCTACTGTTGATAACGTTACCTTTCTGGTACCTCGCTAAACCAACAGAGGATAGGATAAGGCTAATAATAATACTCATATTAACTCAATGGCTCTTAGTCGCTTGGGGACAAAGCTTTCTAAATCCCGGTTTCACCCGAGGCGTGGGCATGCATAGAATCTATATCTTTCCAAGAATGTTGCATTGGATGGCCTATAGCGTCACAGAAGAAGGTTTCCTCTATGGCTTTATTCAGGGCATAAGGATAGCGGCATCAGCAAGTGCAGCGCTTCTCTTCATAACCACAACGCATCCCAGTGAGATAATTTACGGATTAAGGAAATTTAAGTTTCCGATAGAAATAACGTTCATGATATCGGTAACCCTAAGAAGTATTCCACTTCTCATAGAGAAGTCATTTACAGTCCTTAATGCTGAAAGAGCCAGAGGCCTAGAATTATTCCCAAGAGGCGCTAGAAGCTTAATAGGGAACATTAAGGCCGTAATTAAGATATTTAAGGCATTAGTGCTAGCATTCTTCCCAATTCTGGTAGAAAGCATAAGATCGGCTAGACAACTTGCAATAGCGGCAACCGTCAAGGGATTTAGAGCGTATAAAGATAGGACATACTACAAGGAAATACCCTTTAGAAAAATGGATATTATTGTCGCAGTGTTCTTCGTAGCAATGCTATTATTCTTCATGTACTACCAAGGACTGTTTAGTTTCTTTTAATTTCCTACGTTTTTTGATTTCTCTTATAATGAGCATTAAGATTATAAGCGGTATCCATGTCATTAAAAGTGATATCTCTCCATAAAACAGATTTTCCATGAAAAGCCAATTAATAGCTGATTTTAACTCGCTTACACGCATCTCTTCAATAGATTCTCTATTCATGCCCATTCTCTCGATGGCTTCATCACTCAATATATCATATACAGGTATACCCTGGCATTGCTCCGGCTTAGGTAAGCCGAGAAGCATACATACTGTCGCAGTAATATCAATTATCCTACAGCCCGCAAAGGTATAATTTTTCCTTATAACACCACCCCATATCCAGAGAGGAGTCTCTATGACTAATGGAGGATATACGTTATGATGTTTATTATAGTACATACCGTGATCTGCTGTAACTATTACTACAGTCCTTTCGCTCCATCCCTTTCTTTTTATAAAGTCTACTATTTCCTTAACTAGATGATCGCATCTCTTAATTGCAGCAGCGTACTCCGGGCTTTCAGTTGTAAAGGCATGACCTACTTCATCAGGCGCTGCAAAGTGTAGATATATTATTGATGGTCTAATCTTGTCGACGTTTTCTATAAATCTTTGATAGACATCCTCTGGCTCAAAAAATCCTGAAATTACTTTAATCCTAATATCTCTCATAAACATTTTAAGGAATGGTCCACCCACAAGCATACTTTTAAGCCCTTCTCTGGCAGCTACGAGGAAAATGTCATCGACGGATAGCTTCCTTTGAACATTCTCCTTTACACCGTGTACCTGAGGATACGTGCCCGTAAACAGGCTGGTGTGCGCTGGATAAGTAATGGTTGGATAAACTGTTACCGCCCGCTCGGCTCTACAGCTTTCTGGTAGCATACTTTTTATAAATTCAACATTCTTCCAGAAGGCATCGTTTCCCGTTCCATCAAAAACTACTATTATAACTCTATCTACGAGGGGCTTCATTGAGAAAGCTAGTTTCTCGTTTGCATGTATTGAAACGTTAGATCCGGCATATGCCAAAGCTAAAGCTTGCGATGATAATACCAGAAATAATATGGTAATCTGTAACTTCTTGAGTTTTCTCCTTATGGACATCAGGTAGATCAACAGTAAACCTACGGTAGCACATAATAGTACCAAGTAAAAGTTTTCTACATACCATATGAATGTGCTTCGCAATATATCTAGGTCGATCAGTTTTCTCTCCAGCTCATTTACTTCAGCACCCTGACAATATACAAGCAGTATTAGGGGATACAGAGCTAATGTCGTTAGTATAACCGCTAAAGCAATGAAATTAAATGATCTTAACTTCATAGCCCACACACCCATCCTAAAGTCCATTTTATCCTTAAATGTTTTAAGAATAAAGGATATTAGCTATTTAGGGTTTTCTTAGTATGACTTTAAAGGGGGTGTTTTAAGCTATGAGAAAGGCTAAAGCCTTAAGCATAGCGGTAATAATATTGCTTACTCTCGCCCAAACTAATATATGGATTATCACATTATCCCTACCCGAAGAGTCTAAACCGATAATAGTATTTGACGAAGCCCACGGTCAATGGCATGATTCAAATAAGCTATCCATGTTTCTCGAAGATTTAAGAGCAAGCTATGAAATCGTTATCAATAGGGAGGAGATAACCTGGAACACCCTCAAGGATGCCTGGCTTTTAATCATTACGAATCCAGGAGATTCATTCTCAGATAGCGAGGTAAAGGCAATTAAAAAGTTCCTACGCATGGGTAGAGCATTGCTTATAATGGGAACATATCATAAATATGTCAACGTTGAAGAGTTAAATAAGCTAATTAACGGAAGTGGAATAAAGTTTACCAAAACCGATGTTCTCGATGATACAAACTATGATTATAAGCCATATTATCCACTACTAGGCATATGGCCGGATAATCCGGTAGCTAACCAAATTAAGACAGGTATTGAAAAGGTGAAATATTCAGGCTGTATGCTTGAAATATCAGGAGAGGCAATACCAGTGGTCCAAACGTATGAAACAGCAAGAGCTGAAGATATAAATGGGAATGTCGTTGCAGAAGGGTCGTTAGTAGTTGCGGCAGTAGCCAGTTATCTAGGAGGATGGGTATTTGCTATCGGAGGAGCTGACGGCTTCAGAAGCGATAAGCCATACTACTATGTCATGTTCGACAATAAGGCTTTTGCATTAAATATCATAGACTGGCTTTACAGGGCTACTCACCGCGTGGCACTGATAGACCTTGCGCATGGCGAATATTTTGTTGGAAGCAAGATAGCTAATTTAACAAGCCTAATGAAGGAGATGGGCTTTACGGTAATCGAAAATACTGGAACATTGACTGAAAGCACGTTGGCAGGAGTAGATGTCCTTATCCTAATGGCTCCTGAAAGCGATAGTGATCTATTTACTGACGAGGAAATACAAGCTATCCAGAGTTTCGTCAAGAATGGCGGTGTGCTGTTTATAGGTGGACCTCGAGGAAAATACTGGCGAAAATCCACCCACCAATTAAATAATATACTAACTCCATTCAATATATCCCTGATACAGTCAGCCATAATAGATGAAACTAACTATGATTACGAGCCCACACACCCGATACTCTATACTTGGGCGGATAATCCCATAGCCCAGAGACTAGGATATAACGTTAGTCAAGTATACTACGATGGATGTGCTGTAAAAATAATCGGAGATGGACCAATACCCATACTTACAGGAGACGATGATACTAAGGCAGTACATCCAGAGGATAACGTAACAGCCATAGTTGAGGGACAAGAAGTCTTAGGTGTAGTGGTTTACGATCTACCTGACGGAGGAAGAATCTTCGTAACGGGATCAGCCGCTATATTTAGAACATACAAGTATAAGCCAAACTTTGAGTCAAACTATGAGTTCATATTAAACGTCCTAGGATGGCTGAAGGGGGAACCTCCCGGAAAGAAACCTGCTTCCCTTATAGCATCCCTTCAGGTTCAGCCAACTGCTAGACTAAGGGAGGTATTCATCGTATCATATGAGATAAAGAATATCGGTGGAGAAGATGCTGAAAACGTGACGGTAGAGCTAATGGTTCCCTATATACTAAATGTAACTACACCATTAATAGTGAATGTAGGCAATATTGAGCCTGGAAAGAGCGTTGTTGTTAACTGGACTCTAGAGGCACTCCTAGAAGGTTCAGGCGATATAATTGTTAGACTTACGAGCGATAACGCGGGATCAAGAGAGGACGCCTCCACAATAGAGGTCTTACCCGACATAGAGGTCGAATCCATAGTAACACCTACAGTTATAAAGCCCGGAGAAACCCAGAGAATAAGTATAAAAATCAACATTTCAAACGAATTTACTGAGCCAGTTACAAATGTAGTTGTTTCAGTAGCCTCAAGTGGGCTTGGAATAAATGAAACAAAGAATATAGCGTCCATAGAGGCTGGCGGCTCCGTATCGGTAACTATTGAAAAGGACGTTACAGTACCTACCCAGGGAATATTTGAAGTTGAGGTTAGCGTAACAAGCGCGGATGGAGGCGAGGTTAGAAAGATATACACAGTTCTAGCGGTTACAGGTAAAGTCATTCTTTACGACCAAGGGCATGCACAATACTTTAACGCTAAGGATATGCAAGGTTTCATAAGTCTGCTTAAGACCTATGCACCAGTTTTCATAAACAATGCGACAATAACTAAGGAAGTACTCGACATGGCGTTGCTAGTAATCATACCTAATCCAAACGTGGGCTTCTCACAGGACGAGGTAGAGGCATTAATAGAATATGTAGAAAATGGAGGAGCACTACTAATTATGGGACACTGGTATAGATACTTCTGGCCTGAATATCTAGATCCGATAACAAAGCCATTTGGGATAGAATGGTATGATGCAAACATAATAGATATGGATGATAATATAAATAAGAAGCCATATCTGCCTGTACTAAGCAACTGGGCTGACAATGAGCTAGCGGCAACATTGAGCGAGGGCGTAGAATCGGTAGCTTTCGATGGAACAGGCCTTAAAATATCCGGAGATGTAGTTCCCATACTTCTCGGAGATACTGAGTCAGGAGATAACATTACGAAACTCACCGATGAAAATAATGTCTTAATTTTGAATGGATCAGACGTTATAGCTGCTGCAGCTGTAACCTACAATAAGGGTAAGATATTTGCTATAGGCTCGACACTAGCTTTTGTTGATAGCTACCAGAACTATGGATTCTATCAGCACAACGAGAAATTCATAAAGAACATTCTTGCTTGGCTAATAGGCGTAAAGAAGCTTGAAGTAAACACAGAAGTAGTGGCGGAGATAGAGGAGGGAGAGACAACTACCCTAACCATTAGATTAGATAATACCGGGTCCATAGATATAACTGGTATAGTAATAAATATCGAAACAGACGAGTATTCTGAAGTAGTAGGAGATAAAACAATAAACGTTGGTACAGTTCAGGCTTATGGTTCAAAAACAGTACAGGTAAACATAAAGGGTAAGAAAGCTGGAACCACAAATATAAAAATAGTCATTACTTCCGAGAACTACGAAACTATAGAAAGAACTGTATCCATTACAATAAAAGCAGCACCGCCAGCGATACCCTATGAGTTGATAGCGGGCGCTATTATTATAGTAATAGTCATAGTCGTAGCTTTAATAATGTTGAAGAAGAAACCTAAAAAATAGAATTTAAAATCCCCATTTTTTTACCCATCCTCTTTCCTCAAAAGTTATTGGATCAATCTTTATATAGCCGAACATAACCACCTCTGCCTCTTCTTCCCTAACGTTTGTTAAAACATTAATTGTTCCTGTTTTAAAGTCTATATCAAGTATTATACCTAGTCCCTCGAAAAGCTTTCTTCTGCTTTGGAATGCGACAAGGAGATTTTCAAAAACTTTCCTTCTAACAAGGAGAACATTATCTACGCCGTATATTTCCGCAATTCTATCCTTAGTGACTTCTGGTAGGGTTTTATCTTCATCGGTAAGTAGTAGTAATCTATCTTCACATAGTTCTCCGTAAATAATATCTGTTTTAATAAGTTCTGAGAGATAGGTTAGTTCTTCGTCGGTTAATCTTTCCCCTGTGAATATAAACGAGTATGGGGCAACTCTTACCTTATTCAAATCAACTCTTAACTTCGTAGAGTTTGAGAGCCATTTTCTGTAGATAGAAGCTCTAATGCTTCGTCTTTCAATCCTCGATCTCGGCCGTAGCTTTACTGCTGCATCCACCCTTAAAACCCTAAAGAATGCCTCAAAGTATCTCAGTAAGTGCTCGAGTTCTCTCTCTTTCTCAATAGCAATTATAATACTGGGATTAAGAGTAAGTATTTTTGAAAACTTTAAGTCCCTTCCGCCTTCTCCGCTAACCCATCCTGTTGTATCAACTAAAACAACATCACAATTGCATTCATCAATGGCTTTTCTCGTTAACCTAGCGACAGCCATTACAGATCTCTGGAACAATTCAGCCGGAGAGGTTAAGCCAATAAAGAATCCGTCAATAAATGGAACCTGAGTAAGCATAGCAACGGGCTCTTCGAGCACTCCTAATCCTATAGTCGTGGGGGGACCTATATCGCTTTGTCCTGTATCAGCGTCTATAATACCAACTTTATATCCAGACAGAAATAGTTTATTCGCCGCATATGTTACAAATCCGGTTTTTCCAACATCTACACCGCCAAGAACAGGCACTACTGCAGGTTTTTTGACCTTAGCGAGTTTATCTACGGCTTTACTCCAGCTCTCAGGTATGGTGTTACCTTCCTCAAGCCATACCCTTCCTGACGACACCACGATTCGACATTTGTCCGGAACATATAGTGGGGCAACCTTAAGCAAATCAACATAAAACCCATCACCCGCCTTAATTCTCTTACCAAAAATAACCCCTTCTCCTGAAATTACTTTAACTTCTGCTTCCCCCTCTATCATTAACGTTTTATTTTTCTCTACAGCTACCTCCATTCCTTCTAGATTCAAACCAGCTTCCAATAACGTCACCCATTCTCCTATAGTCCATCATGAACGCATTACTTCTAAAGTAATCAGGAAGAAGGTCTAAATAATCTTTATACCTGATATCTCCAGCTACTATAACCGCTATATCATCGCTAGATCTTAGCGCCCTACCCATCGCCTGAGATGCTTTCCTAAATGCAGGAAGTATGTAGCTTAAAAATCTCCCTTTCTCTCTACCATATACTTCCGAATAGTATTCAATATATTTCCTAGTTCTAGCAGTAACCCTATCGTACGGGATGCCTACGATGAAAATACCCTCTAATTCTTTGCCGGGAAAATCTGCTCCCTCAGCAAATCTCCCACCGGCAGGTGCGATTAACACAGCCTTAGTACTGCTTTCCGAGCAAGCCTTAAATTCCTCAAGCATTTTCCTGGCTTCATCCCCTGATAGACCCTTCTCCTCAACAAATATCCTTCTACCAGCTTTCTTCAACATGGCAAGTAATCCATACTTAATTAAAGTATTTTGAATTCTATAGCTTGCTGAAAAAATCGCTACGTTAGAGTCTATATTTTCCACAAAGAGCCCTATTGCTTCTACGTATTTTAAAGCCATATCACTACTTAATTCTTCACCTCGAGTAGTTAACCCCTGAGTAACAATAGCTAAAACATTTTCTCTCCTATACTCTGACGGAATCACTAGTTTAACGTAGCTAGATACGCCAATGATTTCAGCGAAAGCATCCACCGGCTCCAATGTACCTGACATGAATAAGGTACGCTTAAAATTAGGCCATATCCCGCCCAAGACTTCGCCAGCCCTCATATCCCATATCTCCATCACAAGAATATTCTTTTCAAGACTAGCTATGAACGCATATCCTCTCTCCTCAAGACATCTATACGCACTAAGCCAGAATCTTGCAAAGTGATGTAACGATGAAGCAGGCCTCTTCCCCTCCCGCAATTTAAGCCTCCTAATATAGTTCCCTCCTTCAAGCATAAGTTCAAGCACTTCAGGCTTTAGAATATCAAAAAACTCCTCTGGATGAAACTCTATATCCTCTTCTCCTTCGCGAAGTATATATTTGGCTATATTATCCATCCTTTGCTCTACTTCTTCTAAGACATTAACTAGCTCTCTCCACGAAAACTCCCTTGCCTCATTTATTGCACGCCTTACAGTCCCACTAGTAATTCTATCAGAGTTTAAATTCACATTCTGAAGATTATGAGCCTCATCAACAACTAGGATTGAGTTACCGAAATCGACGATACGTCTAATAGCCCAGCTTATCTTCTCATTAAGGACATAATTATAGCTAAACGACACTAAGGAAGCATAACGTAGCAGAGTGTATTGGAGATAATAGGGACAAATCTCCATAGCTGTACATATCCTGAGAATCTCACTATATAGCCTAGGTCTCTCTACAATATAGCTTAAAGAATAATCTCCACTAGAATATCTCCTATAATATCTACATTTATCCCGCATATGCCTACATATGAAGGATGCATCATCGTATGAGGCCCCCTCTATACGCATATCTTTTAACAAAAGACACATATCCCTTTTTCCTCTAAATGAAAAACCAAATACTTCCACGTCATTATATTCCTTAAAAACCTTAAGCTCCTCTATCGGCCTATCTGTTTCATTACCCGTTCTAACTGCCCATAAAATACGCATACCTGACATTATATATGGATAGAGAGCGGAAATTACAACAGGGGTTTTTCCAAACCCTGTAGGAGCTTGAAAAAAGATATAACGTCTACGTTTAAAACTACGGAAAATACTCTTAATAGCCTTCAACTGGCCTTTTCTAGGAGTATAGGGAAATAGTTTCTCTGGCTTCATTCGGGAAACTTATATCATTGTAAACATAATAATATTTCTGATTAATTATCCTAAGAGGATGGTGTTCACTTGAAGGAAATAGAGGAAGTTTGGGAGATTATAAGGGATAAGGTAGACATTTCTCTGGAGGACTTTATAAACGAAATAAATAAGGTTAAAAGCAGACTTAAAGTGAAACTTAGTGACAGAGCAGTAGCCATAATTGTAGCGCGAAAGCTAGGTGTTGATGTAACAGATATTTTTACGCCTCCAGTAATAGGAAGGGTATTGGAGTTGGGAATAGTTAAGAGATCTGAGACTAGAGGACCATACAGACTATTTACTCTCGTTAACGAGAAAATAAGGCAGTTATGCGTTGCCTTCGGAAGAGAACACGTTGAGTGGCTAAAAGATAAAGAGGATAAAGCAATTAAAATTTCCAAATATGTTATGGCACCTTTTGGAGGCGGAAAAATTCTAAGAGTGACGGAGAAGTCGATCATGGAGGAGCTTCCTGACGACGTTCTCCCTCCAATAGTATCACTACAGCCAGCGCTATCACCGACAATTGCAGGAATAAAGGACAAGAGAGGAAGCTGGATAGTGTCAGGAGTAATATTAATGGAGGATATCTCAGAGTTTTTCTCGTGTCCCCAATGTAGAAGAAGTCTTGAGTTCATTGATAACGATTGGGTATGTCCTGTACATGGAGTCGTTGAGCCCGAGACGAGAAGAGTATTTAGGTATCAAATAGCCGACGAAACCGGTATCTACTCGGCGGTATATTACGGGGAACCAGTAGGTGAAGAGCTAACTAATAGGGCAATAAAGTTTAAGGCTTCATTTAAGGGGGATGAATTAGTGATATTTAAGATATATGAAATCACGCCCATCGAAGCATAACAACTGTGAGAGCCTTGTATCGTCTTTTAGGTGTAATCATAGCGAAAATAAGGGGAAGACCAATAGCGTTAACGCATATAAAGGACGTAGATGGCATAGTGTGCGGGGCATTATATCTTAAAAAACATCCTGACGCTTTCTTAGTCCTAGCTGAACCAAGTGAAATGAGGGGACCCTTCAACTGGTTTAAATTGTTTAAATGGAATTTTGTAGCTGATCTACCTTGTCCCGGAAAAGCTGTAATGAGAGCCGACCACCATAAAACTAACAAACCTTGTGCAGAAAAGGAAGCATATAATCCGGATGCCCCCTCTGCAGGCATATTAGCATTAAAGTTACTCGGCTTGGAGAACGATGAGGAGGCAGTAAAACTAGCTGAGCTATCTGTGGATGCTGATACTGCGACGTTTAAGCTGGAAGAAACGTGGAAACTGAATTTTGCAATTAAAGGAGCGAATTATAAGGGTAAGCTCTACATAGCTAGAATGCTGGCATTGAAGGGTTTAAAAGCGCTTGAAGACGAGAAAATATTGAAGTGGATGCAAGTAGGGCTAGCTAAACATCAGAAAATAATGGAGATAGCCGATAGGATTGAGGTTACGCCGATAACTATAGTAGTCTTTAGGAAGGACTTAGGGCTACACTATAGAGGCCTGTGTGTTGCATTAGGAAAGAAGGGGGCTAAAGAGTTTCAGGCAGTTATCGTTCCCAAAGGTATTGTGAAAAAGAGAGTATACCTAGGTTCAACAGACGCCTCAAGTATCGATACCTCTAAGCTTGCGGTAAAGCTAGGGGGCGGAGGACATAAAAATGCCTCCGGTGCCTTAACCAGAAAGAATTTAACGCAGATACTTGATGAAATAAAGGCACTTTTAAATATTGATAAGGTAACTGTGCATGTGGTGAATGAAGATCTTACAGTAGAAAAAGTGGTGATGTAATGGAGGAACTCAAGAGGAGAGCTGCACTAAAGGCGCTTGAATACGTAGAGGATGGAATGGTTCTAGGGGGAGGGTCTGGCAGTACTGTAGCCATATTTTTAAAACTTCTAGCAGAAAAAGTGAGAAAGGAGGATCTTGACGTTACAATTATACCTACATCCTATGATGTCAGGATCCTAGCCTTAAACAATGGATTAAAGATAGCTTCTCTCGATGAATATCCTACACCCGATCTTGCAATTGATGGCGCCGACGAAGTAGATCCGAATAAAAACTTGATAAAAGGAGGCGGCGCTGCATTATTGAGGGAGAAAGTAGTTGACTACGCCGCTAAACAACTAGTAATAATAGTCGATGAGACGAAGATCGTAGAAAGGCTATGTAGCAGATTTCCAATACCTCTAGAAGTCCTACCGTTCGCATGGAAAACGGTAGTAGATAGATTATCTAAAATGGGTACAGCAACCGTAAGATATGCTAAGAGAGGGAAAGTTGGACCTATAATGACTGATAATGGTAATTTCATAGTAGATTTTAGACCCTCACGGGATTTAATTGACGATCTAATAGGATTAAACTATAAATTGCTATCTATTCCTGGTGTACTGGAAACAGGGATATTTCTTGGAACTTATGTTGATAAGATAATTGTAGGCACACGGGAAGGAGTGAAAATTTTACGATAGACCATGAGCTGCCTGAATCATTTACTTAATGAAGAATTAGTGAAGATATATAGTGATGTTAAGGATTTTTCGAAGAGGTTATGCACAGACGTTTTTGAGGCCTTGATTCTCACTATTCTAAGCCAAAACACTTCCTCAATAAATATGTGGAGAGCTTTCAATGAACTTAAAAGAAGGATTGGTTGCACACCACAAGACCTGTATAGAGCAAGTATCGAAGATATTGAGGATGCTATAAGAATTGCCGGGATGTATCGAATAAGATCCAGAAAAATTAAATTATTAGTCAAAAAGATAGTGGAGGAGTACAATGGCGATTTATCGTTCCTAAAGGATATGCCTCTCGAAAAAGCTAGAGATATTCTCCTCAGCCTACCAGGAGTAGGCTATAAAACTGCAGACATAATCCTTCTTTTCTGCTTCAATAAACACGTTTTTCCTATCGATACCCATATCTCCAGAATCTCACGTAGGCTTGGATTAATAGATCAAAAGGACGGCTACGAGGTACTACGAAGGAAGCTCGAGGAAATAATTAAACCAAAGAATTACAAACTAGTTCATCTAGCTTTAATACAGCATGGACGAAAGATATGTAAGCCGCAGAACCCATTTTGTGAACGTTGTATATTTAGAAACGTTTGTTGCTACTTTACGAGTTCCCGTAAGTGATC
>Ga0190367_1001773_pt1 | contig 11965 bp, 13 predicted proteins | sample 4872181011_MG_FD_171838 | JGI IMG/M metagenome (GOLD analysis project Ga0190367, IMG submission 171838) | Hydrothermal vent microbial mat bacterial communities from Southern Trench, Guaymas Basin, Mexico - 4872-18-10-11_MG | ecosystem: Environmental > Aquatic > Marine > Hydrothermal vents >... | reverse complement strand
ATGAGGACGCATCAAGATTTACATCTTAGCCAATTTATCTATGATCCTAGGAGGGGATTTATCTTTATAGATTTTGAAGGGGAACCAGCTAGAAGCGAAGATGAACGATTATTAAAGGAGCCATGTCTACGTGATCTTGCTACTCTTCTTAGAAGCTACCAATATCTCACCTTTACAGCGTATGCTCTGCATACAGGTAAAAACTATGATCTTGTTGGAAGACAGTTCCTTGAAAAAGGCGATCCCTTCATAAGATGGAGAGCGATTCATGGAAAGGCCATAATCTATAGCTATTTAGGTGAATTAACAAACAGTCTCCCGGAGGTACTCGGTCTAAATAGAGGTAGTTTATTCAAATTCATTAAACTATTAACACCATGGTATATTGAAAAAGCCTTGTATGAAATTTATTATGAGAGTATGTATAGACCCTATATGCTACCCATACCTATAATAGGGCTTAAATACTATGCTAAAGAAATAATATCTCTTATATGAAGTTCTAAGTGATTCTCTCTTAATATCTCCGGGAAATCTCTTCTTATCAGCAATGTAGTATGTAATTAAATAATACCTTGGCCTTTGTCTAGGACAATAATCTTCAAACGATATGTGCTATAAAATATATTTGGTATATTAACTATAGGTGATAAATGGCTATGGTGAGTTGCCATAGTATTGTATCTATATTATTGATAATGATTATCTTAGGAATAATGTTTGAACCTAATCATGTAAGTGGATGCTTTGTAAAAGATAATGATTATGGGGTTGAATTAGTCATTGTTAAACCAGGTGTTACATTCAATTTATCTAGGCTTCTTGAAATATGGGAATATGCATCTTTGATAAACTATACCTTTAACGACTATAGTGGAGAAGCAGTAGCCTATAGAAGTGCATGTAATAACCACTATGCATTTGTAATCGGCTTCATTAAAATAAATGATACTATTTATCCAGTGTTTACAGTAAAGCCTCTATTTAAATATAATATGGGAAAAGAATGGTGGTGTACATCATTTTCGACAGAGACTTACATCACTAAAGAAGTTCTTATATATTCTATATCTAGTCTTGACTGGAAACTTACTAATGAATATCATGGCAACTTGTACATGACAATTACTCCATCACCCAGTGAAATAAATGTATTAAGGTCGATAGTTATTGGTGTACAAGACTTCTATGAATTAAGAAAGGAAATAGGAAATATAACGATCTATGTATCAATGGCAACAGCTAATGCTACAGATGAAAAACATACAGGATTGATCATAGAAGCTAATGATCTAAACGATGAAGCTAGAAATGCTGTGGAAAACCTGATATATTCACTATTTAATCAATATGTAGAACTGGAATGGCAACAATGTAGTCCAAGTTCATCGTATAATCCTAGTCCTGAAGAACTAGAGAATGATTTAAAACATATTCTTAAAGGTGAATTAGAGTTTCTTATAAAAATTAATGCATTGAAAGGCATATCCATGAATGAATTAGAGTTTATAGTCCAACACATAGGGCCTGGGTCAACTGGTTTAAATAACACTATTGTCTATGATGGAGTAGATGTCTATAGATTAGCTGATTATATAAGTATTAATAAGTTAGAATTTAGCTGTAGAGACGGAATCGTAATTAATGAATCTAATGTAGGCTATTATACAGTTTTACCTATACATCCATGCATCGTTCTAACTGCTACACCTATATCAACTACATCGCCACCTATGTACATTGATACAACCTATCATGAGCCCTCTACACAGCATGAAGCATCCACATCACCATATACAGGTTCACTATCAAATATAGAGGCTTTAGCTATAGCATTTGTTATGGCTATATCAGTAGCGTTTATATCATGGCTTATAATAAACCGCCATAGATAATGATCGGGGTGATGCATTTTGATGAGACGTGACTTACTGGAATATTATCTTAAACTACGTAGCTTGAATAGACCCTTTGGTGTACGTGAAGCCCAAAGAGTCCTTGGATTGACAAGTCCCGGCAAGACCCAGAGAATCCTTAATAAGCTTATCAAATATGGTCTTGCGAGAAGGCTTGAAAACGGCAACTACGTTATTAATAAAGATCTTCCATTTGAACTTGTTAACTATATTATTTTATCAACATTTATTTTTCCAAGGATAATCGTATACTCAATATATTCAACAGTACTAGCAACTATATACATATTATTGACTCGTCCCCCGATAGACGTAATATTGTTAGCACTACTAATAATAGCTCCACTATGGATTGAAACAATTTATCAGTTTTTAAATTTACGGAGATTTCTTAATGTATAAAAATTGATTAAACAAATTCTCTTCATAGTTTCTCTTCATTTCTAAATTTGATGAACATGGTTTCAACCAGAATTATGCATCCCTGAATAATGGTTGGATAATGTGTTCTATATTCTTAAAGGTATTTATATGAAAGCCTATTATCTGTATTTACTAGGGACTGAGGATAATGAATCAATGTGCTGTTGAAGTTAGAGACCTCACTAAGAAATATGGTTCATTAATAGCTGTAGACCATATAAATTTCTGTGTACGCGATGGCGAGATCTTTGGTTTTCTAGGCCCTAATGGAGCTGGTAAAACAACAACTGTTAGAATGCTTTGTGGATTAACAAGAATTACCGAGGGAAGGGCTTATATCTATGGACATGATGTTGTGAAAGAACATATGATAGTGAAAGGATTGATTGGTGTTGTACCTGATATATCGAACTTATACCATGAGTTGAGTTGCTGGGATAACCTTATTTTTATGGGTGAAATGTATGGTTTGGCTAAGAGTGAGAGAATCCGTAGAGCTGAAGAACTCCTTAAACTATTTGGTTTATGGAGTAGGAGGAATGTATTGTTTAAAAATTTGTCTAAGGGGTTGAAGAGAAGGCTTACAATAGCTGCTGCATTAATGCATAATCCCATGGTATTGTTTCTTGATGAGCCAACTATAGGCTTAGATGTTATGGGTAAACGTGTTATTTGGAGGATCGCTAGAGAACTTAATAGTAGGGGTATAACGATTTTCCTTACCACACACAATATCTATGAAGCTTTTCGGCTATGCGGTAGAGTAGCGATCATAAATCATGGAAGGATCGTTGCACTTGATACTCCGGCTAGGCTTAAGAGACTTATATCTGCTGAGGAGGTATTGGAGATCGAGTTTTATCCATCTAATCCGCCAGTTAATGAGCTTAAGAGGATCAAGGGTATTGTTGATGTACGGTATTCTGGTTCTACAGTTAGGCTTGTAGTAAGTGATCCTCTCAAAGCACTTGAGGGACTAGTAAGATATGCTCGTATGAATGGCTATTCCCTAAACATGGTAAGCCTTAGGAGTGCTGATGCCGAGGAAGTCTTTATAAATATAGTGGGTGGGTATAGTGCTGGGTAATCTAGTTAGATCATTTTACATAGCTAAGAAGGATCTTAAAGAGTACTATCTAAAACCTGGTACTATGAGCTGGGGCGTAGTATTCCCCATAGCATTTACACTAGCATTCCTGATTAGGAGAGGAGGTATTGGTGTATGGCTTGCACCAGGACTTATATCTATGGCTATATTCTTTAGCTCTACATCAATGTCTGCTGTATCGATCGTTTTTGAGAGAAAAGTAGGGTCTTTTGAGCGTCTCTTACTCTTCCCAGTAAGTTATACATGTATTGCCCTCGGTAAGTCACTTAGTAGCTTCTTATTCGGAATAGTATCGTCACTAACAACAGTCATAATAGCATACATGATCGTCCCAGTAATGCCATCTAACCCACTGCTCTTCATACTATGTATTATACTAGCTACATTCCATTCATCAACATTTGGTGTACTCCTAGCATTTCTCGTAAAGGACCCCTCTCAGACTATGACTATATTTAATATCATTAGGTTTCCCATGATATTCCTTTCCGGCATTATCATTCCATTGAATGGACTTCCACTACCTGCAAAGATTACCTCAATATTTCTCCCATTAACCTATTCTACAGAAGCTATACGGTATTCTTATCTCGGATCATATGACCTTATACCACCAGTCTTATCAATATGTATAACATTATTATCAAGCTTGGCATTTCTACTCATTACATCAGCACTTATTGAGAAAAGCATCCCCTAACACATAGGCTAAGCAATGACCTTATACAAAATTATGTCTTATGTATAACTTTATTTTCCATATACAGTATATGTTAATTATGACTATAACATATACATATGGCTTTGGGGGATGCTATTTGAAAATCGTAGTACCTGTGACAAGTAAGAATGGTTTATACTCCAAGATCTATGAACACTTTGGTAGAGCACCTTATTATGCTCTTATGGAACTCGATGAAACGCATAATGTCAAGAAAATAAATTTCATAGAAAATCCCAGAGTCATGGGATATAGACCAGGAATATACTTTTCACAACTAGGCGTAGAATATATTGCTATTAAAGAAGGAGGTATAGGAGCAAGGGCTATAGAGATACTAAAACAGAGGGGCATAAAGATTCTAGTAGCAAATGGAAATAATTTAGAAGATATCCTAAGGTCTATTAAAGAAGGATCATTAAAGCCTTATACAGGACTAGGATGCCCTGGGAAAAACGTTAATACAGACCCATGTGGTTTTTCTAATTTCTTAATAAACTAAGTGATATGGGGTGAATTTATTTGTAGCTTTAGATAATGTGATTATATGGATGAAGAGCGAACCCGTGTCGGAGCCTAAGAGGCTATGAAGAGGGTCGGCGAAGCTGACTTATAGTGTTTATAAAATGTATAACAATATTATAGATGATATTATCAATTACTATATTTATACTATACTTATTCAATGCATTAAAGCTTATCAATTATTATAATCGTAAATAATATATCTAAGAGTGTGATAAAAATACATCATTAGTACTATATTTTCGAAGATGAGATCACCATTATTATCAATAGCATATTGATAACCATCACATGAAGCAAACGTTATCAAGACATTACCATCCGAACTATAGTATATTAACGGATTAGAGTGAATACAAAGATCCGCATAAACAGGGGTCGGCATAAAATTCTACATATACCCTATAATTCCAAGACCAGTTACCCTGGTAAAAACCCATTCTAGCATTATCGTGTTTATACGTTAACCATAACTCATTATACCTACTCATTTCTGTCGATCCATGAAGTGATGTCATAGTTGTTAAAAGAGGGATCAATAATAGGAAAATAAATATGTAATTAAAATGTTTCCTCAAAGACGTTACCTTCATAATATTTATCATAGCATCTTTTCCCATGAGAACATATTTAATCTTTTTTGTTAAATAATTAATAATCATAATTGAGTCCATCCCCTAATTTGATCCCATCTATAAATTGTTAAGGGCCTATTATGATAGTACACTTCTCCTTCCTCACACTTAACTACTTTACCTACTATTTTGTACGGTATTCCATAGTCCTTTAATTCATTTGTAAATTTCTCAATATATTTAGGATCAATTGCTAGAACTACACCATATTCTTCTCCTCCATACATAATTCTCTCCAATATACATTTCTGATCTCCTTTACAATAATCCTTTAACTCTTCATGACACATCGGTAGATCATTTAGTCTAAAGCAGACGTTCGACTCATGAGCCATTGTATAAAGAGTATATGATAACCCATCACTAACATCCATTGATGCATGAACTACTTTTGAATACGATGCTATAATATTAGCCAAGTGTACATGTATCCTTGGTCTCTTAGTATATTCTTTTACCCAGTCTAGCCTAGAAGCAGTATCTATTCCATCTAGAGCAATAATGCCCATTGCACCATAATAACCAGTTACAACAATAATATCACCGGGCCGAGCTCCATCCCTCCTAGGCGGATGAGCTGCAGTTGAAAAGCCTATACCTGCAACAGTAATCCACGGATCACTAGACTTATTCGTATCTCCACCCAATAATCTACATCCATATTCTTTACATGCCTCTCTGAATCCTTCATATAATTTAATGATCATATCTTTGGTCCATTGCCTTGATATACCTATTGAAATCATGAAACCGTAAGGTATCGCTCCCTTAGATACTAGATCGCTTGCTGATCCAGTCAATATAGAGAAGGCAACATCTCTTAAGCTTCTCCATGGAAGTCTTGCTGATTCAATACTGTAACCGTCTATTGTAAACATTATCCTAAGAGATCTAGGAATAATGTCTCTAGCATCATCGCCTGGAGAAAGTCTTTCACCAAATTCTTCTTTATCAAGATACTTAAGTATTAATTTTATAAGTTCATCCTCACTAGTTATCTTCATCGTATATTACCCTTTATCCATACATAGTTAGTTCCCAATTCATCCACCATGAAAGAACCTTAAGCATTTCATCTAAACCATTTATCCATGGAACAGCTACATGGTGATTACCCTGTGCTAGTTCAATAAACTTTTCTCCACCATAATCTCCAAGATCAGCTATTAACTGTGTTCTACATAGTCCAGGCTCAAGTAAACCGGATCTAATATTTCTTGCCTTGAAAACATATAGCTTCTTATAGTCTAGACTAAGTCTAAGAAGTGCATATTCTCTATGCTTCATCTTACATGTAACAGCATAGGGATATCCTGATTCAAAATGTGATACTAACATACAGTTATTGCCTAAGCGAGGAGCTATAGTACAGTGGGCAAATTTTACGTATCCCTCATATGTTAAGCCGCTTGGATTAAATATCCATCCCGGCTCACTTGTTAGTATAGGACTTACTGCTAAGAATACCAGACTGTAAAAGTCATCCTCGCAAGCCATGGGTATGCCATCGTTGTTAAGCATTGCAACAGCTAGACAGGGCGTTATCTTATACTTCATAACTAGTGGAAAACAATCAATAGATACTGCATTAAATACTCCTTCAACTATTATTTTCCTAATTGCATAGTATATTCTAAGAGCTTTATAGAGGCTTTCACGATCTATACTACTAAGATCAATATATTTGGATACATGATTATATAGCTCTCTTAATTCATTATCTGATGCTTTTTGACCTATTTGAATGATTTCCTCATAACCTATAGCTTTAACTAATGCTCCAGTAGCATCAATAAATTTCTTAGCATCATCACTTAATGCGCCATTCTCGTTTATCTCCAATACTCGAAGTTTAGACAAGTTATAACCAGCCAATAGGCCACGATATACTGGATTGAATACTCTACATAAACTATTAGGTTCATCTGAATACAGTATTCTCACTTTATAGCCTCTTTGAACTAGCCATGCTTTAGCAGATAATGCACTCGGTAGACTATTATGCCTACCATGAGTAACTAATATAGCAGGTTTATGAGACTCTGCAATTATTCTTTTTGCTAGTTTACTAGTTCCTCCAGTTAAATGAATTAAAAGAAGAAGATCGAAGGACTTGTAATTAATATTCAATTCATTAATACTAGTTACTACATTATCATATATGGTGACACCATTATATCCCTCTAAACACTTCCTATATACATTCATTAAACTCGTATAATATTCTTCACCATGTAATCTGCTAGCAAGCGGGATCACTAGAATTCTCAAAAATACCACCTAAAAATATGGATGACATGTATGAATTAAATAATTTCCTTAAAGTATAATATGTTTGACACGATCAAAAGACCTTGATAGAGCCTGAGTTATAGTATATAGTTAAAGATGAAACAATATGTTTATTCTATACAATATTTGAGAAGTAATGTTCTTAAGTCCTTTCTATAATTAAATAGATTGTTATCCAATCATAGGCTATAAAGCATGGTATAACTAAAATCCATGGTCATTGCTTATGAGAAGAATAGATCTGAGGAGGTGAATAGATTGGTTAAAATAATATTGATAAATGGTTCTCCGAGGAAATATGGATGGAGCTTTGAGTTATTAGTGGCTGCAGAGAAAGGCGTTATAGATGCTGGTGGAGAAGCAGAGATTATACATCTTATCGACTATACTATAAAACCATGTATTGGATGTGTATCTGATGATCAAATGGCTTGTAAGTTTCCATGCGTTATAAAAGATGATGACTTCAATAAAATTGGAGAGAAGATTCTAGAGTCAAACGGGTTAATTATTGCTACTCCATTGTATTGGTATAGTGTTAGCGGTATTTTGAAGAACTTCATTGATCGTATGACTAGTTTTGAGAACATGATCTATCATATTAGTAAAAGCCTTGTTGATGGTAAAGTTGCTGGCTTCATAGCAGTAGGCAACGATACAGGAGCTATAATGGCTATTGCCTATTTAATGGCTACACTAAATAGCATGGGATTTCATATACCACCATGGGCTCTAGCATATCATCATAGTGTAGATGATGTATTGAATAATAGATCTGCTGTACTTGATGCATACAATGTGGGTTACAACGTCACTATAGCAGCAAGTAGGTTTAAAGATATTGATAAATGGTACAGGGCCGATATAGATGTTAACAACATTGTTGAAGAAGCCAAAAATAGATCTAATGAATTAAGGATGAGTCAAAAACCATTTAGGGACTCCATAATGTATAGTAAAAATGAGAAAAAGAATTAGATTATTCCATGGAACTTATTATTTAGAGTATAAACGAATTAATGTTTGTTTTAATTGATCTGGTTCTGCAGGATCCAATACTAATTGTTCTTGTCATCCCAAAGACTATACACCATATGTTTCATATAAGTTTTCATAGTCCTGATCTATATTGGATATCTTTGGCGAGAATAAATAATATATGCTTCCATCCTTATAAAGGACCACAGTAAGTGGATCCATAACATATAATGTTTCATTTATCTTGTGCCTAATAGTTGATTTGAATGTCTTGTTTCCCTTTTCAAATATATAAGTAATTCTTTACAAATTATATGGAACTATTTATTAGGCTCATTTTTTGTACTGCAGTATCTACTAATTATTTCTTTTATGATCCTGCTTGCACTATATAGCTCCTCATTTATTCTTTCCTTCATTCTTTCAATACGGACTTTGGTTAGACCTCTCTCCTTTAATTTACTAAGTAGTTCTCTTTCATCTGCCCATTGATCAGGGCCTAGGAATATTATGTCGGGTTTTAAATCGATAACTGGTTTTAGAAAATCTTCTGTATCCCCTAATACAGCTTTATAGACATATCTAAGGCTTTCAATAACTTTTAATCTCTGGTATTCAGGTATTATTGGATCTCTATTTTTGAATTTCCTAAAGCTTTGATCCCTCGCTACTATGACATATACTCTTCCTCTTTTCCATGCCTCCCGAATAAACGCTATGTGGCCGGGATGAATTATCTCAAATCCGCCTGCAATAAGAACCTTAGGCCTAGCTAGTAATTCAGATAATGACTTCCACTTTATGTCCTCAAGACCGAGATACCTCAATCCATCAATAAGGCCTTCGGCGTAAGCTATGCATGCTAATGCCGTAATTGGATCTTTCTTTTCATAAAGATAATATTTTGCATCCTCCATATACAACTTTACAGCTTCAAATAGATCCGGGTATTTTTTATTAATGCCTCTCCTATGCAATTGATCCAATACGTATTCTACATTGGTTATGTAAGCCTTAATTCTCTCTTCTAGATCACTCATTTCCACTACCCTATAATCTATCTATCAAATACATTAGGAATTTAAATTGGTCGACTAATACATTGATACTAAAACATCTTATGATCCAATATACTTATTTCCTTATAACATAATATATTATTATAGAAAATGGTGCTATAAAATGGTTGAATCATTTAGATCAAGACTTATAATAGCACTTGATCCCCCCGCTGGAATAGGAGATAGCCTAGGATGGGCCCTTAGAATAGTTAATGAGACAAAAGATCTTGTTACTGGATATGAATTAGGTTTACCAATGATCATTAGAAGTGGCGGTTTAAACAATTTGGCAAGACTGCTTGATAATATGGGTGATGAAAAACTTAAAATAGCTGATATAAAACTTGCAGATATAAATGATATGATGATACTTTCTATAGAGCCATTGATAGACATAGGCTTTAATGCATTTACTGCCCATAGCTTCATCGGATATGACGGTGGATTACGGGATCTTGGAGAATATCTTTCTCGGAAGAATGCCCTATTAATATCAATAGTTTCCATGAGCCATAGAGGTGGAGTAGAATTATTTGATAAGGTTATGGATAGATTAGTAGACATATCTATAAGATCGGGGTCATGGGGACTAGTAGCCCCAGCTACTCGTCCATGGATTCTCAGACAATTACGTAGATTATTAGAGGAAAGAGGATGGAGATACATAAAGATCATTGCTCCAGGAATTGGAGCACAGGGAGGCCTTCCAGGTGAAGCATTAAAGAATGGAGCTGATTTCGAAATTGTAGGTAGGCTTATAACAAGGAATAGTTTTCCAAGAAGAAAAGCTTTAGAGATCAATTCTATGCACAAGAATATTTTAAAAACTATTGAAAGCTGGAGGTAGATCCTCTATGGTCATTTTAAGTAAAGAGGAACTAGAGAGATATAATAGGCAATTAAGAGTCCTCGGCAAAGGTAAACAGTTGTTATTGAAAAAGTCACGTATACTAGTTGTTGGCGCAGGCGGACTTGGATCAGCTGTTTTATACTATTTAGTTGCCAGCGGGGTTGGAAGGATAATAGTGATTGATGAAGGTATTGTCGAACTTAGTAACTTAAATAGACAAGTACTTTATACAACAAAGGATCTTGGGAAGTATAAAGTTGATGTACTCAAGAAGAAGCTTAGAGATCTAAATCCGACTGTTGAAATAATAGGAATTAATGAGAAATTTACAGAGGATCTTGCAGATAAGATCGTGCCAAACATAGATATAGCAGTTGATGCACTTGATAACTGGGACTCCAGATTCATACTAAACAAGTATTGTGTTAAATACCGTAAACCATTAGTTCATGCAGGAGTAGAAGAAAGTTATGGTCAGCTATTAACAATAATACCTGGAAAAGGTCCATGCCTACAATGCTTATTTCCTAGAAAACCAAGGGTCAGAGCGCCAATACCTATTCTCGGTCCTTTACCAGGTATTCTAGGGGCTATGGAGGCATTAGAAGTTATAAAGATCATAACAGGATATGGTAAGCCCTCATATGGCAAGTTAGTATTATTTGATGGATACCATATGTCTTTTATGGAGGTAAAGGTAAAGAGAAATCCTAAATGCCCAGTGTGTAGTATGTTAACCGCCACTACCCACTCTGACTAGTTTTTACTTCCACTTCTTTTGTTATGATGTAATTAGGATCATCTATTACTTTCTCATTAACAATAATGAGAATATCATCTAAATCTAGATCCAGTTTAGAGAGCATTTCTTGTACAGTCATATTATCTATAGTCTCAATCTCTATTTCCTTATTATCTGGTAATATCCTTATTTTCACTATAATACACTGACTAAGACTTCATGCTAACCTATTAATAACCATTTATATTTATAAAGAATAGGGACTGATTAAAAATATCATGGGTATCATAAGTAGATAATGGGTTGAGCACCTATTGTCGATTATGATTGGAGGATTAATAGTTGAAATCAATGAAGTCATAGGTAGAATCTGGACTATATTGGTTGCTCCACTCGTAATTATTCTCACATTATTTTTTGGCCAACCATATTCTCCAGATCTAATATCTACAACGTTCCTTATCCTCTATGTAATGGGGTTTTCACCATTAATTGCTCTCGGAATCATTTATTCATTTATATTATCAAGATATGATATGATATGGAAAGCCATAGCCTATGGCTGGATCGCATTAGCCTATGTTGTAATAGGAGATTTTCTAAAGTTAATCATTAATCCCAAAATAGGATTTGGACTTTTATGTGATACTATAATATCCAATCTCGGCATGGTTGTCTCTCTATACCTCATTTTCTCAGGGCTAATAATGTTGA
>Ga0190367_1001771_pt1 | contig 11975 bp, 8 predicted proteins | sample 4872181011_MG_FD_171838 | JGI IMG/M metagenome (GOLD analysis project Ga0190367, IMG submission 171838) | Hydrothermal vent microbial mat bacterial communities from Southern Trench, Guaymas Basin, Mexico - 4872-18-10-11_MG | ecosystem: Environmental > Aquatic > Marine > Hydrothermal vents >... | reverse complement strand
ACTTATCGCTCTATCCATAACACCAACAACTTTCACTCCTCTCAGTATGCTCCTAATTTCATCAAACGGGAATGGTCTAAATGATCTTATCCTAACCATACCTACCTTTAAGCCCTTATTCCTTAGCTTCTTAACTACATGCCTCACTGTACCTGCAGTGCTACCTATTACTGTAATCACTACGTCGGCATCCTCAACAGCGTAGGGATCTATTAGTCCATCACCATACCTTCTACCGGTTAATTCGTACCATTCGTCATTAATCTTCCTAATGATTTCTTTAGCCTTCCTCATAGCCTCAATCTGAGGTACTTTATGCTCGAAGTAGTAATCGTAGAGGTCAAGAGGACCGAATGATAGCGGATTCGCTGGGTCAAGCTTTATCTCAACTTCCTTCCTTAGATAATCGACATATGTTTTAGCAACTTTACGGTACCCACCTAAGAATTCATGAACTGCATCATCAGGTAGTATGAGTATATCCTCTAATGTATGACTTAGTACGAATCCATCTAGATTTATCGTGACTGGGAGTAATACATCGGGATGCTCGCTTATCTTAAAGGCCTGTATTGTCGTATCATATGCTTCCTGAGAGTTCTCAACAAATAGTTGGATCCACCCGGCATCCCTCATACCCATAGCGTCACTATGATCGCAGTGAATATTTATGGGTGCTGATAAAGCTCTATTAACTACTGCTAAGACCATAGGTAATCGCAGTGATGAAGCAATGTATAATATTTCCCACATTAATGCTAGACCTTGTGATGCTGTTGCTGTAAACGCTCTAGCACCTGCTGCTGCAGCTCCAACTATAGCACTTAGAGCTGAGTGCTCACTCTCAACAGGTATGAACTCTGTATGTACCTCACCATTAGCTACGAACTCACTAAATCTCTCAACAATTATGGTTTGCGGTGTTATTGGGTAAGCAGCAACAACATCAACTAAACTCTGCTTAACAGCATATGCTACCGCTTCATCACCGTTCAAAGCCATTTTTGTACATTTTTCTGGAGGTACCTTAGGCATTCGTACCACCCCCTTCAGGAACCATATCGATGGCTTTTACAGGACATTCATTGGCACATATACCGCAACCTTTACAGTAATCATAGTTTACAGTAATCGTTTTCCCATCCCATAAAATAGCATGCTCCGGGCAGTATATCCAGCATAGCATACATTTAACACACTTATTCTGATCAATCACTGGTCTGAAAGCTCTCCATCCACCAGTTTTATATTCAAGTGATAGCTTGTATGGTAGTGCTGATATAGGTAATTCAAACCATCTTCTAGGTTCTTTAGCCTCACACATAAATCACACCTCCTTAGTTAACTCATAAGCTTTCCTTATTAATTGAATGTTCTGCTCAGCTAACTTACCCTTAAATCTTTCCTTAATCGCTTTCTCAACATTTTCAACACTGACTATAGGTTCTGCTTTAAGTAATGCACCTATCATTGCTGTGTTAGTTATTGCTCTACCCAAAATCTCTATCGCGATCTTTGTTGCGGGAACCGTAAAGACTCTATACTCGCCCTCCCTAATACCTAAGCTTCTGTATACATCCTCCTTGCTTCCTTCAAAATTAACAACTATTTTGCCATTCTTCTTTAATCCCTCAATAACGTTTACCGAACCTAGTAGTGTTGGGTCAAGGACTACAACAATATCAGGTTCATATATCATGCTATGTATCTCTATAGGTTCATCACTAATTCTTGTAAACGCCATTAGTGGAGCACCAGATCTTTCAGGACCAAATGTTGGAAAGCTCTGAACATGTTTTCCCTCAAGCATAGCTGCCATAGCTAAAATGTTGGATGCGGTCCAAACACCTTGACCTCCTCTACCATGCCATCGAATCTCGATTAGCAAGAATTACCACCTACTATTAGTAAGGAGGTTACATTATAAAGTTATCACAGAACTAGTATTAGGTGGTGATTTGACTTAGCGTGTTTGCCTGTTCATTAATTCATTACTAGATTCATTGATTTGTGCTGAGTAAGTACTGAGTAATATAATAAAATTGTAATCCTCTGAAGATATTATGCTTGCTATTCCATACCATAATAAGGAGTATACGTCGATCCTTGAATTAATTCCTTAACAAGCTTTATGTACTTCTTAGCTAGCGTTGTATTCATTCTTCTTTCACCCTTACGTATTTCAACCTCAAATATGTCGGGTTGTAGAGAATCGGTGGACTCTATTAGTGATCCGTCTCTCCCAACTACAAAGGATGGTTGTTGAGCTCCATCCTCGAGGTAACCTCCAACACCAATGATAGGCAATCTATTCTCTCTCGCTCTAACCATTGAGAGTGAGAGAGTTAATGAGGGATCTCTGTACGTTAACGTGGGTAATTGAACAACTACAGCTGCATCACCACCTTTAAGTACGCAAGCTCTAAAGAGCTCAGGTATTTCCAAATCATCAAGTATTATGAAGCATAAGTTTATGTCCTCAATATTTATGAGTTCTAGGTCATTACCACCACTTATTATATTGTTTATTGATGTTATAGTTTTACCCTTATGTATTGGTCCACCTATTGGTGGGATAATTATGTTTGTTATGTATATCTTATTACCTGCTCTTCTAAGAACGGGGGTTAAGATAACTATTTTACCATATTTTCTTGTGAGAGCATTAATTTTTGAAAGCAGTATATTTAAGTGATTTCTATAGCTATTATACCTCCTCCTTCCATAGATGAAATCACGTAATGGTGTTACTAAGGCTGGCAGTATTACAGCTATAGCGTTACTACGTGATATCTCCTTCAGAGACTCTGAAGTCATAGCTATGTATTCCTTAATTGAAGTACCGAGATTTATCCTTACAACAGCTAGTGAAATAACCTTCTCTCCACTACTTCTCAAGACCTAACACCTGGTATTCCGACTTCCGATTCTAATTCTTCGAATAGCTCCTTAATAATGTCACTGTATCTTGCTTTACCCTCTTCAACCTCCTTCATTTTCCTTTCGAGAAGCCTAGTTCTCTCCTCACTAACAAGTCTACCATACTGTTTAACTAAGTAATCGTAGACTACTCTACCAAGAAGTGAAGGCACTATACCCTCACCCTTCTTTATGTGCGTTACGTACCTTCTCTTAAATAACGTATCTATTATTTTAGCGTAAGTACTTGGCCTACCAATCTCACGCTCCTTCATTAATCTAACTAATGAAGCTTCAGTATGTAGAGGTTTCTCTGATCTATCGTAAATCCTGAATTCCTTAGTTAGTATGTAAGTACCTGGTGTTAAAGGCTTAGAGACTCTTATGTATGAGTAAAACTTAAGGAAGCCATCATGCAGTACGTCAACGTATATCTCGATACCTACTTCACCTAGACCGTACGACTTACCATCCTTAGTTATAACCTCAATAGCTACCTTACCAACCTGTTTCTTCACTTTAGCAGGCTTTGCTTGTGATGCCATAAACCTTCTAAATATAAGGTCATAAACGCTAAAGTGATACTTAGTTAGCCTCCTTACAGGCTCTATTATTCCATCAGCTATTAACTTCCTTAGTGTTTGAGCGTCTATAGGTCTGGTAGGTCTTATACCCTCATGAGCTCCACCCTCACCCCATCTTCTAGGCTGGTAGTACTCCACGTATTTATCTCCGAAGACTTCCTTCATGTACTCCTTAGCTACATTCATACCCACATCAGATATCCTTGTACTATCAGTTCTATGGTACGTTATGAAGCCTAGCTCGAAGAGATCCTGTAGTATCGTCATAGCCTTAGGTGCTGGTAATCCCAACCTGCTATTAATGTCGGATAAAGCTGCATCAGTAGTGTATGGTGGTAATGGGTTAAGCTCTTCTTCAGTAACACTTAAATCCTTAACGGTGACTCTTACCTCCTTAACATTCTTAGACGTTATCTCACGAGCTAAGTCCTTAGGTATCGTAACTTCCAATCTATTACCTTCTAGCACTATGGATAGATATCTCCTTCTTGTAGCTTTATGCTCCTCGTAGGCCTTAATAACCCAGCCAAGCACAGGTGTTTGAACTCTACCTGCACTAAGATTTCTATACTCACCAATGTACTTCCTACATAGGACTTCATACCTAGATATTGTCTTATCCTTAATCTTGTACTGCTCTTTAATCAACTCTAAATTCCTACAGAATTGCTGCCAAAATTCTGTTTGAAGCTGCTTAGATAATGAGAAACCTATCCATCTATCCTCTATCCTCCTTATTAACTGAGCCTTAACTAGGTCTAAGTTAATCGTTCTAGGATTATTTACTGCATTAATTATGGCTCTCCTAGTAACCTCGTGAAACTCCACTCTCTTAACAAATTTATTGTAGGGAAGTATGACATTGATAATATCAAAGGCTATCTTCTCACCTTCAGTATCAGGATCTGTACCAACAAGTATTTCATCAACTTCCATAGCGACATCCCTTATAGCTTCAACCGCATTTATGGCATCGTAAATGTTGGTTGATCCACATGACGGACATTTAAGTTGCTCACCTTCCCTAACTTCTAATGCGAATTGATGACCCTTATCTAAACACCTCTTTAACGTTGTGTATATAGGTATGAATCTCTGGTCAGTACCTTCCTTAATTAACGTTACACCGTATATGTGATTAATTCCTGGATATGGAACGTCCTGTATTAAGTCATAGATATGGCCACCACTAGCTGTAATGAGTAGTGTATAGTTACCTAGATTAACTTCGTAAACTCGTAATTTCCCATACTCCCTAGTACTCGGTCTTCCAAAGAATCTAGCTATGGTTCTAGCCTTATTAGGTGATTCTACAATGAGTAATGCAGTCTTTAACTCTAGTAAGCCTTTCCTTCTTACTTTTATTTCCTCAGGTACCTTACCTGCTCTTAATCTCTTAATTAATTCTCGATCTCTATCTATCTCCTTAACTAATTCATCTACATTAACTTCATTTAGAGGTGTAAATGTGAATTCCTCGATAATCCATCTTAACCTACGTTCTAATCCCTTCAGTAACTTATCGTCATCAACTAGTACTACTGATAATCCCTTACTTATGCCACCTAGGAACAATCTTGATGTACGACCACTTGCCTGTATATATGTTGGTGCATCAGGTATTAATACGTAAAGTTCCCCATGTTCCTCAATTATCGATACTTCAGGATGCTTCTTCATAGCCTCAATAATTTCTCTCCTTTGAGTTAACTCCTTAACTAAGTTGTAAATCTCTAAGAATTCTTTCTCACCACGTGTCTCAGGAGGTTTCTCACCACTCAGTATTTGGTTAAGACGTTCTATCACATAACCACCAGCCCTCCTAATGAGTCTCCTCATACGAGCTATGTATCCCTCTATTCTACGTCTAAGTTCATCATCGCTTACAACATCTCTAACTATTGGAAGAAGTCTTAAGATGTCTTGTGCCTTAACCTCCTTTAATCTTAAAGCAATCTTATGTCTCGGAATTCCCACGAATATTGCATACCTTATTGTTTCAGGAAGGTCGATACCTCTAACTAATACTCCGTAGTATGTAGCAACACCTACTAATACCTCAAGCTCGCCTGCAATGAACTCTTCTATAGCTTTAATGTTCTTACTATGCATTGCTTGCGCTTTAACTCCTCTCTCCCTTAACTTATTAGCTAAGTACTCAGCATATTCTATTCCCTTATCTATAGGTACGTAAATTAATCCACCACAGCCAAGCCTTCTTACAAGATCTACTAGCTGTTCTACTACGTCTTCACTCCTTAATTTTTCGTAGGCATCAACTATGTTCCTTATGAACTCAGGTCTAGCACCTATCTCGAAGCCCATGAGCTCCTTAAACAGCTTAACACGAGTACCTCTAGGATTACCCGTTGCTGAAGCTATTATAACTACCTTACCTAAACTCCTTCTCTTAATTTCTAGTTCACTCTCTATACCCCTAATTCTCTCTAGTAATTCAGGATCTTCACCTCTATAGGCAAGCTCCCTCTTTAATCTAATGACTTTAAGAGCCTTCTCAATATCGTTATCGTCATAACCTGCAAGTTTAAGTATAATATCTATGGCTTTAGAACCTCTTAGTACCGCATCTACATCATCTACGAATATGAATTTAAAGTCATGTTTCAATATTTTATCGTGGTTCCTTAAAAGATAGTTTGATGTGGTAACTAGTATGTCGAACCCATCAGGTTCTAAGAGCTTTGCTTCACGAGCTCTCTTCTCACCCCTCTTTAGCTTTGAATGTATGACTACGTACCTAACAATTATGTCCGCTCTTGACGATAACTCTTCAATCTTCTTCTCTAACTGCATAGCTAAGGTTGTTGTCGGTACTATTATGTATGACTTATAGCCCTTCATAGCTAGGTATAAAGCGACTACAACACCAAACGTCGTCTTACCAACACCTGTTGGTGCTATCATAGCGAATGAAGCATTCTTAGCTATTCTCTTAAGCCATAACTTCTGAATACTCCATGGCTCATTACCTACACATTTAATGAAGAAGTTAACTAAGTCATTATAGGTCTTACTGAAATCATATAGCTCCTTAAACCTCTTTAAACGTCTTGAATGCTTTAATGTCAAAAATATATTCTCTAAACTCAAATCCTTAGGTATCTCAGGTAAGCAAGAACTACAGGGGATTCCAAGTCTTAATCTCTTATCACTAATGAAGCCTCCACAATTAGGACAAGCTCTACCATAGACTAGTAGTTCAGCCTCCCTAATCTCTTCATGTAGCCCCATACCAAACCTCAAATTTATTAATGAGTTAAAAACATTAATAAAACCTCAATACCTCATGAGCAAGTCAGAGAAGAGAAGACTCATCACACATCAGAAGACCGTCGTGACATCACCAAAGATATAAGTACTCTCAAAACTAAAATACCTGGTGATGAATCCCCAAGAGTTGATTGATGAGAAAACCTGTCTCAGCTGATACGTACTCATGATCAGCTGTGGATGACTGGATTCATACTCTTCTTATATACACTAGCAAAACCTACTCCACTGAGAAGTAGTTAGGGTGATTGCTGATGAAGGTTAGAGATGCTAGGGAGTATGTTGAGTCGATGTATAGGGAGCGTATAGAGAACTTAATGAATGAAGTAAGAAGTGAGTTTCCAAAGGATTACGTGTTGTTCCTTAAGGTGAAGAATTACTATGTTAAGAATAGTGCTAGTGGTTCTACGACTTACACAAGGCTTACTAGGTTAAGGTCTGCTTGCTGGCTTGCTAGAAGGTTGTTTGGGAAGCCTCTTAGGGAGCTCACTAGGGATGAGTGGGAAGTGCTCTCTTCAGAACTCTACAGTATGTACAGTACTAAAGATGCTATAGTTAGTGCCATACACCCGCTAAGACTAGTACTTAAGTATCTCGGTTATGATGAGAAGGACATTAAGGAGCTTTTCCCGTACCCATCAAGTATGCATGCTAAGATGAGTAGTAAGTCCTCCCCACCATACGTTCCGGGCTACATTCTAGACAAAGTAGTATTCTCCATACAAGACGACATGTATAGAGCCCTATTCTGCTTGATGCGGATAACGGGTGCCCGAATAGAGGAGATAGTTCTGCTTAGGAGGGAGAACGTGATAAATGATGAAGACACCATCTACATAAGATTTGATGTGACGAAAACTGGTATAGATAGAGAGGTTCCGATTAACTGGCCGGAGTTTGCGGAGCATCTGAAAGTATTCATGGCATGGTATAAGCACCAGCACCCGAGACCGGGAGATCCTAAGGCTTGGTTGTTTCCAAGGAGAAATGATATATCTAGACCAGTACCTAGGCACTTTGCATACCTGGTCCTTAAGAGGACGGCAAAGCGGGTAGCTAGTAGGGATCCCGAAGTAGCTAGGTACCTAGAATACATTCACCCACATCAGTTCAGGCACACTCGTGCGTATGAGCTAGTCTTTAAGAACTGGAATGTTAGGTGGATCATGAGTTACTTCGGCTGGACCAAGGTAGAGACGGTACTTAGGTATACAAGAGCGTTTGAATTGAAGCAAATCTACAAGATGATGAATAGCAACGGAAATGGAGTACAGCGAGAAATAAGGATTTGTCCCCGATGCCAAGCCTTGGTGCCGGAAGGAGCGAAGTTCTGCCCTAACTGTGGACTAAAACTAGTAGATCATAATATAGAGGAGATAATTAAGAAGAAAAAAGATAAGGAAAAACTATTGAAGTTGATGTTGAGGCTCATTGAAGAGGTAGGTGCTGAGGAACTTAAAGAACTCCTTATCTCTCATAGAGGCATGCTCCAGTAGTAGGGGGTACATTATGCGTAGCCATTTCCTTACATCAACATCTCTTAATAGCTCCTTATTTCTTTCGAGGATTAACCTAATTCTTGAAATAGTGTATCTAGCATTCCTAGACACTAATACCCTTTGAATATGCATAGCTAAGCATATATAAGTAAGTCAAGGACTTCAGATATAAAGTTTGCATCTACTAGGTAGGTATGAAACGTTTAGGAGAAGAATGAAGGTTTGTTACCTTGAAGACCTGCATTATTGTATTGTTAAGTTATTAAGGCTGAAGTAGTTTTATATCTATCTGGTAGGTATGTATTTATGGAGATGGTGTATAATGAGAATAATGATTATTAGTGATCTACACTATGAGAGGAGGGTGTTTATGGGTGTTGATGAGTCTAAAGCTTGGGGTTGGCTACTGAGTATTGTTGATTACCACAGACCTGACTTACTTCTATCGTGTGGTGATTGGGGTTCAGCAATCAATGAGGAGGAGTTCTATGAGTTGTTGAAGAAGACCGTGGTGTTGAGTATCTATGGTAATCACGAGAACATGGATGTTCTAACAAAGATGTACAATATTAAGACTGACAACTACTTACCTATCCTGATGGAGGATGGTAGGGTCTATGAACTTAGTGGTTTAAGGATTGCGGGTATTAGCGGTATTATTGCTAGTAAGAGGAAGGTGAAGAAGGGTGTTCCTAGGAGGACTCCTGAGGAGTTCCTTAATATTGCTAAGAAGCTTGAGGGAAAGGAAGTAGATGTTCTACTCATTCATGAGACTCCATACCTACCTGAGTTATTTCCCTTCATGAGGGATGACTATACTTCGAGAACTGCGTTAGAGGCTGTGAGAGTGGTTAAGCCTAGGTTAGTGTTTAATGGGCACATGCACTATGGTGGCTATAAGTTCTATGGGTTTAGCTTCGGTACTAAGTACGTGTACATAGATAGTAGTCAACAAAATAGACACTATGCAATACTTAGTATGAATAATATGAAGTTAGAGGTTTGGAGGGATTTTGAAGAGGTCGTAAACATTACTGCGTAATAAGTCAATGTGTAATATTTGCTCAAAGGTACTGACTAGAAGTTTAATTGCGTTATTCCTATACCGTCTCTTTAAATCTTTAGCTTCCCCTACCTCCTCTATCTTTATGTTGCTTTACTAATACTTTGTAGTATAATATTGGTATATGTGCAAAGTATGACGCTGCTGACATACCGTCTAATTGTAGCTTTACGTTAAGTTCTTCTTCAGCACGTTTTAAAGCTTCTTCAAGTGCTAGAGTTAATGTTGAGGTTACTATAGCTCTATTACGTTTAATAAGACCAGCTAAGAATGAAGCCTTAAAGCTAGGACTAAGTATGAGCCTCTTCTTTTTCTTATCGATACCACACCTCCATTCTTTAGGTAAGTAGTTCTTATTTAACATTGAAGCTAATGACTCAAGCTCCTTTAAATCATCTAATACAGTGTAATTAGAAAGTACATCAAACCTGAAACCACAGTAAGGGCAGAATCTAGCATTATCAGGAGCATCTCTTTTACAGTTAGGACATTTCATATAGTATTTCCCTCACAATCTTGAGAGCCGCCCTGTAATCTCAACAGAATATCTCTAAAAGGATTCCTTTATACCTTTATTAAGTAATGACTTCTTTTCATTTTAGACACTAGGTATTCAATCTGAAAATTTCTCTATGGATTAGAGAGACTTTTTCCATAGATCTTGCATATTGCCATCATGCGGTGATTGGGATATTTCTGTTAACCTTAGGTGTTTTAAGTTACCTTAAGAATATAACAGTGTTGATTATTTACGGTAATTGCAGGAATACAATGTTCAAAAGATCTTGAATTAGTTGAAAAATGTCATACTAAAAGGTTTTCCGCTAAGACGTATAAGTATATATTGGCGTGGGTTTCCATGAGATTCACGTATGATGAGCTTAAAGAGTATTTGAGGCTTGTTAACAAACTTTATATGTTAACATCAAGCTTTATTAAGTATTATAATGACGTAATCAAACAAGCCGATAGGAAGTACATACATGAGTTATCGGAAGATGTAAGAAACTTAGTTTTAAGTGGTTTGAAACCTGACGGTGAATATACTGAAAATGCTTATGCATTATTTGTTAAGGATTTTACGGGCTTGAGTATAGAAGATCCTAAACTCTATGTCAGTAAATTGAGATTAGAAGCGAAACCTAACGTTAAGGTTGTTGTTGGGAAGTCACAGTTCATAGACTTTGTTCAGTTATTAAGCAGCATATCTGAATTCATAGTAAATAAAGTTAGGGAGTTAAACTTAAGCAATATTAGTACTAGTATTAATGTTAAAGAAAGAGATACTAAGCAAGAAAGTATTGAGGATCTAATAGCTGAGATAATAAAAACTTCATATGACTTAAGTGTTGGTGTCAATAGCTTTTCAACAGGCGTATGGGGGCTTAGAAAGATAACTCCTCATTACATGGAGAAAGCATATGAGGACATACCTGAAAATTTGCTAAGGTTTTTGGGATTCTCTAAGTTAATTAACGTAAAGGATTATGAGTTATGGGGATTTCCCGATTACTTCACTAAATGTACAATTAGGTACACCCATAAATACTCATATACATATACATGCCTATACATATGTATATCCATAAATGGTCTTCTAACTATTCCGAAACTAGAAACGTTGGGAGGAGCTATCTGCTCCCTTAATGAGGTCGTATGGAGCTACATAGATTTACTGTATAGTACTTTATCAAGGTGGTATAAAGGTGTCGTAAACCTAAGAGAAAGGTACGTTGATGAAGCATGGAAATCACTAAGTGAAGTTGGGTGGAGTATTCCAGAATACTTAGAGAAAGATAGTGGGAAGTGTCTGTATAATGATTTAGAATACGTATTGAAGCATAATGTACTTGAGTGTAGTCAGTCTAGTCCTCGATTTCTAAAATACGATGAAGGCATCATAACTCAATATATTGAAGAGAGCTGCACCTGTGCTGAAGGTTGTAAATCAATAAGTAATAGATTATCGCAATACATCACCTTACCTGAATTATTTGATGATTTAATGCCTGCAATATTCTTGGGTGTAGTTGATATTACTCTATATCTGAATGACAAGAAGGCTCTTTTGATACTGGTTAGAACTAAACGTGGTGGTTAAAAAATGGGTGAGCAGCGGGAGGTCTCTGTTAAGGAGGATTTTAAGAGCTTAATCAGGATGGTTTACGCATTACTACCTTCTAGGAATATGGTGTCACATCTAATCATGTTATTGCCGTTGAAAGAAGAAACCATTAAGGAGCTATTCCCTGAGGTTATTGAGGATGTAGAATATTGGGAAATATTTAAAAAGGCATTAGGACTTCAGAGAAGTTACTATAGTGGAAATATAGAAGCAGCATATAATACAATAGCTAGTGCACTTAGAGATTTCATTAATAAAATATTTGAGTTTTTAAGTGATGAGGGGAATAGAGCTGCTATTTCCTCTTTACTAGGTGAGTTAGTACCTAATGCAGAACGTGAGTGGTTAGAGGTACGAATAAAATCTGTATTAAAGAACCCATCCATTGGCAGTACTGCTAGAAAGATCTTAATGCTGTTGACTGAGACTTCGAGTATTAATGTCAAAGAACTTTCTAGTAAGCTAAATATTAAGGAACAGGAGGTAAAGCAATG
>Ga0190367_1001770_pt1 | contig 11976 bp, 10 predicted proteins | sample 4872181011_MG_FD_171838 | JGI IMG/M metagenome (GOLD analysis project Ga0190367, IMG submission 171838) | Hydrothermal vent microbial mat bacterial communities from Southern Trench, Guaymas Basin, Mexico - 4872-18-10-11_MG | ecosystem: Environmental > Aquatic > Marine > Hydrothermal vents >... | reverse complement strand
TTCTGGAATATGGGGTACATGGGTTTTGTATGCAAATACCACATATAAGCAAGCACTTGCAATAGGCGTTACTGCGGTTATAGCTACGCAGGTTTATCCTTATCTTGCAACGGGACAAATAATAGGAATGATGGGAGGACTGAAAGGTGCAGCAGAATATGAGGAGTTGCTCGCATATCACGGCTATTACAATAAGAAGAGGATAGCAACAAGGGGTATGGATGCTCAAACTATCACTCACCTATTGATAATCGCAATGATAATCTTTGGCAACATAAATTATGTTATTTTAAGAAGGAGGAAAATTGTCCGTTAGCACGGATATATGGGTGTGGATAGCTGCATTTTTGACACTCTGTATTTATTCTTTCCTTTACAGGGATAATCCTTTCTTCAAGCTTGCTGAGCACATTTTTATAGGTGCTAGCGTTGGGTATTCGATAGCACTGACATGGCATCTTGTGGCTATACCCAAAATATATGACCCTTTAAAAAGGGCGTTTGCATCCGGAGACCCTGCACAAATAGTTCTCGCCATAATACCCGTTTGCCTCGGAGCATTAATGTTTTCCCGGCTTTTCCCAAGGATTTCATGGCTATCACTGATACCTATGGGCTACATGATAGGTCTGGGAGCAGGCTTATCGTTACCTCGAGGCTTTCAGGCGTATATTTTCAAGCATATACAGAATACAATACTCGTGACACCTGTTAGTATCAGCCAGGTGATAGCATTTATTGCAGTTATAACGACACTCACCTATTTCTTCTTCTCAGTAGAGCATAAAGGACCTGTTCGATATGTTGCCCGTGTAGGAATTTATTTCCTTATGGCATCATTTGGAGCATCATTTGGTTACACCGTTATGGCAAGATTATCATTGCTCATTGGAAGGTTACAATTTTTGCTGAAAGACTGGTTGGGGATAATTAAATGAAAGATTTATCCCTGACGGATTATTTCCGTGTGATAAAAAAAAGAATATGGTGGCTTTTTATTTTTATGATTTCCGTTCCTTTATTTTTGAAATTCACACAGAAAAAACATATTCCCTTATACAGGGCGGTTGCCAGGGTGAAAATTTTTCCCCGTCGTCCCGTTGTTACCGTATCACAGGGCGGAATAACATGGTGGGAGCAGAGACAGGGACTTGAGACCGAGATTCAAACTGTAAAAAGTTACAGAGTATTAAAACATGCTGCAAATTTACTCAACTTATTCGAAAACGCACATTCAAAATACGATAGTCTTGGGATAATAGAAAATATTAGGAGAAAAATAAGAGCATCTCAGGTTAAGAATACCGATTTTATAGAAATACAGGTTACGGATGTGAATCCGGAATTTGCTGCTTCTCTTGCCAATGCAGTTGCGCAGGCTTACATAAAAGAATATGTAGCAGAGAGAATAAGTTCGGAGCAAAAGCAGTTATCTTTTATTGAAGAATATTTGAAAGATGTGGAAAAAATGCTCGAAGAATATAGCAAAAGATTATCTGATTTTTACGCATCTCCGGAATATGCGAAATTAATGGCAGCACAAGAAATGAGGAAAAAACTTGGAGCACTTTATCTTAAACTGGCTTCGCTTATGCAAACATATAAAGAAGGTTATCCTGAGATACAAAAAATAAAGGAAGAAATAGCGAAAATAACCGAAATTTTGAAAAATTTCCCGGGTTCCAATATAGAATATGAAAGGCTCACAAGAGATTTAGAGATAAATAAAAAAGTGTATTCGATGTTAAGGACAAAATTGATGGAAATAAAGTTACAGCAGCTTGAGAAGATAAAAGAACCTGTTCTTGCGAGTCCCGCTGTGCCACCTCGTACGCCGATAAATCCACATACAAAAATTAATCTCGCAATAGGGTTAATAGCAGGGATAATTTTAGGTATTCTTGCATGTTTTATAGCAGAAGCACTTGACCCGACATTTTCATCAGTTGAAGATATTGAAGCAAAAACAAAATTACCTATAGTGGGTGTAATACCCGAAATGGTAAGAAGTAAAGAGAAGACATTGATACCAAAGGATACCCCTGAACTGATAAAAGAGTCTTATCTGCTTTTGACAGTCAATTTAATGCCGAAGATTGAAAATACGAAACATCTTGTCATCACATCTTCCTTGCCGGGTGAGGGTAAAACAACTACTGCTTTAAATCTTGCGCTATCTATAGCGATGTATGGGAAAAAGGTTCGACTTATCGATTTTGATTTTAAAAAACCAAGTATTTATAGCATTTTCAATATCAGGGCAAATGGTGCAGAGAAAGGATGTAATATTGTTGATGTCTTGATTGCAAATCCCAGTTTAAGGAAAGATATTTTATCCCAGCCTGCTCTCTCTAACTTTTTCTTCTATGAGGCAGGGAGATATATAAAAGATTACAGGCGCTTTATAGAATCGAAAGAATTTGAACATTTACTTATGCTTTTGTCACAAGATGTGGATATTGCGATAATTGATACCTCACCGATTTTGACAACATCCGAAAGTTTACTTATAGCCACTAAGTTAAGAAAAGCATTGCTTGTACATAGATTGAAACATACACCAAAAACTGCTCTCGAAAGGGCAATTTCTCTTTTAAAGAGAAATGGAGTGGAACTTGTGGGAATAACATTGAACATGATAAAACCAGATGATATTCCTTCATCTTACGGATATTACTACAAAAAATATTATAAGAAATATTACAAATACGGCTATGCTAAGAAAATGAAATGCTCTTAATTTTTCTCCTTTTAAAAACAGTTGAATTTGGTAGAGCAGGTGATGGTGCTGATTTTTTACCCTATACTTTTTGCTTTGATTCACTCAACAGAAAGTTCAAAATAACTGATACAGCAGAGAGGTTAATTACCAGAGATTCCGTCACTTTCTATTATGGTAAAAAAGCAGGTTTTACAATTTATGAAGGAGATTCTGAATATATTTTAAGTAAAGGGCTTAAAATAACAGGTTTTCATCTAACAGATGTTAATTTTTTATCCCCTGAGATACCCGGGTTTGGAACCGTATATGTCGACCCATTGAATGGTAGATTTAAATTTTCACCTATTAAATTGTGGCAGATTCAAAAAATAGATACATCGAATTTGACCACAGAAGATATCATAATAATAAGCAATAAAGGTTTGGCTTTTTGTGCATTTTCAAAAACATCTGCAAAAAGAGCGAGATTCGATGCAAGGAGGTATACCATTAAACAATTTCTGGAAAGAAGGATAAAATCACCTGCAGATTTTTTATATTTTTCGGAAAAAGAAGATACATGGAAAACAACTTTAATCATTCAAGGTGCTTTTTCGCCCGCACTTTCGCTTAAAAATGATACTTTGATTTTGAACTGCATCTATTTCGATGGTGCGCATTATGTTGTAAGAAGCAAGTTAAAATATAAAGATAACTGGATTTTCGATGGGATAATAAGTTACACCAATTATGATGTTTTATCTCATTCTTTATCTCAGGATTTTTGTGTTTTTACGCAATATGATAGTGTTTTCTCTCCAAATTTATACTTTGCGAGGTTTACGGGTAGCTGGGGGGATTATCAGATGCTCGATTCTGCATACATTTATCAGCCCTGTATCTCAAAGAATGGAAATTTAGCAATTTGTACCTATCTTAAAAAAGTTGGTTTATATTATAGGGTGTTTTCATGTTTTTACAGTGATACATGGTCTTCTCCTTTCTTAATAGATGCCGGTACAAAAGATGCAATATCGCCTTTGTGTGTTGCTGATACTTTATCTTTTTGTGTATTCTGTCAGTATGATACAAAGGATACGCTGGCTGTTTATGCTGTAACTTTTGAAGGAGGAGGATATTCTCCGCCATACAGGCTGTCACAAAGGGGTATTATTTCGCAAAATCCCGATATTTGTGTGAGAGGCAAAAAAGCAATATGCGTCTGGGAAGGTTATGTTGCTGATACTTTGCTTGCAATTTTTGGAGCAGTATATGATAATGGCTGGACTCAACCGGAGATAATAAGTGGAGATATTTCTTCTTCGTGTTATAATCCCAAAGTGGAATTCAAATCGGATGGAAATGCAATATGTGTATTTCAGAAATGGGATGGGTGTATCTTAAAGATAATGGGTGTTGAATGGTCAGGAGAATGGGGGTCAATTTTTGTGATAGGTGATTCAAATTCTAAAAATTACGATTTTACTCTGAATAATGTAGATGATATCTTTGTTGCATATTCAGATAGTTTTTGTTTTGTTAAGTGGCAGGAAAGTGATATTCCAAAAAGAGAAGTTTTTGTGAGCTATAGTTTTAATGTGCCACCAATATTATTGTGGACCGGTGAGCAGGGATTTGAGAATGACGGAGTTGAAGAAATAGCAGAAAATAAATTTTTATTCAAAGTAAAATATTTTGACGAGGATAATAATTTGCCTCAAAAATGTCTTTTGCAAATTGATTTAGATGGGGACAATTTATTTGAGTCTTCAGAAAGTTTTGAGATGACAAAAGATACGGGCTGGATTTATTGTAAGGAACTGGAGATTTCCGATACCGGGACATATTTTTATAAGTTTCATTTTGAAGATTATTGTGATACTGCTTCAGGAGAACCCGCTTTACCGCATGCATTTACAAACATTGTTATCATGGAAAATAGAAAGGCATTAAAAAATGAGAAAGAGATTTATGATATACTTGGCAGACGAATCTCTAAATCTATAAAAGAACTGCCATCGGGAATATATTTTATTTATGACAAAAAAACACTTGCCAAATCCAAAATAGTGATTATAAAATAATAATGGGGAAGGAGGGGGTATGTTGAGATATCTTTTACCTGTATTCCTCTTTTTAAATTTATACGGTGAATGGACGATGTATCGTGCGGATTTAAAAAATACAGGAAAGGTCGATGAACCATTAATGCCTCCTCTGGCACTTGTGTGGAAATATGAAATAGGAGCTCCTGTTGTGTCTTCACCAGCTGTAAAAGATGGGATTCTTTACATTGGTGCAAGGGATGGCTATCTTTATGCGATAAGTATCAAAAATGGTGCTTTGAGATGGAAATTCAAAACAGGGAGGGGCGTTGATTGTACTCCTCTGGTTTATAAAAATATGGTATTCTTTACTGCTCGTGATGGCTATGTTTATTGCATTGACAGGCGTACAGGTGCTTTAAAATGGCATAAGAAAATGGGTGGTATGATGATGTCATCACCCAAACCTTACGGTAATACTATAATATTCGGAAGGGGACATCCTCGACCGGGTATAGTTTGTGTAAATATAAGAGACGGAAGTATAAAATGGGAAGTCAGAGCAGATCAATTTGTTTATTCTACTATAGCGATTGATGGCGATACTGGGTTTATTGGTGCTAATGATGGTAAATTGTATGCAATAAGCTTAAAAGATGGGAGATTGTTGTGGACAAAAGAAACAAAAGGCATGTTTTATGTAAATAGCCCTGTGGTGGATGACAGGGTTTACGCCGTACCCGGTTATCGCGATAATACACTGCATATTTATACGAAAAACGGCAAAAAGCAAAAACTCGCTTTAAAAATGGAAGTTAAGAAAATAGAAGCAGGTTTGCCTTATCCAATTGCTCAGCGATTAACAGGTGTGAAAATCTTTCGAAAAGTAATATCATATCTTTATGTTTCATCTCCTGCGTTGAGTGAGAAGTCACTGGTATATGTTGCTGGTCAGAATTTATATTGTGTTGATAAATTTGCTGATACTGTGAAGTGGAAATACAATGTTGGTTCACCTTTAAAGATGGGATATGTCCCTTCTCCTGTAATCACGGATTCGATTATATGGGTTGTAAGTGCTACAGGTGTAATCTATGCATTTACGGAATCAGGCAAATTGCTATTTTCTGATTCTCTTCACAGCAATGTATTTGCTTCTCCTGTAGTTTCTGATAATATGCTATTTGTTGCATCATACGATGGTCATATTTATGCCTTTTCATCTACTCAGAAACCTTCCCCCGGTATCTTTCCAGAAAGATTTACTTTTTATCCCAATTATCCTAATCCTTTCCGTGGTAAAACAACGATAAAATTTGCTGTTCCATTTACCGAAAATAAAATAAGGGTGAGAATTGTGGTTTACGATGTATGTGGTAGAGAAGTTTCTGTTATAACAGATAAGGATTATGCGCCTGGCGTTTATATTTTGCGATGGAGCGGTGAAGACAAAAGAGGAAGGTCTTTGCCTCCCGGGATTTATTTTTGTAGAATGGAAGCAGGTAAATTTAACAGGGTGAGGAAGATTGTAAAAATAAGATGAAAAGTGAGTTGCAATTACAGGATTATTTAAGGATTTTCCGTAAAAGAATCTGGTGGATTTTAGGATGCACGGTTTTTGTCCCCCTTGCTATGAAGATGACGATGAAAGAGCCTGTGCCATATTATCGAGCGACTGCGGTTGTTGAATTGCCACGCAGAAAACCTTTATTTATGATATCCGGAGGTAAAATGATGTGGTGGTCACAAACAGAAGATATATCGACACAGATGGAGATAATTAAAAGTCAAAAAGTAATATTAGAAGCAGTTAGGAAAATGGGATTGATTTCTAAGAATGAAGAAAATGAAAATCTTGTGCGTTCCTTACGCAGAAAAATAAATACAAGGAGAATAGAAAAAACGAGACTCATACAGATACAGGTTACGGACAGAAATCCTCAATTTGCAAAAGATTTTGCAAATGCACTCGCAGAAAGTTATATCGAACATTATTCTTCGTATATGCGAGCAAAAACAGAGGAACAGAGGAAATTTATAGAAGAGCATCTAAAAGTAGTCAGGAGAAAAATAAAAGAGATAGAAGATGAAATAAAAAGATTTAAAAGTAGCAAAGAATATTTAAAATTAAATGAAGCAAAGATACTAGAAAATAAATTGGGTGAACTTTCTTTAAAATTATCGTCACTTTTAGAAAAATACACAGAGGATAATCCAGCGGTCCAAAAGTTAAAAGAGGAGATAAAAAGAGTTCAAAGATTACTGGGCGAAGCCGCTGGCAAAGAAACAGAGATGGAAAACTTATACTATCAACTTGAATTGAATAAAAAAATACTTAATTCTTTGACAACAAAATTACTTGAGGTAAGTTTAAATAGAATAGAGGAGGAAGAAAATCCCGTGCTTGTGAGCAAGGCATCTTTACCTGTTGTTCCTATAAATCCCAGAAAGAAGTTAAATTTGGTGATAGGAATAGTGTCGGGTATAATCTTTGGATTGCTTTTTGCGGTTTTGGCAGAGATGCTCGATACTTCTTTATCTTCACCAGAAGAAATTGAGGAGAAATTTAAAATCAGTGTATTGGGGATAATCCCCGTGATAAAGGAACAGGAGAAGCTTTTATTGTTTTCTTCTAAATTCCGTTTTCGTGATGACTACATGAGTTTGCTAACCAATATTATACTCAAAGCAGGGCATGATGCGAATATGGTGGTGGTGACATCGGCGTTGCCAAACGAGGGCAAAACTTTAACCGCATGCAACCTGGCGACTATAAGTGCTTTAAATGGCAAAAAAACATTGTTGATAGATTGCGATTTGAGAAAGCCTGACATTTTTAGAATTTTAAATCTACCACTGACCCCGGGATTGAAAGAAATAATCGATAATGAAGCTAAAAAAGAAAAAGCAATACATGATATAACAAGTATTTTAATCGCTAATTCCGAAAAGAGAATAGAAATCATGAATAAAAAGAGTCTTACAAAACTAAATGTCTTAACTTCGGGCAAAATTTCAAATGATTATGAGAGAATCTTTGTCAATCCTTCTTTCACAAGGTTATTACGCTATTTGAAGGAGCATTATGAATTTTGCGTTATAGATGCACCTCCACTTTTGACCGCACCGGAAACTCTCTCGTTGATTTCACAGGTAAAAAGCGTTATAATAGTCAGTCAAAAGCATAAAAATTCAAGAGAACTAATAAAAAGAATAACCCAGATAATAAAAGATATAAATATCAACTTCTGTGGTATTGTTTTGAATAATGTAAGAGAAAAAGAGATAGAAGGACAACCCGGCTATTACAGATATTACAGGTATTACAAATATTACAAAAAATACTACAAAAACAAGTGAGGGCAAATATTTTAACTCTTTTGATTCTCGTTTTTCTTTTATTCCTTTTCTTTTATTCCTATAATAACCTCGGGATAATGCGTACGGAATTTCTTCTGCTTCTTCCGATAGGAATAGGCATACTTTTGCTTACACTTCTCAAAGCAGAAATAGGCTTATATTTTGTTGTTCTTTCAATAATTTTTTCTCCGGAAATAAATTTGGGCTATTTACCCCAGCATGATTTAATAGTTAGATTTGATGATTTACTGCTTGGACTTGTTCTATTCAGCTGGCTTGCAAGGATTGCCGTTTTCAAAGATGATAAACCAATACCCGATACTCCTTTAAATCGCCCAATTTTTTATTACATGTCTGCTACAATATTTCCATCGGTTATAAGTGTGATAAAAGGAGAGGCAAATTTACTCGCAGTGTTTTTTCATATACTTAAATACATAGAATACTTCCTGTTGTTTTTTATGACATATGTCATATTGAAAAAAGATTATCAGAAGTATGTTATAATTGGATTAATACTTTTCACTTCGGTTATTGCGTGTCTGTATTCGTTTCCACATGCTGGTAAAGGAAGATTGGGTGCACCATTTGAATATCCTCCTGAGCCCAACACTTACGGCGGATTTTTGCTTATAAATCAGGCAATACTTTTAAGCATAATAACACATACAGATGATGTGAAGAAAAAAGTTTTGTCTTTTATGATTTTGTCTTTAAATCTTTATATAACACTTTATACTCTTTCGCGTTGCACTTATATGGCTATGCTTTTCCTTTATCCTTATGCCCTGCTTACAGGAAAAAAGAAGAAATCTTTAATTTTTTATTTGACAATGGGTTTGCTTGTTATGTTCATGTGGAAGCCACAAAAAGTGATAGAAAGAATAATGAATACATTTAAACCAACAGGCGGTATTTTCTTTGGGATACCTCTTGATTCTTCTGCTGCAGCAAGATTAATAAGCTGGAAAATTTTGTTTCTTAATGCAATAAGGAGTTACAAATTTATAATAGGGCATGGAGTTACTACATTTTTCGTTGATTCACAGTATGTAAGAGTTTTTGGAGAAGCAGGAATAATAGGGCTTATTACCTTCTTCTATTTGCTTATTACCCTTTACTCAAATCTTATAAAGGTTTATAATGAAGTGAAGGAAAATAGTGATAAAATAATTTCTTATTCTGCACTTTTGGCTTTAATAGGTATCTGTATTCATGCGATAACTGCGAATTCTTTTATAATTATAAGGATAGCGGAACCTTTCTGGATATTGATGGCTGTTGCTCTTAAATTACCGGAGGTTTCAAAATGGAAGAGAAAAGAATACTCGAAAGTATAGGAGCGATTAAAAGGGGGCATTTTTTACTATCATCGGGATTACATAGTGATATTTATTTCGATAAATTTAGATTGCTCCAGTACCCTGAATATGTTAAAAGATTCTGCCAGAAGATAGCAGATGCATTTAAAGATAAAGGTATTACTCTTGTTGTGGGACCAGAGAAAGGTGGCATTATAATCGCTTATGAAGTTGCGAGTCAAATCGGAGTAAGATGTGCTTTTGCAGAAAAATCAGAAGATAAACTTTGTTTTAAAAGAGATTTTTATTTCAAGGAGAATGAAAAAGTTTTGATAGTGGACGATGTTCTAACAACAGGGGGTTCTATAAAAAAAGTAATGACTCTCATAAAAGAGAGAAAGTGGGATATTGCTGGAATAGCTGTTTTAATTGACAGAGCTGTATTTCCATTAAATTTAAATATGGATGTATTTTCTGTAGTGAAAGTAGAGGCAAATGTTTATAGACCCGAAGATTGTCCTTTATGTAAAATGGGTTTGGAGTTAAAAAGATTGGGGGGCAAATGAGTGGCTTATTAAATTTAATACCAATATTTTTAATCTTTCTCGTAATTTATTTATTGCTCGTGTTACCACAGATGCAGGAACAGAAGAGATTGAAAAAGCTGATAGAAAACCTGAAAGAAGGCGATAAGGTTGTTACGCAGGGAGGGATACACGGTGTCGTTAAGAAAGTAGAGAAGAATACAGTTACTCTGAAAATAGCTCCAAAGGCAGAAGTTGTCTTTGAAAAGACGGCTATTGTAAGAGTTATAGGTAAAAAATCTTGACATACTCATGAGAAGATTATAATAAGAGATGAGGATTATTAAAGAAGGGATAGTTGATAACAATCCTGTTCTTTCGCTGATGCTTGGTCTTTGTCCCACGCTTGCAGTATCTACAACTGCTTTGAATGCTCTGGGTATGGGAGCAGCCGTTATCTTCGTGCTGACCTTCTCAAATATCACAATATCAGCGATTAGAAAATGGGTACCGGAATCCGTTAGAATACCCGTTTATATTATAGTGATTTCCACTTTTGTTACGATAATAGATTATGTGATGCATGCTTTTGCACCCGAAATTTATGCTCATCTTGGTATTTTTGTCCCCCTTATTGTGGTTAATTGCATAATTCTTGGTAGAGCCGAGGGCTTTGCTTCAAAGCACAGCGTGTGGGAGGCTTTCCTTGATGGTATTGGTTGTGGAATAGGTTTTACCCTTGTAATTTTTATAATGGGTGCAATAAGGGAAATTCTTGGAGCGGGTACGCTTTTTGGCAGGGCAATTTTGCCACAGGTGTTCCTTGAAAAACCAGTGATTTATATGATTTTGCCACCCGGTGGCTTTTTGATAATTGCAATTTTGATGGCTTTGACTAACTGGATGAGGAGGAAGAGATGAAAATATTTTTAATATTTCTGTCTGCTTTCTTGGTCAATAATATAGTTTTGATGAGATTTTTGGGATTATGTCCTTATATTGGAGTATCCAGCAATTTATCTTCTGCAATAGGTATGTCTTTTGCTGTTCTTTTTGTTATGCTTATGGCAAGCTGGATTACCTATGCTATTTATAAATTTGTGCTTGTTCCGCTCAATATCGTTTATCTCCGCACATCTACCTTTATCCTTACGATTGCTACACTTGTTCAGATAGTTGAGATGTTCTTGCATAAAAAGGCAAAAGAGCTTTATGATGCACTTGGTATTTACCTTCCACTTATAACCACGAATTGTGCGATACTTGGTACTGCTTTTCTTGTAATTGAAAACAAATACACATTCCTTGAAGCAACTGTTTTTGCAATTGGTACGGCATTCGGTTTCATGATAGCACTTACTCTGATGGCAGGAATAAGGGAGCGTCTGGAGCTCGCAGATTTGCCCGAATCATTTAAAGGTGCACCTATTGCTTTCGTAATGGCTTCATTGATGGCACTCGCATTCCTCGGTTTTGTCGGACTGCTGGGTCTGTCAATTTAATCACAAATTATAACATTTTTCTCGCCTTTTATAATTTCACCGATTAAGATAGCATCCCGTAATTTGGAGAGTACTTTATCCTTATCCTCTTTATCAACTACGAAAACAATCCCGATTCCCATATTGAAAACTCTGAACATTTCTTCCTTTTCAACATTTCCTTCCTTTTCTATGAATTTAAAAACAGGTGGAATTTCCCAATTGACTCTTATTCTGCAACTCAGATTTTCTGGCAAAATTCTCGGAATATTGCCGTAAAAACCTCCTCCTGTGATGTGAGCTATACCTTTTAAATATTTTTTGACTTTTAAGAATTCTTTTAAATAGGATTTGTGAATTTTTAGTAATTCTTCGCCGATTGTACATCCAAATTCTTCGAAATATTTTGTTAAAGCTATATTTTTATCTGCGATTATTTTACGCACAAGTGAATATCCATTCGTATGGAGTCCCGATGATTTTAAGCCTATTACCGCATCTCCCTCTTTAATTTTTGAGCCATCTATTATTTCCTCTTTTTTAACGAGACCCGTTATAAAGCCC
>Ga0190367_1001769_pt1 | contig 11979 bp, 3 predicted proteins | sample 4872181011_MG_FD_171838 | JGI IMG/M metagenome (GOLD analysis project Ga0190367, IMG submission 171838) | Hydrothermal vent microbial mat bacterial communities from Southern Trench, Guaymas Basin, Mexico - 4872-18-10-11_MG | ecosystem: Environmental > Aquatic > Marine > Hydrothermal vents >... | reverse complement strand
CATATAATCCGGCTTCAACGAGTCTATCAATAATCTCGATTAGTTGTACTGGAACTTTGACCGTGAGGACTCTCATGCCTCCATATTCATAAAACATAGAAGCCACCAATTCTTGACGAGAGAAAAAGAAATTATAAAGCTTGTGCTAAGCATTGTTGCTAAGCATTTTTCGTTAAATCGGGATTAACACACGACACACAAAAATGCATGGAAGATCCAGAGGAAGAACAATATAAAGGAATCCAAAAGAGACTGAAATCTCATAGCGACTCCCACATGCGCTCTCTCATCTCTTTTAGATAGTACTTGCTCACATTTTTGCATTGTATTATTGCCTCTCTCAGTTGTGTCGAGAAGTTATATATCCCTACTAGTATTCTCTCATCACTAACTCTGTCGCTCACAATAATTATGTTTTTTCCATCCGCGAAATATCCTGCCATTATTCGCAATTCGCCTACTTTCTCCAACGCTATTACAACATCATTCAGTCTTCGCATCATAGTTTCATCTTTGCTTTTTACACTCGTAGCTATTGGAAGTAGATGGTTGTCATAAATGAAAGCTAACTCTGCATCTGTGCGCTCTCTTAGCGAATCTACTACTTGATCTATGCCAAGCTTATGGCCACCATGGAGCGCCCGAAGTAACAGCGACATACTAATTGGATCATATATTGTGGTCTCGACAGGTATTATGCTGTACTTTCTTTGATCTTCCCTGTCAAGGATAAGATTCATCAATTCTTTCGCTGACAATGCTCCCTGCAAGTCTTGTTTGTGTGCTACTAAAATAATCTCTGGGGTTTTTTCGCAATACTTAGTAATCATACTCTTGACAAACCCCCAGTACTCCCTTACTTCTGGGATCCTGTCTTTGTCTGCCGAGTCAACAATAAATGCTATCCGTTTCGCATACGGGAAGAACACTTCATATAGTCGTTCCTTCATACGTAGTAATTTCTGCCCTGGGAAAATCTCTATGCGCATTTTACCCCTCTGGTACACCTCAACTTGGTTGGACATTTTCGTGTTTTTGGCCTTTTCTATATCTAGTGTCTCAAGATATACTTTAATTGACGTCTTCCCCGCGTTGTCGAGCCCCAAGAATATGATCATGCTAATCACCTACAATTTCTTGTTTATGAACTTCTTAAGTTCGTCTTCTGATGGCACATAGTCGAATTCTTCTCTCAGTTTACCGATAATGATGCTGGGTTCAGCCATCTTGGTTACCTCAACAGCAATCAATCCTATTATTCCGCCTCGTGGCCCTCCATGTATCCTATGCAATATTATTCTTGATCCCTCAACATTGATCTCGTTTACGCCTTCATCAAGCAGGAATAGATTCGTAGCAACATTTGGGTCTTCAAACAATTTTTTCGTGAATGGTGTCACTGCAGTAGTATGTAATGCTTCTGGTCCTCCAGCACTTGTCACTCTTATCACGCTAATTGACAGAATGTCATAATCGGCAAGCCGTTCAATATTTGCATCAACTATTGGGAACAACTCTCTTGGATCTTGTATTGGAATTCCTAGATCTGCCAGATAGTCGATTACTTTTGATATATTAACCATAGTAACCGAGCCAAGAACCTTTATTAGATCCAAGTGTTCTAGCCCATCCAGTTGAGACTCAGGAATATACTCGGTTGGTACAACTGTATACTGTGCAAGATCCTTCACAGTTTTTGGATCTATCACTACAGGACCATGCGGTCTAAATTCTAGCTCCCCCCTCGCTTTACTAGTTTTTCCTTTCTTTGCTGCCAGACCAATAAAGAGTACAACAAACAGTATAAGCAGTAATAGTAGTGGTAATGGGAGTTTAGTTCCAGCACCGATTTCAACAGTTATTGTTTTCTCGGCATAGTTTCCTGCCTTATCGTACGCCCTAACAACTATCTTGTGCTTACCAGATCCAAGCGTAATTGTGTATTCGCTCTCATTAATCACCGTCCAATTACCATTATCCACGCGGATAGCATAATATTGTATTCCTGAGCTATCGCTAGCACTTATCTTAAGCTTCACTTTGTTGCCATCGATGCTATATTCTACTCTTAGTGTTGGTGGCGTGGTATCGATGATAAATCGCGTGGTGGCCGATGCGAACCTGCCAAATCGATCAACCGCATATACTTCAACAATGTGTTCTCCCTCGAAAAGACTAGTCGTATAGTTTGTAGCTGTACCAACATCGATCCATAATCCACCATCAATTCGCAGTTCTATATGGTCCAATGTGAGATCATATACGTACCAGCATATTGTAACATCAGTTGTGTTTAAGTATAGGCTCGTTGGATAAGTTATTTGTAGTATGGGTGGCGACGTGTCTACAATTATACTAAAGCTAACAATCTTGACGTTCCCTGCTCTATCAACAGCCTTAACATATATCGTGTGGACTCCATCATCTAGGTTAATAGCATATCTTGTAGCATTACCAATATTGACCCAAGACTCATTGTCGATCTTTATCTCAAAATGGTCAAGATTTTCATCGCTACCATACCAAGTAATGTTTACACTATTGACTCCTAGTGCATCAACATTTGGCTCTATGACTTCTAAGTCAGGAGGGATAGTGTCAACAACAAAAATCACACACACAATAGCTACATTACCAGCTTTATCTACAACTTTAACATGTACGACATGAATACCATCAGGAAGCATGAGCGAATAGTTTGTATTATTTCCGACACTTATCCAAGACTCATTATCAATCATAACATAGCAATAATGAATCCCGCTAAGATCTATCACGCTCCAGTTTACGGTAATCATTGAGATATTGAGATCACTACAGTTAATGGGCGTAATTATAACTATTATTGGTGATGCCGTATCAATAATAAATGATGTACAAGATATGTTGACATTTTCTGCCTTGTCGACTGCCTTAACATACACTATATGTTCTCCATCAGTTAAGTTCATGAACACATATGATGTGTTGAGCCCAACGTATATCCAGGAACCATTGTCAAGTCTAACCTCATAGTGATCCAGGTTCTCGTCAGAGCCGCTCCAAACAACTGTAACATTTGGTACTGAAAGATAATACTCGTCTGGCGATGATATTATTACACTCGGTGGCATCGTATCGATGATAAACGTGATATTAACTATCTCCATATTTCCTGCCTTATCAATCGCTTTGACGTATACTATATGTTCTCCATCAGTTAAGTTCATGAACACATATGATGTGTTGAGCCCAACGTATATCCAGGAACCATTGTCAAGTCTAACCTCATAGTGATCCAGGTTCTCATCGGAGCCACTCCAAGTAATGGTCACATTATGGGTTGCTAAGTAATATGTGTCTGGGGAGATTATAATAATGTTTGGGGGTTTTAGATCCACTACTAGCAATATGTAGCTATACGCACTATAGCCTAGTTTGTCTATCGTGCATACTGTTATGTTCCATAAGCCATTTGTTAGTCCAGTAATATTGTATTGTGTTTGATTTTGTACAGTTGCTACTTGTGTATTGTTTACTATGATTGTAAAGTTGTCTGGATATCCCGCATATGTCCAATACACAATTACCGTTGTTGTGTTAATGTAGCTAAAGTTTTGGGGAGATGTTATGTATACTGCTATGTTTCCGACGTCTACGATAATGCGATAACTACCAATATTGCCTATTGTGTCATTAGCATATGCAATAATCTCATGTTTTCCATTGTCTATTTTTGTTGTATCCCAACTGTAGACAAAATTCCCAGTACCACTCCAAGACTGGACAACAACACCATCGATCAGAAGCCAAGTAGTATCATTATGAATATCACTACTACTTACATTTATCTGAACTACGCCACTGACAACACTATTGTTTGCAGGAGTAACGATAGTTATTATAGGGGGTGTGTTGTCCACTACTACAATTATACGATAACTATTGACGTTACCAACGGTATCGTTCGCATACACAATGACTTCATGTTGGCCATCGCCATAGGTTGTTGTATCCCAGCTATACATGAAGCTGCCAGCACCACTCCAAGTCTGGACAACCGTACCATTAATTACGAGCCATGTGGTACCATTATGGATATCACTACTACTAACATTGATCCAAACTACGCCACCAACAATACTATTGTTCTCAGGGGTAGTAATAACGACCGAGGGAGGAGTATTATCAACAATTACTAGGATGCGATAGCTATTTGTATTACCAGCACTATCATTGGCATACACCACGATTTCATGCTGGCCATCCACAACACCATCAGTAGTATTCCAAGCATATGTGAAGTTTCCAGCACTAGGCCAAGACTGGACAACAATACCATCAATCAGAAGCCATGTGGTATCATTATGTATGTCACTACTACTGATGTTAATTTGTACCACGCCACCAACAATGCTATTGTTCTTGGGAGCAATAATTATAACTGCTGGGGCTTTGGTATCAATAGTGAAGCTCACATTGTCTTCTCCAGTATTTCCAGCCCGATCCACAGCTCTTACATATGCTGCATACTCTCCATCCGCGAGATTTCTGAATGTATATAGTGTGTTTAGATCAACATTTTTCCAACCACTGTTCCATGTGGAGTTCATTAGGAATACTTTGTAGTGGTCTATGTCGAGGTTATCGCTTCCATTCCATGCTATTGTTATGCTTGATGAGTTTATGTATTGTCCATCCATAGGGCTTGTTATTGTTACTGCTGGTGGTGTGGTATCCACACAAAAGTAATACAGTTTGGTTACCCGGTGTGGTGGCACGCATATGTCTTCGGCATAAAGTTCTAGTACATATTTTCCGTCCTCGAGATTCTTGCTTAGTGTTATTGTTGCGTTACTGTAGCCGTCTCCATAGTCTATGACTTCCTGTGTTTCCGTATTTCTTAATGTGTAGTTGTAGTAGTCCATATTGTTGTCTTCGAATCGCATTACTATCCGGAGTGCGCTGGTGTTGTAGTATGTGTTGTTCGTTATGTTAGCATATACCGTTGGTGTCTTCTTGTCTATGGTGAAGTTTACTATGCTTAGGTTTTGTTTCTCCCCCAACCATACGTTGCCTACATCTTCTTTCCGGTATGTTGTTGCTTGGAGTATTGCTGTGTAGTTTCCTTCTGGGAGTTCTATGTCTATTGTGAATGTGCAGTTTATGAAGTATCCCGGTTGCTTGAGAGTGTCGTTCCATCCTGCGTCTCTTATTGTGTATGTTTGGTTTCCTATTATTATGTCTAGTTTGTTCAGTCTCCATGATGTTGGGCTGTATGTTGTGTATGCGTATCCTTGTAGTGTTGCGTAGTCTGCGAATGTTGTGTGGTTTTCGACCAGGAATTTTCCTTTTGTTTCGTCTGGTTGTGGGTTGTAGTTTGGGTCTACTGCTATTATTGTTGTTTCTGATTCTAGTCCTGTGTCTGTTTTTGCCTTTAGGTAGTATACTCCTTTGCTTGGTGATATTGTCGTATTGAATGTTTGTGTTCCTGTTCCCATCGCCTCTCCAAATCTTTGTTGCCACGTCCTGTTCCATATTTCTATCCATGTTGTGTATGTTCCTGTTGTGTCCACAGTCCAGTTAACTGTGAACGCTCCGGTAAATATTGTATCGTTTTGTGGATGATTTATTATTATACTATCAGCTCTAATGTGCATTTTTGTATACTTTTCCTGCTTTATGTTTGCGACATACACATTGTGTGCTCGTGTTGCTACGTGTGTTGACTCATAACTTACACTTTTCGTCGTATTTTTAATAGGACCTACATTAACATTAACGACATTATGAACGCAGGCCAGAATAAAAAATAGTATGATTATTGCAACTCGGGCCATATGTTATCCCCCGAGTAGTAGTATGTGTTGCTGTTTGTCCTCTCCAAGGTTATCTCGCCTTCGCCCTCATAAAATTCGCCAATTTCCTCCTCTCTGGATCTTCTCCGCACGGCAAACAATATAATACCAAGCGTTGCAAACACAATTATCCACTTATATTGCTCGACCTGTCGCATATTAGGTACTTCTATCTCTGTCTCAGCCTCTTCACAATAATCATTCTCTGGAATAACTATGCGTAGTTTTTGTCCAGCATACTCAGAAACATCAAACAATATCTGTCCACGCCAGTCCGTACGCCCAGTATATACTGTAGTGCCATTACTATAAATTATTACTGGTATCCCTGCCAAGGTATCATTTTCGTCACCATATACTGTAACAACCAATAGCCACCCCTCTTGTATTGTAGCGTTAATTGTAGCTTTCTCTTTGGCGACGCTAATTGTGAATGTAATCTCGTCACCTGTGTACTTATCAGATATAATCACTGCATACATCGTGTATGTGCCAGCTGGCAATGTACATGTTGTGAGTATTGCTATGTGACCAGTAGCGTTACTTGCCCCCTGACCAACAATTATTGTGCCGATACTATTCCTGATCTCAAGTTGCACTTCGACACCAGTCGCCGGGTTACCCTCGTCGTCCCTAACGTATAATGTAATAATTACATCATCTGACCATACCCACGTTCCAGTATCGAGTACACTGATAGTTACTGTCTCCGCAATCGCCTCAAACTCAAATACTTCTTCTCCCTGCTGGAAATATTCTGTCTCATTTGTAACTACTTTGTACTTTACTGTGCCCGCGTCCGGCACATATAACCGCACTATAGCATCACCATCCTCGTCTGCTAGTGCTGTCGCATTAAGTACCCAACCGCTCTCGCTGTCGAAATAGTACACATATATTGTTGCCAAGGGAACATTAGTATCAATTGTAAATGCTGCCGTATCAGTGTAAACAAGCGTATCTGTAGTAGTCATGCTAATCTCTGGCAGATGCTTTACAGTTATTGGGCCAAGTACTTTGTAATATTCATAGTGAGATCCAGTAGCTACTATTTTTAGGTATACATAGTTATCCTCTGCGGTTATTATGCCGTCTCCATTTATATCGTTTATATCCCAGATGCCCGAGAAAACATATGATGAGCCGTAGAAACTAAAGTTAGTATATTGGATCCACAACCCAACAGATTCATTCCATGTATAGTATATTGCTAGTGACAACTCCTCGTCTGGCGATATGCCTGTGACAGTATCAGCAATAGCACTAAATGTTATTTCTAGCTCCTGCCCAACGTATATCGTGTTATCAATGTAAATAACCATGGATAGTGGATGCTTCAGTACCTCAAGCACAAATTCTCTTTTGATTACCTCTACTTGTCCATGGTATGTTACCACAACACTATAGTTCCCAGGATAGTATATTGATACCGTCCATACACCACTACCAGCAACAATGTCAACAGTATAATTAGTATCGTTAAATGTAACTACAACATAGCCATTCTCATCGATATCTAATGTATCATCAACAAGTATGTTTAGCGCAATATCGCCCCAGTAAAACGTAGTATTCTCCAACATAACATTTATGGACCCGCGAAGCAAACCCTTTTGCACGAGTATATTCTCGGCCTCATACCATCCAGCAACAACAATCTTAATATATACTGTACTATCAGCATCATCAATAACACCATCATTATTAAGATCATCAATCACCCATGCATCATAAATCATGATAGCCGTACCATTATATGTGACATTGTGAAGCGAGAACCAAGGACCAGACAAAGTATAACTCCAGTAGATCTCAAACCAGAGCACACCAGAAGGTTGCGTGTAGTCAAGTGCGTCAAGGATACTTGTCAGGTTTATGCTATAGCTACGATTAACAGCAATCTTGCTAATAGCATAATTATATGTCAGTGGATGCTTGAGAACAGTCAAATCAAACACTGCAACAGTATCAAGCCCATCACCAGCGTACGAAGTATTAAGTATGTAGGTACTAGGAGGAGCAACATACACACTAAGCACAGCAAAACCATCGACAACATTCAATGTGTACAATGTACCGTTTAAAGTAACATTAAGCTGGCCATCTAATGTGCGCCCAACGACATCAGTAACATTAAACCAAAGATCCACATGACCCCAATAAACAGTCTCGTTAAGCAATGTAATTTTCACTCTAGGCTTATAATTGATTTGATACACTACTGTTAGGTATGTCCAAGTAGCCATACCCCAAACGCAAATTTTTATATCGTGTAACCCTGGAGTCAATAGTGTCTCATTTAGTATGAAACTTATGTTGTACCACTTTTCATACCATCCTCTCCAACCATCAAACGCTACATTATATAATACCGAATCATCTATGTATACTATGTATTGTTTCAAACCAGTGGGCCAGCCTTGACCTGGTGCTAATTCTATTGCTAGTAATGTATCTAGTTCCCCTCCAACTGTAACAGTATTTATTCCTAGCCTAGTCCCGTTAATATACATCCAGGGGTATGGTCTATCATTCTCAACAGCAATTATGTAGTACATTATATTTGTGTTTCCTAGCGGATCTTTTGCCACTAGTTCCACCTTAAATATACCATTCCTAAACTGTGGATCTGTTGTGTCCCATACGTTGCTTGATAGTTGTACTAGATATTTCCATGCCCCGCTTTCGTTAACATATATGTTTATTTCTGCTGTACCATCACTAATATTGTATGTTATGTTCCATTGACCATCAATGACACTATAGTTATCCCAAACACCGTTGTCTATTGTTGGATCCTGTGGCACACCATAGAACTCGTATATTGTGGGTGGTGTCCAATCAATAGTTATATCTTTTGTTGCTTCGCTACTATATCCCGCATCATCCCTCGCTATTATTCTTAGCTGGTATGCTCCATCAACAAGTTTAGTTGCATCTATGTTTATATCAAACTTAATACTTGATCTATTACCATACACATTAATTTGTGTCACTAGCGTACTATTATATGTGTAGTCCCAATGATCCGCATTCCAGTAGAAGAATACTATCTCTTCATTCCCCAGTTTTACACTAACATTCCATAGATTGTCGGCACTGTCAGTTATATTAACAGTTACAATTATTGTTGGATAATCTCCTCCATAATAATAGCTACCATCAGCACCTATGTATCCTTGTCCGTCTAACTCAAATTTCCTAAATAGTGGATAAGCATTATCAACAACAAACACGTAATCTTGATAATTTCTGTTTCCTGCCTTGTCGTAGGCAGTCACTCTCAATGTACATGTTGTTCCATCCTCAATTCCTTGCGTGTCTATCCATACATATAGTTTCCCTATCACCGAATCATACTGATAACCTAGAACACCTTGTATAGGTACTCCATTAGCATACAATGCTATACTTATACGATCCTCATCCACGGCATAATCATCTGTCAATGATATCCTTATTGTTACCTTCCCACTAAGATATGTACCATATATCAAATCGCTCCATGCTGCGCTCGTTTCATTATTTGCCCCCCATATTCCAGAAGCCCACTCACCAGAGCCCAAGTATGGCTCATATTGGTCTGTAACTATGTCTACTGTTACTTTTAATGTGATAGTCTGCTTGTTTCCTGCATAGTCTACTGCTTTTACATAGATCCAATGTTCTCCCTCGGTCAGATTGGAGAATGTATGGCTTGTTGTTGTTCCTTTGTCTATCCAATCTCCACCATCCAATCGTACTTCATAATGATCTATCCCGTAGTTATCGCTTCCTGTCCATGTTACTGTTATATTTGTTTCATTGGTATAACTATTATTACTTGGACTATATAATACTAGACTGGGATTTGTCTGATCTGCATATATCCTAACTTTAGCTATTTTATCATTTCCTGTTTTATCTACTGCTTTTACATAGATCCAATGTTCTCCCTCGGTCAGATTGGAGAATGTATGGCTTGTTGTTGTTCCTTTGTCTATCCAATCTCCACCATCCAATCGTACTTCATAATGATCTATCCCACTTTCATTATCAGTAGCACTATAAGATATATCTACTGTATCATATATATATGTGTCGTTGTTGGGATTTAATATCGAGACTGTTGGCGGTATTATGTCCTCATATGATAGTATGTACCTAACATATGTTGTAGTACCTTCAGGGTTTTCTACTGTATCAATTTCGAATATTCTAGATTGGTATTGTTGATTTAGTCCCGTTACTATTATTCCAGCACCAGCATTAATCTCCCAGTTTTCTTCTCGCGATATTGTTAGCTGTGATAATATTTCCCCATCCTCATCATCTATTCTTATAATTTTCAATACCCCCCCTCCTAATTCTACGGTGGCATAAATTGATCCAAAATCTCCAAATGTTATGCTAGTTATATGTGCTTTATCTCCACCTAGAAGCTCTGTTAAATTCCTAGACCAATGTTGTTCTTTTCTTAGAAGATCATAATTATCAACAGTATATATTACTCCATTGTGCTGTGTTGCGTATGTGTATTTCTTGCTCCATCTGATAGCTTCATATTCATATGTAATTGGATCCATTCTTATAGCTGCAGTATAGCTACCAGATCCAAATATATAGATATAACCATCTAACATAAATGCTGATCTGGGTTTAAAATCGTATATCGAATATTCTTGGTAATCATGTATTGTTCCGGTCTCGGTATCAATAATTATTAGTGCGAAACCATCTTTCCCTACAATCTCCGCTATAACATATACATAGGTATATGCGTCTTTTTGAACAAAGACCATTGAAGTACCAATACAAGACTTCTTGAAAAGATCCCATATAACATTAAGTCCGGCATCTAACTTAGTTATACAAGCATATTTACTATCATTCCAACATACTCCTGTAACATATATGTATCCGCTGTAGGTAGCTATATCATATAATCTGGAGTGAATAAAATTAAAAGATAGTTCCTTCCGTGCGTAAAGTGAAAAATCTGATTTATAGTATAGCTCTACAGCAAAACCCCCGTGCTGCCATATTGACTCTCCAACCGCCACGAAGGAACCATAATCCTCTATATCTTCTACAAGTGAAGAAGTATCGCTATATATCCATTGATCATATAATACTAACTCTGGACTTACTGTTCCCTGCACATAATATTTACCATATCTAGTTGTCCCCTCTATTTTTTTATTTCTTGCTACTATCTTATCAATTATATTACACTCTATTTTTTGGAGCTTTTGAGACTGAGTATATTTTTTATACGCTATAGCATTACATTTTACATCGTATCTCACTAGTGTGCCTAGGATTAATAAAAGTAGTAGTATAGCGTGGTAACGCAATTTTCTCACCTAAAAATATAGATATATTAATTATTTATATTATTTGTGCTAAGCAGTGGTGCTAAGCATATGCGCTGGAGAAGCATAGATTATTGTATAGAAACGCACTGCAGGGATGAATCGTAATCAGGTTGTTCGAACATATTTAAATATCCAACAACAACTTTAAAAGGAGCGGAGAACGGAATTGAAACTAAGAACTGTTAAAAGTATATGGTGCCTTTCTTTTTTAGTTCTTCGAATTGTCGTTTTCGTAGTTGTATTAGTTGTGGATCCCAGTATTTCTGTAGTGTTTCTATTACTTGATCATTATCCATGTTTGCTATGTAACGGTTGTATGGTTTTCTTTTGGCTACTTTTCCTTCTTGTCGCATCCTATATAGTAGTTGTTGTGCGGTATGCTTGTCGATTTCGAGTATTTTTGCTAGTTCGCTTGGTTGCACGCCACAGAACCTGTAGAATAGTATATACAGTATTTTCTCTTCGATATTTTGTATTGTTTGTATCCTCTTCTTGAGGTCCTTCTTGAGAAGTTTTTTTGGTATCTTTATCTTTTTTCTGCGTTGTATGCTTTCCGATAGCTTGTGTATCGTATATTCGTCGCTTATTATTCTACTTACTATCGCTTCCGCTAGTTTGTTAATATCTACATTGCCTATTTCTCCCTGCGGTACATTCTCCGTAAGTGTTGCTACTACATTTTTTATTTCTGATTGGATCTGCTGTATTATAGCTTTTGCTATACTTTGTGCTATTTCTTGTATCGTTTTTGCATCAAGTACCCTGTTTGCGTTTTGGGTTTGTAG
>Ga0190367_1001768_pt1 | contig 11982 bp, 13 predicted proteins | sample 4872181011_MG_FD_171838 | JGI IMG/M metagenome (GOLD analysis project Ga0190367, IMG submission 171838) | Hydrothermal vent microbial mat bacterial communities from Southern Trench, Guaymas Basin, Mexico - 4872-18-10-11_MG | ecosystem: Environmental > Aquatic > Marine > Hydrothermal vents >... | reverse complement strand
ATCATTAAGACACCTCTCTCGTCACAGAGTTCCCTCACCTCCTTGAGAAAGCCCTCAGGCGGCAGTATGACCCCGCTTTCACCTTGAATAGGCTCCAAGATAACAGCAGCCGTGTCGTCGTCCACTGCCTCGCGAAGCTTCTCTATCTTACCGAAGGGTACGAACTTAAAGCCTGGGACGAGGGGCTCGAAGGGCGCTCTATACTTAGACTCCCAGGTAGCTGAGAGAGCCCCCATGGTCTTGCCGTGGTAGGACTTAACCATAGCCACTACGCCTTTACGTCCGGTGTACTTCCTAGCGAGCTTTAACGCACATTCTACAGCTTCAGCTCCGCTATTGGATAGGAAGGCCTTAGAGAGGCCTTTAGGGGCGAGCTTAATCAGCTTCTCAAGGAACTCCGCCCTAACATCGTTATACAGGGATCCATGACAGGCGATTAGCCGCTCAGCCTGGCGCTTAATAGCCTCAACCACCTTTGGGTGGCAGTGGCCTACTAAGGCCACTCCGTAGCTCGACATGCAATCTACGTAGCTTCTACCTTCTAGGTCCCACACCTTAGCCCCGCTGCCCTTAACCACGGTTACAGGTATCTTCTGGTAGGTTGGAGCGAGGTACTTGTTCTCTAAGTCCATGACTTCCATAGCTCGACCCTCCGCGCTAAGAAGCCATAAAGGAGGTGCCGACTTCGCCGCTTAGAGCTGAAGTTATAGGGTGATCCTTTAAGCCCGAGGAGATCACTACGCGTGGGGCACCTAGGCTTAAGGCCTCGTTAGCTGCGTACACCTTCGTTATCATCCCGGGCCCCAGCTTCTTAAGTAGACCCTCAACCTCGTGCTGCTTAACAAGCCTCAGCACCCTGCCATCGAGGATGACCCCCTCAACGTCCGTTAGGAGCACGAGGGTAGCTTTAAGGGCGCCGGCTATGTGAGCCGCTGCCCTATCGCCATCCACGTTCAGTATCTCATATTCATCGCCCAGGGCTACAGGGGCCACTACGGGGGTGTAGCCTGAATTCATCAACATGTCGAGTATCGAGGACTCCACAGACACGATCCTGCCAGTGTAGCCTCCATCAATAGCCCTTTTACGCCCCCTCTCGTCTATAATGACCAACCTCTTCTTACGCTCAGCTCTAAGAAGGCCCCCGTCAAGGCCTGAGATCCCAATGGCCTTAACTCCCAGGCGTTGGAGGTGGGTTACGAGCTTCTTATTTATGTCCCCCGACATAACCATTGAGTATATCTCAGCTGTCTCGCGGTCCGTGTACCTACTCCTAAACCCCTCGGGGCTCGTGATGAAGACCTGCTCCTTGCCGAGCTTGGTGGCTATTTCAGTCACTATATCGCCGCCGCCGTGGACTAGCACCGCCCGATCCTTGGAGACCACCCCCTTGAAGTCGCCCAGCACGTTGTCGAGGGCTCTTTCATCCTTAACTAGGTCTCCTCCCACCTTGACTACTACGGTCAACTTTTCCACCGCCTAGGCGGGGTGTATGCCTGGGAAGTCTAGGCCCGTCCTCTCGTCGACGCCTATCATAATGTTAAAGCTCTGTACCGCTTGGCCAGCGGCACCTTTAACCAAGTTGTCTATGGCGGCCAGCGCCACAACTCTCCCTACCCTCTCGTCTATCTCGAAGCCTACGTCGCAGTAGTTGGTGCCGACCACTACTTTAGGGTCGGGTAGGCGGTAAAGGCCCTTCTTATCCTTGACTATCCTAACGAAGGGCTCAGAGCCATACATGGAGCGGTAGGCCTTCCACAGCTCCCCCGCCGTGACGTTGCGCTTAGCGAAGACGTGGCCTGTGGATAGGATCCCTCTAACTATGTCGACGGCGTGGGCCGACATAGCCACCTTAAGCTCTCTGCCAGCTAGAGCTCCAAGCTCCTGCTCTATCTCAGCGCAGTGTCTATGGCCGGCCGGCGCGTAGGGCCTAACTACGCCAGCTCTAACCGAGTGGTGTGTGGAGATGTTAGGGGTGGAGCCTGCTCCTGAGGAGCCTATCTTAACGTCCACGACTATGTGATCTAGGTCGGCGAAGTCCAGCTTAACTATGGGAGCCAGCGCAAGTATCGACGCTGTGGCGGTGCAGCCAGGGCAGGCGACAAGCTTAGCCCCTTTAATCTCCTCGCGGTGCAGTTCAGGGAGCCCGTAGACAGCCTCTTGAAGCAGGTCAGGCCTAGGGTGCTCCCAGCCGTACCAGACCTTGTACATCTCAGGGTTCTTTAACCTGAAGTCGGCGCTTAAGTCCACTACCTTGAGGCCTACCTCGAGCAGCTGGGGGGTATACTTGACCGAGGCCCCGTGGGGCGTAGCCATGAACACTACGTCGCACTGCTCCGTCAAGCGCTTAAGGTCTGGAGGCGTAAATTTTAGGTCCGTGACGCCCCTAAGGTTGGGGTGCACCCTGAAGACGTATTCATCGGCGTACTCCCTCGAGGTAGCTACGGTCACCTCAACCTCTGGGTGTTTAAGTAGCAGCCTTAACACCTCGCCTCCAGTAAAGCCTGAAGCCCCTACGACGCCTACACGCTTCACCTCTTAGCCACCTCCTCCAGGTACTCAATGACTTTGCCCGCTACGTCCACCCCCGTAGCTTGGGATGCCCCCTTAAACTCCACGGTGGGGTTCACCTCGTTAACCAGCAAACCATCCCTCCCCTCCATTAAGTCCACGCCTACGACCTCCCCGCCAACCACCTTAGCCGCCTTTAAAGCTAACTCCTCAGCTTCACCCGTGAGCTTACAGGGCTCAGCTCTACCCCCCACGGCAACGTTAGTCCGCCACTCCCCCTCGGGCGCGTACCGATATATTGAAGCCACGACCTCCTCGCCGACTACCACCGCCCTTATGTCCCTGGATGGCTTGGGGACATACTCTTGTATGTAGTGCACCCTATGTAGCCCGTTGCCCATAGCCTCCTCGTGCTCCAGTAGAGCCTTAGCTAAGCTAAGGTCGTCTACTAGGGACACGAGCCTGCCGTGGCTACCTACGATGGGCTTCAACACGGCGGGCAGGCCTAGGGACTCTATCGCCTTAAGGGCTGACTCGGCGGTGAAGGCCACGGCGAAGCGTGGCGTAGGTATGCCGGCCTTGTAAAGCTCTATGCTGGTGAGGAGCTTGTCGCCGCAGAGACGCGTGGTCTTAAAGGAGTTTATGACCCTCACGCCCGAGGCTTCAAGGAGAGCCGAGATATATAGCCCCCTGTAGTGGCTCATACAGCGCTGAAGCACTAAGGGACCTAGCTCCATGGCTATGCTACGGCCAGGGGCTAAGACCAGGGACTTGACGTCCACGGTCCTTAGCTCAAAGCCCCTCCTCTCAGCGGCCTTCATCAACTCCTTCTCCTCCCACCTTAGTCTGTCGTAGAGCATGACCGCGCCGGCCACCGCTACTCGCCCCAGTCCTCTGCGGCTACCTCAGCCTGCCTTATCTTCGGCCCCTCAGGCCCCAGCTCATAGACCTCGTACTCTTGGCCACAGTCAGGACAGCTAACGATCTCGCCTACCACTACGTCGTCGGGTACAGGTATGTCGCCACCACATTCTGGGCATTTAACCTTCATTCAACCACCTCCACTAGACGCGATCACCTTAACAGCCTCCATGAGCTTGTCGTAGGCCTCCTCAAGCTTAGACTTAAGGGAGGTGAAGTATTTCTCATCGAGGGAGGCCTTTTTAACCCTCTCGTCTATCATGACCTTAACCCTTGAAGGGGAGGGGCCCCCTTCAACTTGGCAGGCCTCCACGGTCCACCTAGGGTTTAAGGCCAGCTTAAGCTCCTCAGCCCCCACTACAACTTCCTTACCGGAGACCTCCCTTACGGCCTCCACAAGCTCGGAAGGTGTTAGGCTGGTGAGAGTTCTTCCCTGCTCGAGGAGCCTTCTAACGAGTAGGCCTACTGCGTGGTGAGCTTGTCTAAAGGATAGGCCCTTCTTAACAAGCATGTTAGCCAGCTCCGTGGCGTTGACGTAGCCGTCGCTCAGCGCTTCTTCCATCTTAGTGGGGTTGAAGGTAGCAGTAGACACCATGCCGGCTACCACCCTAAGCGTAGAGATGAGGATGTCGTAGGCATCCCATAGGTGAGGCGTGACCTCCTGAAGGTCTAAGTTGTAGCTTAAAGGCAACCTCGCCGTCATAGATAGGGCCGCTAAGAGGTCCCCATAAACTCTGTAGGCTCTAGCCCTAGCCACCTCAGCTACGACTGGGTTCTTCTTCTGGGGCATGATGCTGCTGGTCGACGAGTACTCGTCAGCTATCTCCACGAAGCCGAACTCCGAGGAACTCCATAACACCATCTCCTCGCATAGGCGGCTCACGTGGTTCATGACTAAGGAAGCCGCGGCTAGAGCCTCTACTAGGAAGTCCCTTGCCGACACAGCGTCCACGGTGTCTTCAACCAGCCCCTCAAAACCTAGCAGTTCTGCTACCCTGCGCCTATCCACCGGTATGGAGCTACCCGCTAGGGCGGCAGCCCCCATAGGTGACTGGTTGACCCTGACGTAACACTCCTTTAGCCTTTCGGTGTCCCTAGCTAGGGCGTCGTGGTGGGCTAAGAGGTGTAGCGCCAACGTAATGGGCTGAGCACGCTGTAGGTGGGTGTAGCCCGGCATAACCGTGTAGAGATGTGCTCGGCTCTGTGAGAGCAGCGCCCTCCTAAGAGCTATGAGAGCTAAGCCCGCCTCTATGAGCTTCTCCCGTAGCTTCATCCTAATGGCCGCCGCCACCTGGTCGTTTCTGCTCTTAGCTAGGTGCATCCAGCCTGCCGCCTCAGCCCCCACCTTTTCCGTTACCCAGCGCTCGAGGTTCATGTGGACGTCCTCGAGCGTCTCATCGAGAAGCTCGCCGGGCTTAGCTGAGAGCAGAGCGCCGAGGATGATTGAGGCCCTCGACTTGTCGATAAGGCCCCTTTCAGCCAGCATTACCACGTGGGCTATGTTCACCTTCACCACCTCGTCGGCGATGTGCACGTCGTAAGCCACCGAGGCCGTATACTTGGCTACCTCACCCGGCTGAGGAGCTAAGCGGCCTCCTCTAAGCAGGCTCAAGTCCTTTTCACCTTGCGCCTAGCCACTATCGACTGTAGCCCCCAGATCTCAATGAAGCCCTTAGACCACGACTGATCGAAGGCAGACTCAGCGCCGTAGGTAGCTAAGCTGTGCTCGTAGAGGCTATAGGGCGAGGAGCGGGCTACGGCCATCAACGAGCCCTTGTACAGCTTTAGCCTAACCTCGCCCTCTACCCGTTCCTCGCATGAGTCTATGAAGGCCTCTAAGTCCTCGCGTAGGGGGTCTGCCCATAGGCCGGTGTACACTAGGTTGGTCCATTCCCTATCCACGATTTCCTTGAAGGCCAGCTCGTGCTTAGTCAATACGAGCTTCTCTAGGTCGCGATGAGCCTCGATGATGCATAGGGCTGCTGGACACTCGTAAACCTCCCTGGACTTGATGCCGACCAACCTGTCCTCGATGTGGTCGATTCTACCTACACCGTGGAGGCCGGCCATCCTATTAAGCCTGGATATGAGCTCGACGCCGTCGAGGCGCTCTCCGTTTAACTCTACGGGTACGCCCCCCTCAAATTTGATGGATACATAGCCGGGCTGGTCAGGGGCGTCTTTAGGAGAGGTAGTCCACTCAAAGACCTCCTCAGGGGGCTCCTCGGCAGGGTCCTCTAGGGGGCCACACTCAATGGAGCGCCCCCATAGGTTCTGGTCCACGCTATAGATGCTGCGCTTTTCCTTAACTGGAATGCCGTGCTTCCTAGCATACTCGATCTCGGCTTCACGTGTTAAACCCCACTCTCTTACGGGGGCTATCACCTTGAGGTCGGGGTTGAGCGCCTTGACGGTAACCTCTATCCTAACCTGGTCGTTACCTTTGCCTGTACAGCCGTGTGCTACAGCGTCAGCCCCCTCTCTCCTAGCTACCTCCACTAGCTTAGAGGCTATGAGGGGGCGTGAGAGAGCCGTGCTGACGGGGTATTTATCCTCGTACATGGCGTTGGCCTTAATCGCCCTGAACACGTACTCCTCGACGAACTCTTTCTTAGCATCTATAGAGTAGTGGTTAACCACCCCGAGCTTCCAGGCCTTCTCCTCGATGGCCTTTAAGTCCTCTCCCTGGCCTACGTCCAACGTGACCGTTATGACCTCGGCTCCATACTTCTCCTGGAGCCATTTAACCATAACCGATGTATCTAGGCCGCCCGAGTATGCGAGGACTACCTTCATCGTGGAGGCCCCTGAGGAGGTGGAAGATTCTTTAAAGGTAGAATATAAACTTTTCCCGAGGCTTCTGAGGAATCCTCAACTGCTAAGCTTTTTTATTAAAGGAAGCCTAAAGTTTCTCGAAAGAAGTCTAAAGGTTACCTTGGAAAGAAAATTACTCATTTATGAGTAGAAACAGATAAAAAGAGTAACTCTCTCCTCTACGGGGGTCCTAGCCATGGCCGGACATGGCGCCAAGAAAGTGGCGTTTATAGGCATGATGGCTGCCCTCGGCAACGCGCTGTTTATACTGTCCGCAACCGTGTTAAACTGGGGAAACATCGCCTTAGACCTCTCGCACGTAGGAACAGTGATAGCAGCCGTATATGGAGGACCCTTGGCAGGGTTGACTGTAGGCGCGCTAGTGGGCATTAGTGGAGGCCTCTACTTCGGCTCAATGACCGGGTTAATGGCCCTATATCTCCCCGGCTTCGTGTTTGGAAAAGCGCTAACTGGTTTAACCGTAGGATGCCTAGCTAGGCTGTTTAAGATCAGCGAGAGACGCTGGAAGTCTTGGAGCGCCATGGCAGCCACGCTGCTGGGCTATATACCTGAGTGCCTCTTTACGGTGGTGTTCTTCTTAGTCTTAATACCGCTCTTCGCGCCTCCTGAGCTAGCTGGATTCCTAGTTACGCTCTTAGCCCCGGTGCTAGCTAAGGCTTGGGTTGAGATGACGTTGATCGGGTTCTACATGGCCGCCCTCGTAGGCAATGAAGGGTTCACTCAGATCATAGCTAGGCTATGGCCCAGCCCCTTCGTAACCTCCGCCGTGCGTTCTTCAAGCCACTAACATCCCCCTATTTCTTGAAGAAAGAGTACTTGACGCTGCTCTTCAAGGGCTTAGCAGCTGTAGTGTAAATGTTCCCACCAACATGGAGCAGCACGTCCGCTTTGTCAAGATCCCACATAATTACGCCGTCTTCATCAGTCATTAAGAGGTCCCCATCAACGTGGGCCACGAGGACCTCGCCTACAAAGAGGACATGGTCGCCGGCCTCCACCTCCTTAACCACCTTACACTCAAGGTGAGCTATACACTCCTCCACTAAGGGGACCCCCACGACCTTAGCTTTAATGGGCGTTAGTCCAAGAAACCTAAACTTATCCAGGTCCCTACCGCTTATTGACCCACACAACGCCACTTTATCCAGCAAAGATGAAGGAGGCACGTTCACCGCAAACTCTCCTTGGAGCTTTATCAATTCGTAGGTGAAGCGCCGAGGGGAGACGCTGATCGCTAGCAGTGGAGGTTTAAAGGAGACAGGTAGTGCCGATGAAGACATCACATTAGCTTTTCCATCGTGCGCGGCCGTTATGAGCACAACCTGGCAAGGATAGAGTAACCTGAAAAACTCCCATATCCTAGCTATTTCACGCTTAGCCACACAGTAATGTGCATTGAGGGTGTTGGTATACTTTACGGGGATTTAATCTGCTGGGAGGAGGTTGCCCCCGTTATCACGCTATCGGCTATCGCTACGGCGCAGCCAGCCATCCTCCTAAGGTCCCTAACTATCATCGTCAGGGTTAGAGCAGTCTCTATGTCTACAGGAGCATGTAGCAGGCTCCTCATAACTTCGCTGTCCATGGACCTCACCTTCTCCATGTGGTCGATCACGTTATGGGCCTCCGTTAAGTCGTTTAGCGAGGCGGCCTTGAAGACCCTCTCAATCATGCTGTAGACCGTCTTGAACATGTTCAGTATCAGCTCTGAGACCCCGCTGGGGACCCTTTCGTTGAGGGCCAAGACGCTCTTAGCCAACCTAGCGTTTAGGAAGGTCAGCTGTAGTAGGTCGCGGGCTATCATAACGTTGGTTATGTTGTCCTCAAGTCTCTCCACGCCTATGGCCTTAGCTATGTCCCTATCCCTAATAGCTAAGACCGACTGCCTAATCATCAACCTGTACAGCTTGGTAACCTCAGCCTCCCTGTCGAGGACATCATGCGCATACCCTTTCTCGCCCTCCTCTAGCGAGGAGATGAGGTCCTTGATCATCGACAGTAGGAGCGAGAAGGCGCGTTCCTTTAGCTCCTTTAAGGGGAATTTCGTGGGGTCTACAAGTATGCGTAAGACCACCTTGTTCGGCTGTACGTCGGCTACCTCCATTCCGACTAGGTCGAGTATGGTCGACCTTATGGTTTTCTTTAAATCTGGGGGTATACGGTCCTTAGACACTATGGAGATGACATCGCAGCCCTGCATGTAGGCGGCCTTAATGGAGCGGTCTAGCCATTGAGAGCCTCCTACCTCCTCTAAGCTTAGCTCAGCCTCTCTCAGGGCAACCTTCTTGATTGATGGAGGTAGCACCCTAAGCGAGCCGTCCTCCTCAACTAGCACGTCTAGCCTATCTCCCCGCTTTAACCCAACCTTCCTAGCCCAATCCTTAGGTAATACGAGCAGGTAGCTTCCTCCAGCCCCCACCTGAACTTTTCTAGACTCTACAGAGGGCATTCTGCCACCGATCAGGGGTTAGATCTACATATATTTATTTTCTAATCAACTATTAAACATTCAAGGCTAGCTCCAAACTATATATTCCCTGATACGCAGCTGGAGAGAGAAGGAGGTTTTGTTTAAGTGGAGAAGTAAAAAATTAAGTTTTATAGACCACTCCACCTAACGTAGAGGTTATGCTCTAGCCCCAGTATATCGAGGACCTTACCGATTACATAGTCTATAAAGTCGCTTATACCTCTAGGTTTATGGTAAAAGGTTAACACGGGCGGTAGTATAACGGCGCCTGCCCTAGCTACCTTCAACATGTTCTCCAGGTGTATAATGTTTAGTGGTGTCTCACGTACGACCAATATGAGCTTTCTACGCTCCTTTAAAGTTACGTCCGCCGCCCTCAACAGGAGGTTATCTGAGTAGCCGTGAGCCACTCCAGCCAGGGTCTTTACGCTGCAAGGTATAACGACCATCCCGTCGGTCTTAAACGAGCCGCTGGCTATGGGGGCGAACATGTCGTCGATCTCATAGAGCCTAGAGGATAGTTTAATCACCTCCTCCCTCCCGACTCCGTGCTCATGTAGCAGTATGCGCTCAGCCGTCCTAGTCATCACCGTGTGTGTCTCGACCTTAAGGTCCCTCAATACCTCTAGCAGCCTGACGCCTAGTAAGGTGCCAGTGGTGCCTGAAATCCCAACAACGATCCTCATGGCCATCCACGTGGACTTAACGCCTAGAGAGTTAGCAGTCCACTTAATGAGTTATTAAGCTGAATGCGGGGGTAAATAATGCTTTAAAGGTCTTTGAGTTAAACCTTGTTAGGGCCAGGGGCTTGCCGCTCAATATTAGGGCGGCGCTACTAGACTTCGACAATACGCTTTTCTACTCCTTTGAGTCGTACTATGTGGCGCTTAATGAGGCCCTCAAGCAGTTGGAGCTGCCTGAGCTAAGTAGGGAGGAGTTCATTAAGCTCTATAGGTTAAGCGAGCTGAACGTACCGTTAAACGAGTCCCTACCTTCGTTACTACGTAGCCGTGGGGTCTATGTAAGCTCTGATCTCTCCATGGAGATCCTGTCTCTCTACAAGGCTATCTTTGCCGAGGTGGATCTTAACTTAACCTTCACCCCCGCGGCGAACATAGATGCGCTGTCCACGTTAGCCTCCTACTTGAAGGTAGCCGTGGTGAGCGCTAGACTTAGCAAGAAGGGTATACTGAGCCTACTCGATAAGTACAAGGTCAGTAAATACATAGACTACGTGGTGACCGCGCGCGACGCAGAGTCGATTAAGCCCTCAGAGAAACCGTTAGTGTTAGCTGCCCTAAAGCTGGGGGTTGAGCCTGAGGCCTGCGTCATGATAGGGGATAGTCCGAGAGATATGCAGGCTGGTAAGAGAGCCCGTATGAAGACAATAGGTGTAGCTAGCGGGGTGTGGAGCGCCGACGACCTTTTACGCTCAGGAGCCGATGAAGTGGTAGGTCTATTCCCTGAATCGGTGGACGTAGTGATGAAGTGGCTTAAGGCGGGCTCCACCAAGTAAGCCGCTACGCTTAAGGGCTCCATGTAAGCGAGGCCTAAGTGAGCTTACTTAGGGACGTGGGAGGATGATCCTAGGAGCCTCCACACTCTTCGCTATAGATGGTAGCTTCAAGAGGTTGGTTGAGTACATGGAGAGGTGGAGCGGTGAGATAAGGGTATGGGAGATTATAGACGAGGGATGTACCTCTTTAACGAGGGCTAAAGAGAGCTCCATTAAGGAGCTCGCTAGGTCCTTTGATCTCAAGCTATCCCTGCACGCCCCCTTCTTAGACGTCAATATAGCCTCGCTTAGCGCCTACATGAGGAGAGCGTCGATAAAACACCTCAGCAAGTCTCTATTGAAGGCTTTTAGACTCGAGTGTCGCGTGTACGTTATCCACGGAGGGAGCTACCCACACATTAACGTTAAGGGGAGGGCGTATAGGAGGGCGGTCAAAGCTATAAGGGAGCTAGCCACGATAGCTGAGGACCTAGACATAAAGCTCGCCGTGGAGAACTCCTCTTTAAGCTCAAGCCAACTATTCACCGAGGCGGACGAAGCCCTATCCCTACTAAGGGAGGTTGCAAGCGAGGCCGTAGGGCTATGCTTAGACGTAGGGCACGCCAATATAGCTAGGCAGCTAGACAACTTCCTAGAGGATTGCTCGAAGATGATCGTACACGTACACGCACACGATAATGACGGCGTAAGCGACCTACATTTAACGCCTGGCAGAGGAATCATCAACTGGCCTAAGCTTATCAAGAAGCTCAGGGAGAAGGGGTTTGAGGGGGCCTTAATAGTGGAGACTGAGGAGGATCCCTTAGAGGGTTATCGTGTATTAAAAGGTTTGATCCAAAGCTAAAAGGCTACAGGCTAAGATTTTAGGACCTCGAGGTCCTAGCTGCACATAGAGTGGTTATGGCGAGGAGGACGAAGCTAGACGATATAGACCGCAAAATCCTTGCATACTTACAGGAGAAGCCGTCAGCCTCCCAGTCCGAGATAGCAAGGAAGATTGGTATATCGCAACCAGCCGTTGGGATGAGAATCAAGAAGCTGATTAAAATGGGGATCTTAGAGAGATATGTGGGAATACCGATCCACAAGTTCAATTTAAGGCTGGCTATGATAGGCGTCAAGACGAGGGACCCTGGCTCGTTAATGAGAAAGTTTGAGAGGTGCCCGAGGCTAGTGTTCATGGCTAAGGCCATAGGGGCACACCAGCTCATACTACACTTTGTCGGTTCGTGTGATAGGACCTTGCAGAACCTCATAGAGGAGAGGCTTAGCACCGATAACAACGTCTTAGATTTTGACGTGAGCCTAGCCGATACTCCCGATAGCGTGACCTTAATGCCCATTAAGATACCCTCCGAGCATCAAGAAAAAGCTCCCTGCGGCGCCTACTGCTCTAAGTGCCAGAAATACCTAAGCGGTAGGTGTCTGGGCTGCCCAGCGTCAATCCATCGAAGAGAGGTTAAGCCCTACGATGACGACATGGTTAGGCTCTTCCTAGCTTAGCCATGAAGGCCAAGGTTAAAAGGTAGTATTATGAGTTGGAGGCTGACGATGGTGCTACGGGTGCTATTAGCGTCGCGTTTCAGGGAGGAGGCTGGAGCAAAGGAGATAGTAAAGGAAGATGTTGGAGACTATTACTTGGCTGATCTAATAAGCGAGCTGAAAGCTAAGCTAGGAGGGATCTTCTCTGAAATAATGGATGAGGAGGGCAATGTAAGTGACCATGTGC
>Ga0190367_1001764_pt1 | contig 12005 bp, 26 predicted proteins | sample 4872181011_MG_FD_171838 | JGI IMG/M metagenome (GOLD analysis project Ga0190367, IMG submission 171838) | Hydrothermal vent microbial mat bacterial communities from Southern Trench, Guaymas Basin, Mexico - 4872-18-10-11_MG | ecosystem: Environmental > Aquatic > Marine > Hydrothermal vents >... | reverse complement strand
ATTAGTCACCACTCCTATAAGGGTTACTGTCTGCCGTTCTGACCGATATAGTATTGTCTGACGGTAATGTTTTATATAGTTCATCTATGCTGTCTCCAACATAGCCGTAACGATATTCTAGGTATTCTCTGTATTCGTCATCTGGTAGCCATGCCTTGAACACATCTTCATAGATCAATTTAACCCTCCTACATCCAGATGGCAGCATTATATTCCTATAGCCCTTAGCCCTCCTCCGATAAGGGCTACTCTCCCCAGGCGTCCCATCTTTAACCACCTTGACAAAGATCGCATCTAAAGCCGTTATCTTCTTAACCAGCATCTGAGGGTTAGGAGTCGTTAAGATCAGATTTGATAAGACAGTCCCAGCTACATTAAGGAATTTAATGAACGCCTTAACGAATGGTTTATGCCAATTATAGCCCATGAGACCAAATCCAGCATCATCAATACATAAGACCTTGATCCTCTCACGCTCATAATAGGCTTTCCTAATCCTAGCTAAGAACTCCTCAGGTCTAAAGAATAGGTGATCCCTCCAATCCACTCCAACCTCCTTCATGGCCAAAATGCTATAGATGCTCTTACCTATCCTTTGCTGACCATAGACTATGAATAAGCCGAATTGATCCCTATAATAATTGGTCTCGATAAGCTTACTCAGAACCAGCATTTAAGACCCCTCCCGTAAATGCCATTAGCATGAACCCGATCATAATCCACGTTATGCCTAGAACCCAGCTTGGAGCATGATAGCCGTCAATCAGATAGAGCATTATGTCTATTATGCCTGAGATGAATAGGATTATTGCAGCCGACTTAAAAATACTACTCAGTAGCCTCAATCCCACCATGCTCTCCCACCAAGATCCTCTTAGCCCTAGTAACCAAGGTCTGAACATATGTTCTAGTTCTAGCAGCCTTGAAGAGGTTGATTAGCTCTTTTACTCCTTTTCTTTTTCTCGACCTGCTTAGCAATAGGAGGTTATCGGTAAAATCCTTCAAGGCTTTATCTTCAAGCTCATTTGAGAGCGTATATAGGGCTGCTATCAAGGTTACAGTTCTCATATCTGGTAAATCTGCTACAGTTTGGAGGCTGCCAAATTCCTTTGGGAGACATAAGGCTGCTAATGCATCTCTGGTAACCTCAACCTCCTCCTCAGCCATGTGGTAGCCACCCCGCTAAAATAATGCCTAGCATCAAGCCCATGACAGCACCAATAATCAGATATAGTAATAGGGTCGTTTTTGGAATTGTAAAGCTCCTAAGAACTTGTGATAGAGTCTGAGATCTCACAAAATCCGATATGATTTTTTGATTAACGGCTATTTCAGATCTCCCCTCTTTAATCTCAGCTAATTGAGCATCCTCTATGTAGAAAAATCTAAGCCATTTGGGCTTAAACTTGATGAATCCCCTACCCAGCCTTACCCAATACTCATAGGTGCTTGGAATCGGAAATGCCATACCTCTATGCTGTAGATAATAACCGTTGTGGAATGCCTTTGTCAGATAATAATTGTCTCCAATCTTTTCTAAAACGACTGCATTAGGCTTAGGTCTAAGTATCTCAAATGCCAAAAATCCACCAATCATTAGGCTGCCTAAGAGGATCGTTAGATCCAAGGCTCTACCTCCATTTGATAACCAATAGATATACTAAGGCTGCAAAGAAGACTATCAAGATCCCTCCTACTATGAATTCTTGGAGTGTCATAGCTGTTACACCTCCCTAGCTTGGTGGAAAAGCTCCCCTCTGACCATTTGGATACATTTGAGGCTCTGCTACCTGAATGCCTCTAGATCTTAAGTTCTTGATGATAAATAGCGGTCTCCTCTTACATCCATCCGTTATGACGACTAGATACGTTTTCTTTGGGTCGAATCTCATGCATTCTCTCCATATCAAGAATAATGCCTGACCTTGACTATATGCCTCTATCGTTTTAGCTTCTAGTAGCTTACCTGTCTGCCTGTCATGGAAATGCAGTTCTAGCCTGTATTGAGGCTCTTCATCAGGCTTAGGTCTAAACATGCTCTCCATCCCCCTACTATCAAATTATGCAGACCTCCACTTATACATCAACCGCTATATTGGATGTCAAATTATGGAGATGTCTATCTAAAGGATGTCGCCTAGTCATCCTAATTTAAAGCACGGAGCATATATTTTATATGAACGGAAAGGCTTGGTTGATTGGAAAAAGTTTGGGGGTATTGATTCTATCGGCTCTCTGCCTACCGCTATTGATTTCAGGCGTTTTAGCTGAAGGTAATGAGACGACCACAACGACCACCACTATCCAGATACCACAGATAGATGTAGCTCCCTTGATCAACTTGGTTGTAGCTCTGCTACCAGCCATTCTAGTGATCGTCATTATTAGAGCGGTTCTTGGATCTTTAAGCGGATATGCTAGATTAGCTAGGATTAAGCATAAGCTCGGTGGATGGTTTAATGCTATTAGTAATTCTAGAGTTGTCAGAGTATTACCAGCCGTTTTGATGATAGCATTCCTATGCTTTGGCTTCATCTCAGGTGTAGCAGCCGAGACCAGTTCATCGACCTCTATAGATGTCAGTAGCATGATTGACTTGGTTATGAGCCTGCTACCGCTAATAATCGTTCTAGTGATCGTCAAGGCTCTCATGAATGCGTTTAAAGGCTTAGGGTAGGTGAGAGCCATGAGGCTCAAGAACTTCTTTAGGAGGGCTAAGGCTAAGCTGCTAACCCTTGGATTGACGATAACAGCATTCATCCCAGCCGTTCTAGCAGAGGAGGGATCTACTGTAGCAGGCTTAGATGTTACCAGCCTAGTAAATCTAGTGATGGCAATCCTACCGCTATTCATAGTGCTGATAATAATTAAAGCGATTCTCGACGCATTCGGCAAACTCAGCTAGGGGGTTGATCAAAAATGAGACCCCCAAAACACTCCCCACTTTTTCTAGCGATATGCATAATGCTATCCATTATGCTGTTTATCAGCTATCCGATACCAGTCTATGCAATACCAGTAGCTCCAATAGTAGGCATACTCTCACTAGCATTTGGTGTCGTTTCAGGATGGCTTTTACATCATTATTATGGCAATAAGCCTGAGACGCCAGGCGTTGATTTAGATAGCTATGCTTTGGCTGTGTTTCATAATTGGGAGATATATACTCAGAATAAGCTTGGTATGATAGACTTTTTCACGGATCTACAGACAAGGATGGATCTATACTATATTAGGAGGGCTGAGTATAAGGCGTTAGATTATCTGAGTTATAGTGAGCCTCCGATGGATATAATGAAGCCTGTAGTATCCGATCTATGCCAACTCCAAAAACAAATCATTACTATGGTGATAGCCCAGTTTGAGGAGGCTGATAACATAGTTGATACCACCTTTATAGGGGATCTGCAAAGCTATTACATAGAGTTTAAGTTTGGGGATGCCTCTGTTGCGAATCTCAGAGATGTAGAGCCAAACGTTAAGATAGTTTATACATTATCAAGCGATAATGCTACCGTATGGGATTGTGAGCTGAATCAGCCTGTAACTGGATTTGGTAGTGGGGATAAAGTCGATCTGAGTAAATATTTGGTGGTAAGTGGTCAAGGATCTGTAGAGGCAGTTCATGGAAATAGTGTATTTAATCAAGTCGTCTTAGCTAAACCCGCTCAATTAGATTACTATCCTCTTGACGTAGATGCAGTTCCTGATCCTGAGATGCCTTCATGGGCTGACTTGAAATCAACTCTTAACCGAATGGTTGAGAGATTCGCGGAAGCCTATTGGCAGGCATGGAATTTTGCAGTCGTTTATCATCAATCGCTTAGATCGTTAGGATATACCGATAAAAGTCAAGTGCCGTTACATTTCATCTGCCCGCCTCCAGATGTAGCATTCTATGATCTAAACGATTTAGCTCAAGCTGGTATGAGTCAGAAGGATATAGCGAGTATGTATTTGGTTTGGATGCAGCAAATCGGGGAGATATTTGATCAAGATATAGGCTGCCTAATGATTGGAGAGTCTAATACATCGGTTACTGTTACGGTAACGGAGACTGCTACGATTACGACTGTAGTTAATGGAACGACCACGACCACAGTAGTTACCTCTCATGTCATCATAACACCTGATAATATCGAGATTCCAGATGTCTTTACGAGGCTTAAAGATGTTCAGATCTGCATAAATGGAACATGCTTTAATGCTACATGGGTTGCGATAATAGATGCTCTAAGCGATGTCAGCTTTAAGAGGGGTCAGCCAACCGTTTTAGAGAATCCTATGAGAGTGTTGGTTGAGTTCCCGAATGGAACTAAGCGGATCATGGATCTGACTAGTGGAACGATAATAACGCCTAGCGATATAATCACGCATTCAGCCGAGGGAGATGTAAGCCATGATGAATACACCTATCAGGTTAAGCCGATGCCTTACTGGATGGAGAAGTGGTGGAATTATCCAGAGCCTAGCTTTGTAGAGCCTGTGGATAAAAACATAACGGCTATGATTCAGTTGGTAATATCTTTGATGCCGTTGATAATATTGTTGGCTGTGATCCAGCTTATTTCAAGCCTTGGTAAGAGGAGGTGATGGCATGAAGCTTAAGAGAGGCATCCCACTATTTTTTATATTTTTCATTCTTTTGATGGCTGTCTTAATCTCTATAACGCCTTTGGCTGCATCCACGACAGAGACATTAACGGCTAGTGCAGATGCTTATGTAAAGAGTAATGCAGGTGATAGTAATTATGGCTCAGATACTGAGCTTTTTGCTGCAAATCAAGTTAATGGAGCTGATGAAATAACATATATTAGGTTTGATTTGAGTGGGATAAGCTCAGGCTCTGTGATCGTTTCAGCTAAGTTAAAGCTTTGGATTACTTCGGGAGGCTCATGCCAAATATGCGTTTATAGGGTTACATCTGATTGGAGTGAGAATAGCGTAACCTATAACACTAGACCATCCGCTTCATCTGAATCCGAGACATGCGTAAGTGTTGGAGGATTGAATACATGGGCTGAATTCGATATAACCGACTTGGTTCAAGCATGGGTTAATGGGACTCATGATAACTATGGTGTAAAGATATTTCCATCCGAATCGGGTAAATATGCTCATTTTGCAAGCAGAGAATATTCCGACTCTTCTAAGAGACCTCAGCTTGTGATAGAATATGTTGAGCCTGTCACGGTTACTCAGACAGTTACGGAGACCGTAACGGAGACCACTACAGTAGCTAGCACCACTTATACGGAGACCGAGACCATGACAGAGACTATAACGACCACTCAAACCATAAATAACACGATTTACTCAACTGTTACGACCACGACCACAGTCGCTAACACCACCTATTACACCACGATCTATGAGACCGTCAGCCCAACTTACGGAAATCAGACCGCTAACTATTACACGGATCTAGCGAATCAACTTGTTCCCTTGGTGATGGTTATAGGAGTGATATGCACCATGCTAAGCCTCCTATTATCTGCTACCAAAGGGAGGTGATAAAAAATGGGGCTAAAGCGTAAGAGGATGAATTTTAGGAGTAAGGCAGCCTATCTTAGATGGCTGAGATATGGTCATGCTACTGGGGTATTCGCTAAAACGCCTGGTCATGTCAAGGTGTATATCAGAGGCAGGCCGCATAAAGTCAAGCATGTAAGCTCTAGGAGATCCAGATCAAGGCGTTCAAGGAGGAGGAGATGATGGCTAGGAGGAGGCAGGTTATCAGGATTAGGGGTCATAGATATTATGTGATTAGGGATAGGAGAGGCAGGATCAAGGATGTTATAACGCATCCGAGGAGGCGTAAGAGGCGATAGCTGTTATACCTGTTACATCTCTCTTCTTTTTGATGTATAAGTGGATGTCGATATATTGGTTGATATAGATGGCTAGGCAGATTGCGATTAAGGATGATTTGTATGAGAGGCTTAGCAGGATTAAGGGTAAGAGGAGTTTCTCGGAGATCATAGAGCTGCTATTGGATAAGAGTGGTTATGAGCATGTGGATCTGTTACAGGTGTTACAGGATCAAAATAGGGCTTTAAAGGAGATCCTAAAGGAGCTTAAGGCTCTGAATAGGCGTTTATCGAGTTTGAGGTTTGAGGCTAGGGAGGTTAAGGAGATCAAGCATGTAACAGCTATTACATCCAGAGAGGATGATAAGCTACCCAGCTTTATCCGAGATAATCCTTGGGTTGAGATTCTAGAAAAAAGGTGTAGGGAGGTTTAGGAGGCTGATACTAGATACATGCTGACGCTATAGCTGCCTTCTCTAAAGCTTATGATCTTGAAGTCATAGCGTTTTGAGCCATTTGGCAGGGTTATTACTGGGCTTGAGAATATCAGCTTACCCTCGGCTAATTGCTTGGAGAGTTTAACGTAACTGTCTCCAACTTTGAGGTAGATGTCTATGTCTCCGCTTTGGATTCCATCCGCTCTAGTGAAGTTAAATCGCCAAATCACAGGAATGGCTGGATTATTATTTGTAGCCGTCAGGTTGAAGGTGTAGTTTAAGCCTCTCACTATTGGAGATGGCCATGAAGTCAAGGCAATATTAACCGATTCTGGGGCTTGAACCTCTAGAGTCGTTGAGATGGTGTTGGAGATTATGTTATCAACGGCTATAGCAGCTCCAAGACATGATAAAACGATCAATATTCCTAGCATTAACTGCTTTTTAGAAATCCTCGGAAATCTAGGCATAGGAATCTTAGCCTTATCTCTCTTTGGAGGAAAATATGGCTCAGGTTCATCCACCATGATCTCTACCATAAAATGTGATGGAGAACCACTTATACATCAACCAAAGATGTAACAGCTATGACATTAAGACCCAAGCCATGAATCTAAGACCTAAACCCGATCCTTAGCTCCTACAAACTCCAAGGTGTAACAGCTATAACAGTTGAGATGTCAAATTAAGAAGACAGTTCCTCATTAATGGCATAGGGTATAGTATATGGGAGATTGTTATTTAATTAAGTTATTTAATTAATTAACAAAAATCAGGATTTTAGATATTCGGGCTTTTTCTTTCATTCTGTCTTTTAAGTTTTTCTGAGTTGGCAGCTTGATGCCATAGCATGGAGTGATAAATTATCGTGTCTAGAACTTCATCTGGAAACTCCTCTAGGTTATATCTCCAAGGAGGTTCTCCAAGGGTTGGGCATGCTATAAATTCTTTATCCTCCGTCCATTTATCTAATGGAATTGCTGGATTACCATTAGCATGACGCTTAACATAATCCTCTATCAACTCGACCAGCATCTTAGACATAGACTTACCCTCACGGAGACAGATCTCCTTAAACTTATCTATAATAGGCTTCATCTCCTCCGATACTGAAAACGTAATCAATTTAGCCATCTAACAAATCACCTCCAATCCTCCAATTATATCTCAACATCAAGATGTAACAGCTGTTACAGGTTACGCTCAATAATCCTCAACCCCCTAAGCAAATCCTCAACTATCCTCTTAGCCTCAACTCTATCCGATACTCGGATCTTAAGCCCATTCTTGGCCATAACTCTATGCCATCCACCACCACCAAAAACATAGATCTCAATCAATCCACTCCTCGAATCATAATTAACTTGAACATCATAGTAGGGAACGCTCACAGCATCCCCTCCCTCAAAATCTTTTGACAGATTATATCGGATACATAGGTTGGATGACCAAAATAGAATGCAGCTCCAAATCTTTTCTCATATCTCGCTATTTTCTCCGCAAATTCAGGATGATGTGAAAAGATCCTAATTATTTCAGATTTCTTGTGGAATGGGCAGAACCAGCATGAAGTCGTGCCAAAGAGAGAATATGCTGGATTAACAGGTAACCCATGCTTAATGATATAGTTCTCTACATCTTGATCTCGCCAATTCCAAATAGGATTAATTAACCAATATCGCCCTTGTTTATTCCAGGTCTTATATCCCCATGCTTTAGCCCTATAAAGGCTCTCGAACCGCCTTAGTCCTGTGATGAACCCATCTAAATTCAGCCTCTCGACAGCCTTTTTAAATGCTGGGAGCTTTAGCTTGGTCATACACCAACGATGATTTTTAGTAGGCCAAATCTGCTTTTTCTCAAGCCAATACCAAAAATCATAATCAGGCGTAAAAATAAAGAGGTTTAAACCCCAATTATCGGCTAAATCCTTGACATAATCTAATGTCTCAGGTAAGCTGACAGTCGTATCCACAAAGACCACAGGAATACTTGGATCTCTTTTTAAAGCTTGATGTAAGACCACTAAACTATCTTTTCCACCGCTAAAGCTTACCGCTAACTTCATATTTCCATCCCCTCCCTCACGATAATCATGGGCTTAATTGGCTTCTTACTACTCCTCACTCTCTTAGGGCTGGTTCTAACCCTTGATCCGCATTCTCTATGCCTCAAATATCCATGCAGATCTCTAAAGCATTCTAGAGGCTTAACATATCTCCCGCATCTGCTACACCAATAATATCCAAGCTTATAGAGGCTCTTTCCCATCATGATCGCCTCCTCGGATACCGCTTAACTAAGAGAAATGCAAAATCTCCAAAGATCTCAACCCTAACAATCTTCTTTACCTTAGCCCTCCTAAGCTGCCTCTCAAGCTGACCCCTCTTAGTTAATGGAGGACTCAGGTAACGGATATGCCTAGTAGTCTTATGATCCAATAAATAGACATGAGGCTTACCATAAACCTCGGATAAATCCCCAAAACTCATTCTCTAGCCCCCAGCTTATATTGTCTCCAGAACTTGAGTAAGGTGTAAATCACGAATCCAGCCCAACCAATTTCCGAGATCAGCAAAGCCATTACTAGGAGATTATCCATGCTCCTCAACCTCCCTTAGATATTTCTCTGGGTTGATTCTCTTAGGAGGCTCAAGGGATGTAACAGGTGTAACAGTCTCTAGATTCCGCTCCCTCTCAAGAAGATCCATAGCTGCAAACCTTAACAGATCGGCTACATTACAATAACGCTTCTTCTCCTCGACTAACCTCCTCATATCCTCTAGCATCTTCTCGGATACCTTGAGAGTGATGGTCTTAAGCCTCCAAGACCCGTTACAGTCATGGTTATTATTCCAAAGCTCCCGTTTCAGTAGAAGCCTGACAGCATCCCTGATAAGAGTGGATCTATTTGGATAAACCCCAGCCTTAACAAGCTTATCCATATCCCTCAACCATCCCTCTGGGATCTTGAAATTAACAATCCTATACATGGATCAACGCCTCCATAGCGGGCTTAGATGGAAATCTCTGATCCATGTAATGCCTGATCTCCTTAGCCTCATACATCACAGCCCTACCGCCGACTTGGATAGCTGCATCAAAGACAAAAGATGCGAAATTGTAATCTTTGGTAATAACGACTGATTGAGTGGAATATCTGCCATAGATGTTATTCTCAGCCAAATACCTCTTTATTGCTCGATAAAATCTCTGTCTCAATTTAGGAGTCTCAGGAATATCATATTCAACCACAAAAACCATGCCATCCTCCATGATCTCAACCCTCCTCAGCTAACAGACCCTCCAAGATGTCAATTAGATAGCTGGATGATCTATCCTCGATCCTCAACCTCAAGACATGCTTAATGAAGGTCTCCATCAAATTCTTATCATATTGACCATGGCCACTATAATCAGTAGCATCCCCCGCTATCAGCTTAAGCTCCTTAGCCTCCCCATCCTCCAATAACCTAAATGGATTAATCGCCTTAGCCGAAATCTTCTTAGCATAGACCACTTGAACCATGTAATAATATCTATTCCCTCCCTCTCCCTCTCTACAAATAAACCTCCATGCTGGATCTCTAGCCGATAAAATCCTCTTACTATTCCTAAGCATCCACGCTATAAGATCCTCAACCTCCCTGAATCCAATAGCCGTTTTAGTTCTAAACAAAATATTTGGCTTCCAAGACTTGAGGCTTCTAATATCACTAAGCAAAATCCTAGTATATTCCTGACTATACTCAGCCATCTATCCGCTCACCTCCTCAGATTCTTAATCTTCTTGTAGAATGGGCATAGATCTCTTAGTTGGCATTCTGGATTGTGATGTAGATATGTCATCACCTTGAAGATCCAATACTTAGCCTCGTTAATCTCCTCGATAATCAGTCGCTTATCAAGATCATTTAAAACCATCTCTTGAACATCACTCAAGACAGATGCAGCGTGATGTAACGCATTCTTAGGATTACTTGAGGCTATCAATAAATCAAAATCGCTAATCCGATGATTAATCGGCTTAATCACGGTAACGGTCTCTATATCCTTTTTAACTAATTGCTGAAAATCCATCTACGCATTCACCTCCTCAGATGTAACAGCTGCAACAGCCTCCCGCTTCTCAAGCTCCCTGATCTCTCTCGCTTTTTCGCCGATCAGATAGCGGATAACCCCAGAATAGTTCTTGAGTCTAAGAAACTCCTTAATGCTCCTAAGATCCTCAAACATCTCTCTATCCAAATCAACCCGAACCACAAACCTAGCCCGACTCATTACCAATTTACACCAAATTGTATATAAATCGGTGTAATATAAACTTTTTTGGTTGTTAGCCTTCTTAAAGAAGGTTATATTACACTAGATAGGTTAATTTGGTAATGTCTAAGAAGCCTTACCGAGTAGATCTTTCAAAAGAGCATCAAAAGGAGCTTAAGATGATTAAAGATGCTCTCGGTCTCAATTCTGAGGCTGAGGCTTTAAGGGCTGCAATAAGGCTCGCTTACCAATTCCTAAAACAGAGAGGCATAATCCAAGACTAAAGGAGATCGCCTTATCAACCCCTCCCATAACCTTGGCTATGGCCATGAGCTTCTTCGCATCCTCTCCATCAATTACAAGCTCCATCTATTCTCCAATCATTTATAAACACCTTAATAAGACATGAGAGACCCATCCGAAAATGAAATATGTTATAGCTGTTACATGAATCAATGTATGAGGGCTGGAGTTCTATTCCTACTTGGAATATTATTGCTAGCTTCTATTGGAAGTGTTTGGGGAGAGCTTCCAGAGACCAGCATTTACCGCTCCTATAAATGGTCTTATAAAGGCTACGTCTTTACTTGGGAGATCTATATTCCTGTTAAGCATTACTTTGGCTATGTCATGATACCGCTAGAAGAGAGGCGTAAGCTAGGATATGGCATGCTAGTGACACATGACGATCCTTATATCCAATCCCTGGCCTCAGCCCTCTTAAAGAAGGCTAAAGAACTAGGCTTCGGAGAGCTTGATACCGCTAACTTCGTATTAGCTTTCGTTCAGGATCATTATTTAAAGGATGATGAAACCACACCCTATGATGACTTCCCGAAATTCCCGTTAGAAACCTTGGCAGAAGGAGGAGGAGACTGTGAAGATAGTTCAATCTTATATGCCGCCTTAATGAGAGCCATAGGCTATGATGTAATCCTAGCCAAAATGGCTAAACACATGGCGGTAGGAGTAGCATTCTCTTCAGCTTACCCTGGAGGATACGTCATCTATAACGGAAAACGATACTATTATGCTGAGACTACAGGCTCAGGTTGGCTTGTAGGCATGATTCCAAAACCATACCAAGGAAAATTCGTAGAAGTCATCCCTATACCAAAGAACCCTGAAGGAACTCAGCTAAAGCTCCAGAAGCTCATAGAAGAATACCTCTATAACCCTGAAATATGTAAGCAAATCGAGGAACGATATAACAGTCTAATGAAATCTCATAAAGATTTACTATTGAAAATTGCTAAGCTACAATCAAACATAACCAATCTGAAAATGGAGAATTCCTATCTTCGATTTCAAGTTAGCCGTCTAAATGCTACTATCGCTTCTCTCCAGCCTAAAGCCCATCTAGGAGACTTAATGATCAGATACGCTCCTATAGCCCTAATCAGCCTCATACTCATAATCGCCTCAATAGCCCTGTTATCATACTATGCAGGAAAAAGGTAGCTAACCCGTGATAACCCTCATATCACATCTGAG
>Ga0190367_1001763_pt1 | contig 12010 bp, 13 predicted proteins | sample 4872181011_MG_FD_171838 | JGI IMG/M metagenome (GOLD analysis project Ga0190367, IMG submission 171838) | Hydrothermal vent microbial mat bacterial communities from Southern Trench, Guaymas Basin, Mexico - 4872-18-10-11_MG | ecosystem: Environmental > Aquatic > Marine > Hydrothermal vents >... | reverse complement strand
TGCCTTTCTAAAACTCTCATTACTTGGGAATATAGTTTATCTCCTGCGCTAAGTCCGAATAGGAAGTCTGTTTCTACAAGAACTTCCCTAGCCAATTCTCCTACATAACCTCCTTTAACAATAGTTTCTCTGCTTTAACCCTGTCTTCACGAGTAAATGTGAAGTCCTTAAGTATTTTTGCAAGTTCTTTGGAAGGATCACTTTCAATAACCTTAACTAGGACTTCACCCTTACCTTTGACTTCAACTACTACTCTAGATCCTGGAACTATATTGCATCTCTTCCTAATCTCTTTAGGCAATGTTATTCTACCCTTAGAATCTACACGAACAATAACGGACAAAGAGGTACACCAAATATAGTAAGAGAGCTCCCACAAATATAAAATCATCCCACATTAAATTACTTAACACATAATTAAATAAACTAAGTTTAATATTGTAATGAAATTTTTCTTTCTAAATTTTAATGAAGAACTTATCTAATTATGATTAGGTTTCTCCAAGAAAGATTATTTGCACTTAAAGGGTGTTAAACGGTTAGTATTTATGTATATGGAGTGTTGCTAAAGAAAGTTATCTTAGAAGAAGCCAAAAACTTCTACCTTATAACTTCTTAGAAATTTTTATTAATTAATCCTAACCACTTTAGGTTTAGGTAGGTGAGGGAATTGAGCAGGACTAAGGTAGTTACTAAGATAATTCCTGATGTTGATAAAATAACTCCGGATGTATTTCTTGAAACGTTTGAGAGGATAGTTAAGCTTAAGGAGTCTATAGGGATAAAGGCTATTCTTGATAATCCTCCGGACCTTTTTGAGAGAGCTAAACTTTACGGGATAAAGTATGGAAATAATTCGTGGGGTTGGGCTTCAAATATTTGGAGTCGTTCAGCAAAAAACACTGTAGTTATAGAGAGAGATGATGAGTTAAAGTACGAGCATAAGCTTCTAATGCTTAGGGTTTTGGAGCATATTTTAGCGCAAGGACCTCTAATAAAGGTTGACGGTTACGTTGGGAAGCCTGGCACTAAAGTTCAAATGCATGCAACAATCTATGTTGATCCACAATTTCCAGACTTAGCTCATAGATGGAAGCAGCTTGCTTTCCCAGCCCCTCCAGATGAAGAACCTGATATTAGAGTATTTATTATACCACATTATCTAGGTAATCCCAATATTCCTGGAACAAATAATATGCTCATGGTTTTAAGGTTTCCTCATTACGGCTTTACAATAATAACTACTTCATCGTATCAGGGTGAGGTTAAGAAAGCAGTACTTACACACTGGATATTTCACGTTTATAAGAAAGGATGTACGGGAGAACATGCTTCTCTAAGGGAGTTCACTGTTAAAACTGTTAACGGTGAATGGGAAAGAAAAGTACTCGCTATATGGGGTCTTACAGGCACAGGAAAATCAACTCATGGACTATATGTTTGGACACCTAAGAACTCTAAAAAGTATATTGAAAAGTTCGGAATAAATCCTCTAGACTACGTTAAAGACCAAGTAATAAGAAACGATGACATAGTAGCTATATGTGAGGACAGAGTCTATGGTTCTGAAAAAGGATGCTGGACCAAAACCGAAGATTTAACACCTGACCAAGAGGCTATGTGGAAAGCTGCTATGAGCCCCTTTGCTCTCCATGAGAACACAGAGTTCGATGAAAATAGAAATCCATGTTTTGAAGGAAAACTTTTCCAATACTTCGGCATGCCAAATAGGAATTCTAGAAGCGTAATAAGACTTGAAGATACAGGTTATTTTGACGGTGAAATAGTTTCCTCAGGGCCCTTAACTACAGCTGTTTTCCTAACACCAGGCTACTTTACAGACTATGCTTGGATAAAAATAGTTGACCCGGCAATTGCAGCTAAAGCCTTGGCTGATGGTAGAACTATAGGTCATCCTGCTCAAGCCAAAGAGGTCATAGGTAGGGTAAGATATGTTGCAAGATATGCTCAACCATTCACTATGGGCGTTACTAATACGGCACATGTTGTAAGGTTTTATGAAATGCTTGTGAAGAGAATTGAGGAAGGGAACCCTGTAGAAGTCTACATGTTTAATACTACTGGAAGAATAGTTGCTAAATATGAATGGGTTGAGAAGAAGCTTGGTAATAAGACGATTGTAGCTCCAGAACCTATACTTGTAAAGGATGAAAGAGGCATACCAAGGCCTCTAGGAGGGACAAACCCGACAATTGAAGAAACAGAGCTCTTCCTCCTGCAAGCAGTTCGTGGAGCAGTAGAATATGAGCCTCACCCAGTATGGGGAGAGCGGGTTCTTGTGCCGAAAAATGTCCCTGGAATTTCAGGGGAAAGGCTGAAGCAGCTCAAGCCAACCACATACCTAAACATGGAAGAATTCAAGGCACTACTTAAAGCACAAATAGAAGAAAGCAAGTACTGGCTCGATAAAAACTGTCCAAACTTACCTGAGAAAATACGTAACGCAATGGACTTTGAATAAAAAATCATACCTGCTGAGTAATTAATGCCTCCCAATAATAAAAATTCAATAGAAAATAGGCAAACCGAGACTATATCATATAAAGTTAAACTTTAAAAGATGTAGCTAAAAGTACAACCAGAGATAAGATGTTATGGCGAACAGAAGAACAATCATCATGTTTGCTTCTATAACCCTTATATTACTAAGTATCATCCTTATTATGCCCGTTAGAGTCTAAAATATACATGTAGGAACTCGTAGTGACTCATTTACTCTTAACATTAATAAAAGTGAAGCATGGAATTTCAGGTACGTATGGCTTAATCTTAACTCTACATCATTAGAGGAAGCCTTAAGTATTGTCGGCAAATATAAGAACATACTTTACGATGTCATATCTTCCGGTATTCCAGCATCTATTTATGGAAAAGTATATTCACAATAATATTCAGTAAGTCTTCAATCATTATTGCAGTAATTGATGAGACTATAATAAGAATAGTATGACTAAACATAACCGACTTAAAAACCAGACAATGGTATTTTAATTATGGAAATTACTAACTCTGTTGGTGAAATAGTCAGGTATGAATTAAAATCTAACGAGAAAACCTCATCTAAGCATTTTTATGCTAAAATATTAAGAAGCAAAGTTTACACTATTAGAATAGCTAACATTGCTGAGACCCCGGTGATGATAACGTTAAACATTGAAAGAGGAATAATAACTATGAAAAGACCCTACATCTACTATGGGATAGTGGTGTTCATTATAGGAATCCTTCTAGGGATGGTGTTAACTATGATACAGGTATCTGAGAGTATGTTGTTTACTCGTAAAAATAAGTCTCAAAGTATGTGATGTAAGTGTTTAAGGTCATTAACATAATTCTAAGTTTAAAAATAAAATACTCTTAAGTGTGTGAACTTCTAATTATGAAGCGTTTTTGATTACCTGCTTAGAAATAAGTTATGCACTCTAAAATAGTGTTTGTGAAAAATTATGAGAGAAATGCTTTTATCACACACTATGACATATTTAAAATTCATGAAAAATACTATTATTCCTAAATTAGCAAGGAATAGGAAATCTATTAGATGCTACAAAACCATGAGTTTCAATATTTCTAAAGTTCTATATGCTATTAAAACCGCTATTCAAGCGCCTTCCGGAGCAAATCAACAGCCTTGGATGTTTATAATAATAGATAATCTAAATGTTAAGTCTAAAATAAGGGAAATATGTGAACGCGGCGAGAAAAATTCTATGCTAATGTTAGAGGAAAGCTTAAGGAGTGGTTAGTACATATGAAATTAACATGGAGAAAATCTTTCTTAACGGAAGTACCGTACCTTATAGCTGTTTTTTCAAACCTTAAGAAACCCTATGCGATTCAGAGCACTTGGCTTTCAATAGGCTATCTACTATTGGCTCTTGAAGAAAAAGGTTTAGCTTCTCTAACATATATTCCACCTAATCCTAAAGAAGTTGTGGATATGCTTGGTGTTCCAAACAACTTTGCTTTACAAACCATTATACCTGTGGGTCTGCCTGAAGAGGATAAACGAAAGGAACCTAGGAAAAGACTGCATGAAGTTACATTTCATATTCACTGGGGAAAGCCCCTAAATAATACCATAGCGAGGGATTTACATCATTAACATGTTATTAAAATACCTGCTATGATTTCGTGAAAATAACCAGGTGTTATTTAATGGGAATAGATGGTATCGCTGCCTTGATAATATCTATGATTATAATCTTTATACTTATTAGGTTTGAATTTCATGTTAGCATAGCTACTTTTATAGGGGCACTCATACTTGCCCTTTTCAGTATAGGTTATAATAAAATACCATTTGTATTTTTAAACACTATTCTAAACATGCAAACCTGGAGACTCATCATTATTATACTCTTAGCTATAGGACTCAGTATAGCAATGGATAAGGAGGGTCTTTTAAGAAAACTCGCAGAAACCTTGGAAAAGATAGGGTCTAGAGTTGCGCTTTTTGCAGCACCAACATTAATAGGTTTAGTCCCAATGCCAGCCGGCGCGTTAGTTTCAGCATCTATGGTTAAAGATGTAGCTAAGAGACTAGGTCTTAACCCTGAGGAAACTACATTCTTAAACTACTGGTTTAGACATGTTATGGAATATTCTTGGCCAATATATCAGGGAATAATTCTTACAGGAGTAATTTTATCTGTAAGCATAGGTGAAATAGTTAAATCACTTTTCTTCATGACCGTAGCCAATGCCGGAATAGGCCTAGCTATAGGACATTTCTTTTTCAAAAAACAAGCAGTTAATAAAAACAATAAGACCTCTACAGCTGCTTTCTCAGCAAAGTCCTTTTTACGCGAATTTATCAATGCATCATGGCCTATACTCCTAATAATAATCCTTGTAATAGTTTTTGAAATCGATATTTCTTTATCATTTGCTATTTCTCTTGCAATGTTAATAGCTATCAGAAGAATAAATAGAAGGGAATTAGTTGAAATTTTAAAGAAGACTTTTAGCTTAAAGATCATGTTCTTACCAGTGGCCATAATATTCTACAAGACTGTGGTAGAGCATGCTGATATAGCTTTTCTTCTTTTCAACACCCTTTTCCAATATAGAATCCCTGAATATATCATTACTATTATTTTACCTTTTATAGCAGGTTTTGCTACAGGAACATCTCTCGCATTTGTTGGAATAGCGTTTCCATTGCTTATACCGATAATAGGTCATGGAAGTATTAATGTAGGGGCTTTAATACTGGCTTATGTTAGCGGTATGGCAGGTCTTCTTTTATCACCAATGCATTTATGCTTAATTCTCTCAGTAGATTATTTTAAAGCAAATCTTTACAGAACTTATAAGTACGTTTTACCCGCTGTAGTATCATCTGAAGTTATTGCGCTAATAGCCTACTTTACTTATAATTACTTCTTTTACACTTAGCTTTAGCTAACATAGTTATTATTTTAGATACAACTTGCTCGTAACCTTAGCACTGAAACTAGTTTATAGTTAATGATAAGAGTTAAAGCTAAAACGTTCTATACTAAGTTTTGTTTAACATGCGCTACTGTGGCCTCTTCAGAAAAAGTAACTGATATCAGTAAAGGTTCGATGCTGCATGAGTAGCAAGATTTATCTCGCTTCTTGTACACCGTAATGCATCATTATTTGTAGAACTAATAGCCGGTCCTAATCCTAAAGTGGTGGCTGTAGGTGTTATATACTTTTCTACAAGAATACTAGGGCTACCATTATTAACCATGGGTATGCTGATGGACTCTTCTCTTAGAGTTACTGGAGCTACAAGGTATTCTATGGTAGCTATTTTATCCAGTACTGCACTAAATACTGTATTAGATCCGATAATGATTTTCGGCCTTTTCGGCTTCCCTAAAATGGGTGTCGCAGGAGCAGCATTAGCAACAATATTATCTATTGCTTACATTATTCCGCTTGAATACGTTTTCCTTAGAAAAATAAATCTTACTCCAATTTTTGGTCTTGGAAATGAATATATTGTGAAGATGTTTAGAGTAGGAGCACCTACGGCCTTAGAAAGGCTTGTATTTGCTATTGGCAATAATGCTTATATAGCACGCTGCAGTGAAGTGGCATTAGCTGCTCATCAGATTGGTATAAGAATTGAAAGCTTCATTTATATGTCCGGCTTTGTGTTTATGGTGGCTGCTTCAGCTCTTGTAGGGCAAAGAATAGGCTTTGGTAATGTAGAGGAGGTTAGAAATATTGAATGGGAACAGCTAAGATAGCCACTATTCTTATGGCTTTTCTCGGAGTGCTCGTAGCTGTTATTTCATGGTACTTAGTGCTACCATTTTCACCTTCAAGCAAGGTTGCCGAATTAGCAAGCATATATCTTATATCAGCAGGTCTAAGCGAGCCTGGCCTCGCATTAGCTATGACCTTAAGCGGAGGTATACGTGGAGGCGGAAACACTATAGTACCTATGGTGATTAATGCTGGTGGATTATATTTATTCCGTGTAATACCAGCAGCTATATTGGTAAGTTTTCTCGGAGCAATAGGTGCATGGACAGCAATGTTCATAGATGTATATTTAAGAGGACTAATATTCACATTTATTTATAGGAAATACTTTACAACACTTGTAAAGAGAATTGTTTAAGAATAGTACAATGAGAAGCATGTTTTTCACTCACAAACAATGCTATGGTTATTTACTGTTCAGTTTTTGAAAACTTCTCCATGACGTGTTTAATTTTTAACAAAGCTTTCCTTATTGTTTCTACATCAGCACGCGCAAAAGATATTCTTATATGATTTCTTCCATTAAATCTACTGCCAGGCCTTACTTTTACTCCTTCTTTTAAAAGGGCTTCTGTAAATTCTACATCTGACACTTTGTCTAAGTTTAGCTTAGGGAAAACAAAATATGTTCCTTGAGGCTTCCAGTATTCCATACTCCTAATATCGCTTAGGCCGCGTATGAGTACATCTCTACGTTCACGTAGAACTTTAAGTATGTCCTTTAGATAACTTTCTCCAGCTTCTAAAGCTGCTAATGCTGCGACTTGGGAAATAGGGTTTAGGCTAAATGTTATTGCTCTATGGAGTTTACGAATACTGCTTAAAATTTTTGAAGGACCATAGAGAAAACCTACTCTCCAACCAGCCATGCCATACGTTTTTGAAAACGAATTTACGAATATCGCTCTGGATTTAGCTTCAGGAATATCTGCTAAAGTATAATGTTTTCCTTCAAAAACTATTTTCCCATAAACTTCATCCCAGACTACGAATAGTCTCTTTTCTTCAATAAACTCAGCTAAAGTTTCAACATATTTTTTCGATAAAACTCTACCTGTAGGATTATGAGGCGAATTTATGAGTATGAATCTTACATCCTCTGTTAAATGCTCACTTATATATGATAATGTTTCATTAAACGCAATATTAGGTTTAAACGGATAGGTTATAATTTTTCCTCCTACTTCATGTATTTGATCCTTAAACAAAGGGTAATGAGGGCTAGGTATGAATGCTTTACCCCCGCCTCTTAATAATACCCTAAATACGACATACAATGCTTCAGAAGCACCATAAGTAACCAGGATCTCGTTTTGCGGATCATATGATGTTCCATGTTCTCTTTCAATAACTTCGGAAATTTTCTTTCGAAGTTCAGGAATCCCATCAGGGCTTATATAGTGTAAGCCTTTTTTCAAGGTCTCTGTTGCTTTTTCTAAAGCTTGTGGTGGTGGTTGATAATCTGGGTCGCCGGATGCAAGATCTATGATAGGTGGTCTGACCTTTGTAAATATTGTTTTTGCAGCGGGCTTTAACCTGGAAGGTAGCCTATTATATATAGTTCTTAAAATATCTTTCAAATCTTAAGAAACCTCCTAATTTTACGTAGAGCTTTTCGAGCTAACTTATATGGAGTTTTAAAACTGGAATAGTGTTCATATTTCATAAGCGTACATGTCATGAAACGTTCCAGTAAATAGCTTAACTTAGGTACAAATTTAAAGTTTAATCTATAGTCTGTTTCACCATAAACCTCTATTTCCTCTATTCTTATTCCAGAATTTTTCAAAACATAGCTTAAATGCGGAATATCCATAGGATTAAAATCCATAACCCTGGCAGCTACCACATCTGTAGCTAAAGGATTATCTCCGCCCAGTAGTAACTCTGTTTTCCTAGGTATACCTTTAAAAGGGCCTTTTCCTTCCATGCTATATATTCCATCTACAATTGATAACGATAGCTTGGGACCAAACACGTTGTATAGGTCGTAAAGAACCTTAGATATGAAAGGATGGTAAAGATGCTTACGACGTTCAGGTAGTAGACCGAATAAGTTTTTAAGGGTACACGTCATTTTTTCCATCATATGGGTTTTAAGTTTAGCCACCGAAATTATTAGTTCACAGTTTAAGAGTATTTGTGGAACATGCATTGTGTGGAAGAAATGTCCATTCTTAACTCTAACTAGTTCTGTTTTGCTTTCACTTAAATTAATTAACTTAACATCATATTTTCTTTCAAGTTCCTCGTAACCTAGAGCTTTGAAAGCTTCCCATGCTGATCTTATGGCTGCATCAGATTCCACGATGTAAATTTTAGTTGTAGGCTCAATTCCCTTTATAATTTTTATTAAAGCAGCAACAACCTTTACATCAGTTGTAGCACCACTTTCTGGAGGCTTTAAGGCGCAAAGGTTTGGTTTTATAGCTATTTTAGTTTTTGGCTCTATGGATAAACCTCCTAAATCTGTTATGAGTGTTCTTAAAGATTGGAATATTGTCTGAAAATCATCTTTAACATTCTCTTTGATAGAAACTTTCACTACTTAAGACCTCCTGCAAATAAAGAAGTATTGTCTAGAGATTGGAGTAAGAAATCGTGAAACACTGGAAGATTCTATTTTATGTAGAGCTCGAAATATGGGTTCTTTATTAAGAATAAACTTGAAGATACGGGATTTCCTTCCTGAAAACAAAAAGCTACGTATAGCATATCCTATGTCTAAACAGTCTTCATCCAAGATTTCAAAGTATTGTTGAAGTTGTACTTTAAGTAAGTTCGGATTACTAGGTATGCTGTCCTTGTTTATCCCTAATATGTTGTTAAGTATTGTAGATCTAGTTAATTTCGTAAATATGTTTTGGGAATCTGTAATTAATATGAGAACACCTTTAGATTTTAAGGTTCTAAAGTATTCTTCTATAACTTTCTCCCGAAGTTTAAGAGGAATATGATCTATTGTAGAAATATCCCATATTATGTCAAAGCTACAATCTCGGAATGGAAGATGAGTTATAGATGTTTGAACCCCATAAATGTATTTTAGCCTGTTCAAAGCTTTAAAGATAACAAGTTTTGAAATGTCCACGCCGAAGAAATTAATTTCGACACTAGATAGTTTTTTTACTATGTTTATAACATCTTTGTAAAATTCTACTCCTTCGTTCCATAGATCTGTTTTTAGAATCTTTATTGGAGACTCAGGATGTTTAATTATTGAAATGGCTTTTAAACATAGCCTGATGAGGTTGGCTCTCATGTACTTATATGACCAATTAAGCATGTTAATGCTTGTGGTTGCTGTAAGCCGTTTAGAAGCTCTATCCCAATAACTAGGTGTATCCCTATATTCTTCCGTAGTTGATATAATATGTATTCCCCCATAATTGAAGCTACTAAACACACTCGTAGCTTCGAATATAAAGTTTTACTTAAATCTTTAAACAATAAATAAATCTTTAATTGTATTTTTTTTTTTATTAAAACCATAAGTTTCATTTCACTACTGCCGTAATGTATAATTATTGGAATAATTGATTAGGGCCTATTGCTTTGTAAAACTATTTTAATTAGATCATAGAGATTTTCTACCTCTATAGTGTTTTTAGGTTTTCTACCTCTCCATGCATATTTTGCTGGAAATGGTGGTTTATATTTATAAAGAATAGTTCTCACATTAGCTTTACGTGCTTTCATAAGGTTTTCAGGCTTATCGTCAATATAGAAGAGTTGTGATCCCTTATGTTTTCTCCTAACTATGCTGAGTGCTTTAAATAGGCATCCTATTTTCTCACCAATGCCATAAACTAGGATTTCTTTAACAAGTTTATCAAAACCTAAAGCCTTTATTCTCTTATATTTCATTCCTTTTACTCCATCACTACCGCTTACTATGTATGTATGAATACCGAGAGAATTTAACTTCTCAATAACTTCTTTAGCATTGTTCATGATTTTGCTATATTTTATCCTTAAACGCCAGTACTCATTTACTAACTTATTTACATCTGGTTTGCTACAAACTTTAGATGATTTAAGAATTAAGTTAAACCATAGGTTTCTATCCCATAACCCGAAATAGTCCATTATATCTTCAAAGCTCAACATGACCTTTATAAAGCAAGCAGCATCAGTTATACTAAGCTTTTTAGCCACATCTCTATAAACCCTTGTTAAGCCACTATAGCTATCAACAAGCACACCGTCAAAGTCAAATATAACTACAGTTTCCATGAGAGATATACCTCTTTATGACTTTAGTTAGGTTCTGCTTCCTAGTATACATAATCTTTTTGACAAATAATACATATGTAATCATTAGAGATGACCGTTGCTAAGAACAATTATGATTTTATAGCTCAGAATGCTGATAAAAAGTTAAGTGTCTGCATAGAATTCCAATAATATGAAAAATGATTATGGTTTAAACGATGAATTTTAAAACTAAGATTGTTCTCGTGGGAATTTTAGGTCTATCTATAATTTATACTTGCTTAGCGATTTCCATAGCTCTATCTCCATGGTTTAGTTGGTTAAGAAACGCGCTTAGCGATCTAGGCCATTCCGTTAAAAGTAATGTAGCCGCAATATTTAACTTAGGCCTTGTTTTAGGCGGTTTCTTAATAGCTCAATATGCAATATTGTTGTTACTAAAGGTGCGTAGGATGTTTACATATTATTTTTTAGCTTTTTCTGGTTTTTGTTTACAGCTTATAGGCGTATTTGATGAAGTTTATGGTGTTATACACTTTATTGTCTCTTTAACTTTCTTTCTCACAATAATGATAGCAACTGCCTTTTATGTTTTTGAAGGTAGGTCTAAAGTAGCATCTATATCCTTACTTGTTGAAGTTGGATCCTGGTTTGTTTATTTTCTTAGCTTTTTAAAAATAGGAATAGCGGTGCCTGAGCTTATCTCTGTAGTAGCAGCAACTATTTGGATTACAAAGGATATGTATAGTATTGTTAGGTCTTTGTGGTTTTAACTTCATTAAGCTGCTTAAGGCTAAACTTATATCTTGCTAGTAAAGAATACTGAGCTGGGATCTTACATGGTGGATATTATAGGTTTACTGTTTTGGCTACTAATTTTAACCATGGTTGTATGGCCTCATTGGCAGTATAGAAGCCTTCACGCGTCTAGAATGTCTATTATAAAGAAGATCGAGAGAAAATATGGTGTTAGAGTCGTAACTATGATTCATAGGCAGGAGCGCATAGGTTTCTTTGGAATTCCCGTTTACAGATTTATTGATATTGAGGATTCTGAAGCAATCATTAGAGCAATAAGGTCTACTCCTCCAAATAAGCCTATAATGCTGATTCTTCATACCCCTGGAGGCTTAGTTTTAGCTGCTTCTCAAATAGCTCAAGCACTTAAAAAACATCCTGCCAAGAAAATAGTTGTCATACCTCATTACGCTATGTCTGGTGGTACCTTAATAGCATTAGCTGCCGATGAAATAATCATGGATCCCAACGCTGTCCTAGGGCCATTAGATCCCCAAATAACTACTTCAAAAGGAGTACAGGTTCCAGCCCCTTCAGTGCTTAAGGTTGTTAAAGAAAAGGGTATAGAGAAAGTGTCTGATGAAACTCTTTTACTTGCGGATATTGCTGAAAAAGCTATTAAACAAATGCAGGAAATAATTGTTGACCTTATAAAAGATAAATATGATGAAGAAAAGGCTTTAAAAATAGCTAAGTTTCTAACAGAAGGCTATCATACGCATGATTATCC